>Ga0208128_1000295_pt1 | contig 21254 bp, 16 predicted proteins | sample ETNtaG_35_FD_185758 | JGI IMG/M metagenome (GOLD analysis project Ga0208128, IMG submission 185758) | Marine microbial and viral communities from oxygen minimum zone, Eastern Pacific Ocean - ETNP201306PF51B (SPAdes) (version 2) | ecosystem: Environmental > Aquatic > Marine > Oceanic ... | reverse complement strand
AAAGTATTCCGTTTCATTGACAAGCAGGGTAGTGTGAGATAGAACGGAAAAATTATCACACCGGTCCAGGTTGATCAACAATGGAAACGTCTTAACCTCGTCCTTTCACCTTCTCAACGCGCAATGCTTACTCTTCGTCGGTGGGATCTTCGGCTGATTATTAATACCATCTTGCACCTGTTATACCGTGCACCACTGACATATCCGCTTTTTGGTCAGTGTCTACAAACGGGAGTCAATACCCGTAAAAATTTGCAGTTTTAGTGCCGCCATTATCGAGAGCCAATCGGTTATAACAACGGAATTGGCGGATCTAACGGAGACTAAAGTTAGATCCGGATAGAAATTAGTACAAGTAAGTTTTAGGAATGATATGAGCGGACAAGTTCGCCCGTCATTTTTGATTGTCAGTATCTTCGTCGTTGGTATAGCGGTTAGCGGCTGTGGTGATAGCGACAATGAAGGTGGTGGCACCGCAATTAACCTGGTTCGGGGGGAAGCGATTATCGCCGATTCCGTCCTTGCTATTAAAGTCTCTCACGATCGCCCCGACGGGATTACCAATACTTTTTACAGCGACTCAGAACGGATCTTTCTCTGGATCTACTGGATCAACGTTAGCGGTTCCCATCGCGTTAAGGTTAACTGGTACTCGCCTGAAGAGGGATTGGACGACCCGCCCTACGATCAACAAGAGCTCACCTTTTCCTCTGATTTCCAGCAGGTCACCTGGTTTTATATTAATCCCGGATCGGGTGGGTTTGTTCCCGGCGAATGGTTTGTAGAGATCTTCCTAGACGACGATATTTTTGAACGCAGCCACGTCTTTATTGTCAAGTAGCAGATCTACCAAGCAAATTCCGGACTAAACGACCGAAGCTTCAGCTTTTATCGGCTTGAAGTAAGCAGGCCCGGTCGAGTTAAGAATAAGCCGGGTTCTGTACGCTGTGCCTTATGGTAGCAGCGTTGACGATCATTCATCTAGGATTAGCGTTGCCGCCAACCTCATGCGACCTTACCCGCGAACAAGGCGAGCGCACCCTATTCGCCTATTTGGTCTTGCTCCAGATGGGGTTTACCTAGCTCCCGATGTCACCACCGGGACTGGTGCGCTTTTACCGCACCGTTTCACCTGTACAACGCTTGCACGCTGTAGTCTACTTTCTGTTGCACTTTCCATAGCGTCACCACTCCTGGACGTTATCCAGCATCCCGCTCTATGGAGCCCGGACTTTCCTCATATCTAGCGAGTTAGCTATGCGACCGTCTACTCAACTCAACCGGGCCTACTAATTCAAGCCGCAGAATCATATCACATCCACCAAAATAGCGTCAAGAGAGACAGCGTCTATGTACGCATCTATACACCGTCTCACCGATTAAGTGCGGTAATCGGCGTTGATCCGAATGTAATCGTAGGAGTAGTCGCAGGTCCAAAAGGTAGCCGAGACCGATCCAGCCTGTAGATCTATGCGAATCTGAACCTCTTCGGCACTCAGTTTCTGAGAGGCTGCCTCCTCGCTATAACCCGCATCCATGCCATCCTTAACGATCTGATAATCACCGATATAGACGTCCACTCGATAGGGGTCGAAAATCGCTCCCGATTTGCCAATAGCCATCATGAAGCGCCCCCAGTTGGCATCGTTGGCAAAGATGGCGGTTTTAACTAACGGCGATTCGGCTACAGCCCGACCTGTTTTGAGCGCGTCGCTCTTAGTTTGCGCGTTCTGGATCAATACCTCGACCAATTTAGTCGCCCCTTCTCCGTCACGGGCGATCATCTTGGCTAGTTCGGTGCAGACGTAAATCAACCCTCGAGAGAAGGCTTGGTAGGCCGGATCATCAGTAGATTCGATTTTCGGATGGTCAGCGCCAGCAGTGGCTAAGAGCAGAACCGTATCGTTGGTACTGGTATCAGAGTCAACAGTAATACGGTTAAAACTGAGTTCATTGGCTTCATTCAGACAAGTTTGCAGCAAATCGGGTGTTATTACTACATCGGTAGTGATGAAGCCGAGCATAGTGGCCATGTTGGGCGCAATCATACCAGATCCCTTGGCTGTTCCCCCAATTCTTACCGGCTGGCCAGAGATTTCGACTTCGACCGCTATCTCTTTAGGAACTGTATCGGTCGTCATAATGGCTTCGGCAGTATCTCTACCACCGGTGGTTGAAAACTGGGTGGCTGCTTCGGCAATGCCGGCCTCAATTTTATCCATCGGCAACTGTTGTCCAATCACCCCAGTTGAGCAAACCAACACCTGATCTGCAGGGATTGACAAGGCATCGGCGGTCAGTTCTGTCATCTGACGGGCATTGGACATTCCTTCATTACCTGTGCAAGCGTTGGCATTGCCACTGTTGACGACGATGGCCTGAACCGATGGGTCCTGGAGATGCTCCCGACAGACCCAAACCGGTGCTGCACAAACCCGATTTTTGGTAAAGACCCCTGCCGCGATTGGCGGGTTAGTTGGCGAGACAGGATCAGCCACAATCAAGGCCAGATCCTTTTTCTGGTTTTTAATGCCGGCATAAATCCCCGAGGCACGAATACCGGTGACACTGGAAATTCCACCTTCGATATTTTTCATAAATTTTCCTTTAATACCCTGCGATGTTAGCTCCTAATCGGTGACAAGAGGCAGTATCTACATACTGTTGGTGCACTAACAGGGTTTGTAAATCGGTGTTTGCATGGGTCTTCATGCTACCACTACGACCGACATAGCTCAAAATATTATGGAAGACCCGCCTTTGGATATTGGTGTCCGATCAGGCACAATCGTTGAAAAATCGTGGACGATGGTATCATAATCTGGCATGATAATCAGCATCGTGCGCATAATATATGTACCGAGTTGGTGCTAGAGTTCGCCAGGCTGGATTTTCATCTGTCCAGCGGGCAGGTCCATCACAAAAAATCAGCATCGGATGGTATGGTTCGATAAACTAGACATCGAAGGCATGGTACCTATCGTGCTCAGTTTTCTCCCGCTACATCACTGCGCAGACATCTTCGTATTTTACCAACTGAGAGATAAATTGTTAAATGCGTACAGTACGCAAGCATTGACGCCTGACATAACAGGGGTCATAAAAATTAGTTTGAGCTATCAGTTGTCGGGTTGCGCCGTTCAATAGTAATTTCCCGATCCTTTTCCTCACCAATCAAAGGTTGGCCGCGTTTGTCGTGTGCGGCGGACGATATGGCTAACAGTTCGGGCAATTGGAGTTGAGAGGAGACAACCCGAATCTGATCCTGATCGACATAGATTTTACGCCACATCATCGGGTAACAGATGATGCCCGACGAAATAATGGTTAGTCTTTTGTTGTCGGTCGCGGGATCTGGTTCGAGAATTCGGTTTAGATGTAAATGTCCGTGAAACGTTGCCAAGATATGGTCGAAACGATCGATAATTTCACCGACTTGATCAGAGTTGTCGATCATCCAATCCAACTCTGAAAACTCTTCTGTCGGCTGAAGTAGCTGGTGGGCGAAAATCAGCACTTCCTGATTTTCAGCTTTGGCCTGTTCCAACTCGGCCTGAAGCCACCCCAGTTGCTCCTCTCCGAGATGGCCGTGTGTAACGTCTTTCTCTACCTCCTGGCAGTCCAGTAGAATCAGTCGCAAATCCTCGTGTGCCAGGCTGGTGTAGGCCAATCGCTCAGCATTCATTGACTGTTCTCCGTCTACCCCCTGGCTTTCGTCCTCTACAACCCGCGTATCATAACCAAAACGCTGCAGGTAGAGGCCTTTATCACCATTTTGCGGATCCAGATCATGGTTGCCGGGCAGATAGTAGATCGGTGCAGAGAGCTGTTCCCCCATCATCTGGGCGTGATCAAGCGCGATCTGGTAGTGGCTAGGCGTCATTTCAAAGCTGTCACCACCACAGACGATATCGCCGCCATGAATCACGAAATCGGGCTCGAAGGCCTCGACCTGCTGCATCATTGTTTCGTAGATCTCTACACTACTCTCCTGTATTTGCGTACCGCCACCATAGTTCTGCGGAGCCTCAGGGTAAAGGTGTGTATCGGTAATAAAAGCGAATTTAAAAGACATCCTTACTCCATTTTTTGATAAACGACGAGGATCTGTCTCGATGCCACGTCGGTTAACGTCTGAAATTGACCATTACTCCAACGAATCTCTATTTTATCGATAACTTCCGCCTTCGACAAGCCAAAGCTGAGTCGCATATCGTTCCCACTCAAGTAGCTGGCCCCGTTCAGTACTTCACGTGTTTGGGTCAGTTCTCCAGTCGTTACACTCACTTTAGACCCAATTCCAGCGGTGTTGGCCCCACCGGAAACCAGTTTGATGGTCAACCAGGAGGACTTACTGCCAATTTCGTTTCGCAACACAACCAGCGGCCGATTCGACTGACATAAGAACAGATCAACATCGCCGTCGTTGTCATAGTCACCCGTCATCAAGCCTCTGACCACATACCCTCCAGGGCTAAAGCCGGTTCCGTTGGTGATTTCCTCAAATACACCGTTGTGATTATGGAACAACTGCAGCGATTGTGCATATGTCATCAATTGATTAATCAGATTTACATTGTCCATAATATGACCGTTCCCAATAACCAGGTCCGACCATCCGTTATTATCGTAATCCAGGAATCGAGTACCAAAGGCAAGCGGTTGAAAGGAAGGTTCAGCCAGTCCGAGATCAAAAGTCAGATCGTCAAAATAGCCTTGACCGTTGTTGACCATCAGACAATTGGCCTCTTCCGAGAAATTGGTTACCCACAAATCCAAATCACCATCGTTGTCATAATCACCTGAATCGACACCCATGGAACCATTAGAAATCCCATCATCATTATAGGCACAGCCCCTTATTCGTCCTTCCTCTTTGAAGGTTCCATCTCCCTGGTTGATGAATAGTGTGTTGTGTGTCATATCGTTGGCTACATATATATCGGGAAGACCATCACTGTTCACATCGGTCAAAACAACACCTAATCCGCGAGTTGTCGGTTCAAAAATACCTGCTGCCTTGGTGATGTCGGTGAATGTTCCATTACCGTTATTCCGATACAAAATATCCGAGATCCCATGGTACTGGTTTGGTCCACAGTAAATTCGCATTCTCCCAAAATAGCAAGGAACATCTTTGTCTAACTCGTATTCGACATAGTTACAGACATACAGATCTAAATCACCATCCAAATCCAAATCACCGAAGGCGGCGCTGGTGCTGAGAAGATGAGATTCAATACTCGCCATCTTGGTCGCATCTGTGAAGGTCCCGTCACCATTATTTTTATAGAGGATGTTGTTGCCGAGATTGGTAATATATAAATCGGGGAATCCGTCACCATTGTAGTCTGCTGAAACCGCTCCCATTGCGTAACCTGTATTGCCAACCTTCGCTGTTTCTGTGACATCAATAAACCGGTGTCCATCATTTCGAAAGAGTCGATTTTGCAAGTCGGATCGCGGGTTGTTCAAAATGTTACCCTGGGCCAGGTAGAGGTCGAGGTCTCCATCCTGATCATAATCTAGAAGCGCTCCACCTGCCCCCATGGTCTCAACTAATCGCCGTTCTGGCGAAAAATCATTTTCATGCTTAAAATCGATTCCTAAATCCGCGGTGACATCACGGAAATATGTCGTTGCGCCACAACATATCAGAGGGTAAAAAATGAGCGCTGCAGTGGAGAACCACACTTTACCGCTACTAGCGTTCATTGGCTACCTGACGAACAACGCGAAACCCAACATCGTTGGCTGTACTCAGAGGATAAAATTTAAAACGGAGTGCCGAACGCATAAAAATACGCCCATAGATCCAGGAACCGCCCCTTATCACTCGATCTTCCAAAAAATTACGATCGTGCTGGTTAACGGGGTTTTGTTCCTTGCTCGTAGCGTAAAAATGAGGATCGTAAGCATCCAAGCACCATTCCCAGACATTCCCCGCCATATCTGATACCCCTTCAGCCGTATCACCTTCCGGATAGGTACCTACTGTGACCGTCGATTGATGTCGCCTGGCAAAGTTGGCACTTGTCCGTGTGGGTGGAGCATTGCCCCAAGGGTAGCGAAAGCCATATTCGCCACGAGCCACACGTTCCCACTGAGCCTCGCTGGGCAAGCTAGCACCAATCCACTCAGCGAAGGCCTGGGCATCGTACCACGTTATACCGACCACCGGTTGATGGTTCTGATTCATCGATTCATCCTGCCAAACCGACTCCCCTTTGCGTCCACGAGGAATGGGGCGGTGGGTTGCCTCCACGAAAGACCGATACTGGGCATTGGTTATCTCGTACTTTGAAATTTCGAAGTTGGACAGTACTACCCAGCGCTGTGGTCGTTCAGCCTCGAAAGTGTGTCGGTCCAGAGTTGAACTTCGGAGCTGAGCCTCTTTATAAAAGGATTCGATCTCTTCGGCTGTCGATCCCATCAGGAATTTACCACTTGGAATCTGCACCCACTCGATTTGCTGGTTGACCTGATAGGCGACTGAGCCAACCTCGGCTGAACAGACAAGGTTATTCGCGCAGATAACCGTAATCAAATAAAAAACAGGGGAAAAATAGACAAGGTGACGCATCTCGACCTACTATATTATCAAATACGGCTATATCGTAGCGATTCCAGCTTGAGATTGCAACCTCTAAATCATAATAAAAACGGCAAAAATTGGATGGTCAGGGATTTCTCCTCTGATCGTACAAAATCCACCTAAAAACGATGGGAAATGCTTCTGATCATTATTGTTCAGATGGTCTCAGGGGCTATATTAATTGCCGGATACCTTCTGGGTTGATATGGTATTTTTATCCGAGCAAGGCAATTGGAATTTTCTGAAACCGGAAGGAGTAGTTGAACTAATGTTAGGCGCTACTTTTGCCAAATCCCGATTTCTTTATAGTATTGGATGGCGCCCGTATGGAAGGGAATTCCGGTATCTTTGACGATATTTTTAGGGTTGATTGCTTTACCTGCCGGATGCTTGGCTACAACTTCAGTCCGATGTTCGTACAACGCCTTGGTAAACTGATAGACTACTGATTGATCGACAGTTTCAGCAGTAATCAGGTGCATCGAACCGACGTTCATACTATTGAAGTCCCGATTCTGATTCTTGTAGGTGTTGGCTGGAATTTTAGCCGGCATAAAAAAAGGATAGCTCTGGAAGAGTTGTTGCATAGCGTCGGAATCAAATGGGATGAAGTGAATCTGGTGTGTAGATGCGACTCGAACAACCGCTGGATTAGGAACTGCGCCCCCCAGGAAAGCAACCTGGGCCGAATTATCGGCCAGCATATCGACCGAGGTATTATAGGTTCCATAGAGAGGCTTGAAGTCGTCGTAAGTCAGACCGTGGGCCTGGAAGATGGGAGACAGGAAGTATTTAAAACCAGCTCCCTCCGGACCAACAGTAACCCGCTTGCCTCTCAGATCTGCAATCGAATCGATCTGGCTTGATTTCTTGGTGACAAACAGCCCCACGTTAGGTGCAAGCGTCATCACCGACCGAATTGGGTACGGTTTTTCCCACTTCCCTTCGCCTCTCACTGCAAAATAGGAAATAGCCGCGTTGGCCATGGCAAAGTCAATATCGCCTTTGCCGAGTAAGCGGATATTTTCTTGAGTTCCTTTAGTGGCTTCAGCCGAAACTGTTGAAGCTAAATGATTGTCGACGACCTCCGAAATGGCACTTCCAACTACGAAGAAAGCACCGCCAGGCGGTGCAGTTCCGATGCTCAAAAACTTGGAGATTGGCGCTTTGCCGATCGTCGCTGCAGTCTCTGGACTACGCCCAGATTCTGGGTCTGATTTGCCGCAACTCACAATGATTGTGAGAACGAGCAGAGCGAAGACGTAAGTCAGTGACAACTGAACGGTTGAGATTATCCGTCCTCTCGAACTCAAAAATTGCATTTTTTCTCCTTGTCGTCAGGTCAGATAGGTCAACCTACTAACCGAGCCGCACTACCATACGAAATCTTCTGGTAAAGGACACATTGTCTTCATCGGCTCGAAAATTTGATGAACATCGGGTTTGAAAACGTTCCCACTCAAAATATCAATGATTCCCTGCTTGCAGTGAGGAAACTTTTTCAAAAACTTAGCGAAACTAAACTCCTTAGTATAGAAGGCGTAGACTAACTTGCGGAAGGCCTCCATCCCTTGAATAAATTCCTGCCTGAATAGACCTAATTGGGAACCGGAGAAATCACGGGTCGCAAACGCGTCCAAGATGCAATCGGCGGCCATCTCACCCGACTTAAACGACAGTAGAACGCCTGAAGAATAAACCGGATCTAAGAATCCGAAGGCGTCACCAATTAAAACCCAGCCGTGACCCGAAATTTTCGAAGCTCGATAAGAAAAATCTTTGGTTACTTTGACAGGGAATAGTTGTCTGGCGTCTTTAATTCGAGATTTGAGGGCTTGACATTTTTCTACTTGATTGTCGAAGATCTGTTGAGAACTAGTGGGTGTACGGGTAAGTACACCTGCTTGGGAATCTCGCATTAAATAGTCGATGGCACCGACTACGCCTACGCTAACAATATTATTGGCGAGTGGAATGGACCAAAACCAGGAATCTTTGTTTTCGGTGTGCATAATTAGGGTTGCCCCTTCGTCGATCCCTTCGTCTCGAACTGCGCCTTCAAAATGGGTAAAGATTGAAGCATTCTTGAGTTTTACTTCGTTCTTACCAAGTTTCATTTGACGAGAGAGCAGGGCACTTTGTCCCGTGGCATCGACCACAACCTCGGCAGATAGATCGGCAATTTCACCATCAGCTTGTTTCGCTCTAACGCCCACCGCCCGATCACCATCGAACAGAATCTGATGGACCGCAACTCCGCGTTCAGCCTGAACCCCATGCTCAATAGCATTTTCTAGCAGCATCTGGTCGAATTCGCTCCGCAAAACTTGCCAGGTGATCGAGCTTTCGTGTGGATCATTTTCATAGAAGTAGAATGGGGCCGAACTTTTCCCTGACTGTCCGTAAAACTGGACACTATATTTTTTTTGAAAGTGGCTGTTTTTCATCTGTTCGATTACGCCCAGCCGTCGCAATGTCCAGTAAGTTCCTGGAATTAAAGATTCTCCAATTTTGAAAGTAGGTGCTTTTGTCCGGTCTAAAAGAAGCGTTTTCAATCCTTGTTGTGCTAACAGCGTAGCGGTAGTACATCCACCTGGCCCTGCACCGATTATGATGACATCAAAATTTTCAGTTAAAGGGTTTTGCTTTGGCATAGTTTTGCTTGCTATCGTTTCTGTATTTTCTTCCCAACTAACGTCTGTCCGTTAATCATTGTCTATAAAGTATCGAGCCGTTTTATATTTCGGTACACCCGCGATGGTATTGCTCGATATCAGTTCTAGCTTGATCTTAAATAGGTGGTTGGTAGATCTACTCTTATAACAACATATAAAATCTCTACAATTATAGTCAAGATTGTCCGCGATGGTCGATGAATCGACGAGCTTTCAACTCGTATCGAGGGAGTGTTCCGGCGGCAACAGTCTTAACTACGGCTCGCAGTCCGAACCGTTCCCGAAAAGTATTTTGAACCGTTTTTGCAGTTGATTCTGCCCCTTCAATCTGAATCTCGATTTCGTCCATCTCTTGATTCTGTTGAACAGAGACGGCAAACTCATCGATATCAGGGAAAGAACGAATCAGGTTTTCAATTGCACTGGGGTAGAGATTAACACCACGGATAATCAACAGGTCATCAATTCGACCGATAATTCCCCCATCAATGCGGGGAGAGGTCCCGCCGCATGAGCAGGGAGACCGGTTTAGCTGAACGTAGTCCCCTGTTCGATAGCGAATAACAGGCGTTCCGGTACGCCCCAAATTAGAGACGACGAGCTCTCCTTCATCAGTTTCAGTATTGGGATCATTGGGATCAACCACTTCAAAAATAAACTCATCCTCATTGAGATGAACCCCATCCTGTGCTTGACACATAAATCCCCAGGCGCCGACCTCTGTTGCCCCTGTGTGGTCGTAGCATGTCACTCCCCAAGCCTCAGCAATTCGTTGATTAGTAGCGGGGAGGCTGGCACCTGGCTCCCCGGCGTGAATGGTTACTCGAACACTGGACCTGGCAATGTCGATTTCGGCTTCACGTGCGACTTCCGCCAAGTGGAGGGCATAGGTAGGGGTACAAACCAATACGGTCACTTGGTTGGCTAGAATCGCCCGGAGCCGTTGCAACGAAGTCATACCCCCACCCGGAATACCTAACCCTCCTAGTTGCTGTGCCCCTTCATAGGCACTCCAAAAACCGATAAAAGGGCCAAAAGAGAAGGCAAAAAAGATCCGATCCTCAGTCGTTACTCCGGTAGAGGCATAGACGTCTGTCCAGCATTTACCCCACCAGTTCCAGCTATCTGTATCGTCCAGCCATCGGAGCGGAGTGCCAGTAGTACCAGAAGTTTGATGGATACGGGTATAGTGTGAAACAGGAAAGGTCAGATTTCTACCGTAGGGTGGATGGTCGGTTTGATCCGCTGTCAATTCCTCTTTGGTGGTAAAAGGCAACCGGCGGTAATCCTCCCAGTTCTGGATCTGGCCAGCGGACTCGATCCTCGCCTGTTTGAGCTTATCTTGGTAAAACGCATTATAGGCTAAGATCTTTTCTAACCCAGTCTGGAACCGTGCTTTCTGTTGAAAGACGTTCAGTCGGTTCATACTGTCTATGGGCTCAGATCCAGGCAGACCATCTCGGTCTGATTCCGTAAATAGAGCCTCTTCTCCTGGAGTGTCGGAATTGTCCAACAAAGGTCTTTTAGCACCTGATGGGTTGCATATTCGGTATAGGCCGCGGGGGTGGCTTCTATTAGTGCCAGTTTCCCATTATCACTTAGCAAAACTAGCATACTGTCAGCCAGAATAACAGAGCCCTTGCCAAACCCTCGTTTTTTCCATACATCCTCACCTGTTTCTGCCTTCATGCACTTGAAGATTGCATTATCAAACCCATACAGATAACCTTTATAGGAGATAGAGGGGTTAAAGTGATTCTTCATCTTTCGATTCTTCCAGACCTCTTCGGCTACCAGTTTATCTCCCTGCTTGTTGATCTGCAGTAAAACCGACCCTTTATCGTAAGAGCAAGAAATGAAAACGCGATCATTTGGCAAAACCAGTGGTGTGGCAATATTAATTCCCTCCGGCCAGTTGTAAGACCAGAGGACTTCACCGCTATCGGGTGCCACGGCAAGAAGCGTCTTGAGTGTTAGATGCACCACCTGTGGAATTCCTGCTATTGTAGTGAAAACGGGCGATGAATAACCGGCCTCATCTGAGTGGGAGGCCCAAACCACTTCACCGTTCTGTTTATTAAAAGCCATCAGCGACCGATTCTCATTTCCGCCTACTTCAGCGATAAGATAATCGTCAACCACCAACGGTGAGGAGGCGAAGCCCCAGCTTGGCACCTTACTGCTGAATGTATCTACTAGATCGTGCATCCAGACTGGCCGACCGTTTTCAGCCTCGATGGCATGGAGTTTTCCTTTTGCACCAAGAACAAACACCAAGTTGCCGTCCAGTGTCGGTGTTGATCTCGGACCGTTGCCTCGATCATTGGTAAAGCAATCGTCGGTTCTGAACCGCCACACTTCAGCACCGTCACTGGCATTATAGCAAGCCAAGTACTCCGATTCCTCATCAGAGAACATGGTAAACAGTTTTCCTCCAGCGTAAGAGATACCGGAGTATCCTTCCCCCAATTGCACTCGCCAGATAACATTAGGACCATCTTGGCCCCAGCTTTTAATCAAACCTGTCTCTGTTGAAATTCCGTTTCTTTGCGCGCCCAACCATTGATGCCAATCGGCATGGGTAAATGAAGCTAGAGATAGGAGTAAAGCAGCCAGCCCCATTTGCCGGCATAGCATTAATAATTTCTGCACGATTTTTTCTTCCTGATACTCAATTTTACTGATTTTATTGTCAGTCGCTTAATGATTCATAGTTAATTCATAATCAGATTACCGATCAAATGGTTTCTCGTATATCTTTTAGCTAGAAAGATTCTTTCAACCAGATAGATCGAGGCAAACGACTTCGCTCATACTTCTGAGGTAAAGGTTACCGTTAGCCAACACAGGCATGGTCCAACATCGACCACTTAAAACCTTATCTTCGGCTTCAGGCTTAAAGCCCTCAGGAGTCGCTTTACCGATAGCTAACTTCCCTTTGTCTGATAACACAATCAGTTGGTCTCTGGCTAACATTAAGGATCCTTTGCCGTAGCCGCGCTGTTTCCAAACTACTTTTCCTGTCCTTGCCTCAATGCATTTTAGGATTGAATTATCAAAGCCGTAGAGGTATCCATCCTGAGATACTACGGTGGCAAAGTGATTCTTCATTACCTTATTCCGCCAGAGTTCTTCGACGATAAACTTTTTATCGCCCGATGGTTGAATCCGAACAGTCGCTGCTCCTGTGCCATAGCCAGAGGAGATAAAAATCTGGTCGTCGGGGATGAAAACCGGTGTTGCCGCATTGACATCGTACGAAGTTTTCCAGTCGTATTGCCAATAACGGGTGCCGTCGGCTGGATTGAGTGAAACCAGACCGCTGGCGGTAAAGAAAACAGTTTGTTTCACTCCACCACTGGAGACGACAATCGGAGACGAGTAGCCCAACTTATAGGTCGACGAGCGCCATAAAACCGTGCCATCTGTTTTGTCGAAGGCGACAATCGAATTTTTACCACCAACTTCGGTGATCAATCGATCCCCGTCAACGATGGGTGACATACTATAACCCCAAGTTGGGCGTTTACTCCCAAAGTCAGCTTTCAAGCTAACTGACCAAACTGTGCTGCCATCCTCTACTTTCAAAGCTAATAGTTGGCCTTCAACCGCTGAAATTGTATAAAGCTGATCGCCGTCGACCGTTGGTGTAGACCTGGGACCGTTGCCACCCTGTCCTTCTTTGTAAAATTTGCCTGATTTTACCCGCCAGATTTCATCACCGGTCTCAGCATCCAAGCAGAGCACGAACTCGTCAACCTCATCGGTATCCATGGTATAGGCCCGGCCATTGGCAACGGAAATAGCTGAAAACCCTTCACCAATCGATTTTCGCCATACCACGGCCGGTTGGTTACCCGACCACGCTTTAACAACTTCCTGGGAGATCCCGTCCCGATTAGGGCCTCGCCACTGCGGCCAATCGTCTGCAGTTGCTTCCGAGCAAGCAACTCCGATCGATACGAGAACTAAAAGATAGTGCCAAAGAACTCGCCTTTTATCTTGTCTCATTTATATCTCCCTAGGTATAACGTGCATTTTGATACTTTTCGGCGTAAAATTCTGGTAAGAGTCGATCGACCTGCAGTAATCCTTTTTGAGTGAGTGAGACCTTTTCCGTATCGAAGTTCAGCATCCCTTCGCCACGTAACTTCTGATAGGGGACGGAAAAATGGTCTAAAATTTCGATCCCAAACTTTTGCCGAAAATAGTCGATCTCGATTTGCCCCAACTTGAGTTGCAGAATCATCTCACGCGTCATCTTCTCTTGATGGCTAATTTTGAAAGCCCGGCTGAGGGGGAGGGTACCTGTTTGCAAAGCCTCCAGATATCCTTTCCAATCCGTCAGGTTCTGAAAATGAATGCCATTCAAATGTGAGAAGGAGGCTACTCCTGTTCCGATCATATCACTGCTGTGCCAGAGCGCATCACGGTAGATAAATTGATGAGGCTGATCCTTTTTCACCATGGTATAGGCACTCGACCTTTCATAACCGGCTTTGATCAACTCCTCGATTGCATAGTGGTGCCACTCCCGTTTTGTCTTCCAATCGGCCGCGTAGGGGGAAAGTCCTTCTTCACTCATAATCTGCTTGGAATAGACGGTATTGAAGGGTAACTCCATCTGATAAATGGTGATGCTATCAGGATCCAGGTCGATAGCTTTTTGCACAGTCTCTTCCCATGTTTCGCGTCTTTCACCCACCATACCAGCGATTAGATCGATATTAACCTGATTGAATTCTAATTGGTGTATCCTGGGCATGGCCCGATAGATCTCAGTGCTAACGTGTGCCCGTCCATTTTCCTTTAAGATATCGTCATTTAAATTTTCGACCCCGATACTCAATCGGGTAACGCCTACCTGGCGGATAGTTTCCAACTTTCGTGGGGTCAGAGTTCCCGGTTCACACTCGAAGGCCACCTCCTCAGCGTGATCCCATGTCATACAATTGGTTAGTTGATCCACCAGTCTTTGCAGATGCTTGCTGCTAATATAAGACGGTGTTCCACCCCCGAAATAGACAAAGCGTAACGACCGCCCCGAAATGGCCGGCATTGCAGCATAGAGTTCTACCTCTCGAACCAGTAAATCCAAATATTGTTCGATCTCTTTGCTATTTTTGTCGGTATAGACACGATAATAGCAAAACTTACACCTTTTGCGGCAAAATGGAATGTGGAGGTAGAGACCTAAATCGACTTCGGCTGATGAGGGGTGCTGAAGGGCTTGGTGAACAGAAGCTAGAGCGTCTTCCGACCAAAAGGAGTAAGGCGGGTAGTTGGAGACAAAGACACTGCCGACTTCAGTCTCAAGATTGTTATATCTGGTGGTTGCAGGTTCGGCTTTGATCAGATCAACTTGTTGGGAGGTGCTTTCTATCACGCTATCTCTTTTCCCCGAAGCAGTATAGGGTTCCATTTGTGTCACCGATAATAAACCTTTCTGCTGCCACAACCGGCGAAGCAATCATCGGAAATCCGACTTGGAAGAACCAGGTCTGGTTTCCGGTTTTAATATCCAGGCCATAAAGATTGCCCGCCGTGGTAGCGATAAAAACGCGTTGCCCCACAATTACGGGCGAGGCTTCAATGCCTGACTTGGTACCAAATGACCACTTCCGCTGACCTGTGCTAGGATCAAACGCATATATGTGTTTGTCTTTACCGGCCATAATCACCACTTCAGGTGTCACGGCAGCAGAAGCGTAGATGGGAAACTGTTGGTCTGGATTTTGGTATTCCCAGATGATTTCGGCGCTTTGTAGATCGGCAGCGAGAAACTTGCCACTGTAGGTGCCGACAAACACCCAATCTAACAAAACTGCTGGACTGGCTCCTACATAATCACCCAGCGGGATTTGCTGGCCCTGCTTGCCCGTAACCAGATCAATCAACCGAAGATAGCTGTCACAGCCGGTGATGATCGCCCGCTGACCGGCAACGGCTGGGGTTCCATTAATATAACCCTCAGTTTCGTATTTCCAAACCAGTTGCCCATCACGCCGTTTCAGGCAGTAGAGGAACTGATCGTAACCACCAAATACGACCCGTTCCTGGTAAAAGTTGGCCGAAGAAATTATACCTGCCTCGGTCTCGAACTTCCAGTGCTGTTCTCCCGTTACGCCGTCTACTGCGTGGAACTCTCCGGCTTCATTGCCAAAATATATAACCCCCTCAGCAACAGAGGGCGAAGATTTAATTTCTCCGTCGGTCTGATATTTCCAGAGTTGTTCACCCGTTTGCAAGTCCAAGGCATAGAGGTGAGCATCAAGAGAGGTGACATAAACTTTATCCTGATAGATAGCTGCAGCGGATTCAATTGAATCACCTGCCTGGAAAACCCATAACGGCTCTATTTCCGCTGGCAAAGTGGTTTGCGCGACCCCGGTCAATTGTGAATCGCCGCGAACAATCAGCCATTCGTCTGGGGTTGAAGCAAAAAGAATTAAATTGCAGATACAGAAAAGAATCAGCTTGAGCAGTATCATCTGTTTAGTAAGCAGATTCATAGAGCTGGTTCAAAATCTGCTGGTTAACTGGAACAGGATTGAACGTTCCCGTCCACTGCTTGGACGCTTCAGCAGCTAAGTGGCCCAGGTCGGATTCTGGTACACCGACCTCTCGCAACTGGATAGGCAGGTTGGCTAACGTTTGGAAGCGGCGAATTTCCTGTGCCAGATTAGGGGACAGGTGCTGGTAGCAGTCACCAACCTGCTGTTGGTTCAACTCAACCACATGAGGCAACATCAGGCTAACTGCTACACCATGCGTAATCTGATAACAGGCCGTCAAAGGATTCGCACAGGCGTGGGCAGCACCTAACATTGAACACTCGATAGCCATACCAGCTAAATGCGCCCCCAGCAACATCTGTCCACACACTTGAGAGGTTGGATTTTCCTTAAGGATCGCCTCAAAGTTCCGTGACAATTGTTGCCACCCTTCTTTAGCCAACAGGCGGGAGATCGGGTTTCCTTTGGTGGTGACATAACTTTCGACCGCGTGGGCAATGGCATCAATCCCTGTAGTCGCCGCAACCCGTCGCGGTACACTGGCCATAAGGGTCGGATCTAAAATCACGGCACGAAATCGCGCTTTCTTGTCACCACAGGCCATCTTGATATGTGTTTCAGCCTGTGATATCAGTGCGTAGGATTGGGCTTCACTTCCAGTTCCTGCCGTGGTCGGAATTCCAATTGAGGGTAACATCGGCTGCTTGGCTTTACCTGAGCCCCAATAGTCCTCCATCTTTCCACCGTTGCTCAACAGAAAGTTAATCCCTTTGGCACAGTCCATGGCACTGCCACCACCAAGACCGACGATCAGGTCAATTCCACCTATCTGCCGGGCAAACGTCGCCCCGTCTTTCACATCCTGTGTGGTCGGATTTGGTTGAACCTGTTGAAAAGTAAAAACGTTGATTTCAGCTGTCTCCAGTGATGCTACGGCTCTATTTAACAATCCAGCCGACGCAATCCCCGGATCAGTAACCACTAAGACGCGGCTGGAATTAGCCACCTCTTTTGATAACTCCCCAAGTTGGTTGATTCGGTTTTCGCCATAAAGCAGGTGAATGCTGGGCTGAAAATCGAAGGGCTCCATTTGCAATCGTTTTTCCATTATTGTTCTGTATTATCGTTTTCTATTTTTGGTTTCCGTCCAGGGATTCGTATTTAATAGACGTAAATTCAAGCTACAGTGATATACTTCGTTGCCGGATTAGAATATACCTGATTTAAAGAAAGGTCAAGTTTTCACTCTCCGGCCAGTGATCCAATAGTAGGCCAGTTTTTATAATATCCCTGGCTAATTTCCCGGCCTCGGTTAGAAAATCAGCAGACTAGCCACCGGTGGTACTCACTCCCGGCTTTATTCGAATGCAGTTGTACTTGCCAAACAATTGCTCAGCATCCAGAAGCCAGAACTCGGCCCAAAATAAATATTGCCTAATAGGTACGAGATGTTATTCTGGAAATTGTTTTAAGGTAAACTACCGCAGAAGGTAATCGGCCCGGTGGAAAAAACCGCTCCATCTTGTATCGTTTGGAAGTAAACCATATTATCCCGAATTAACGATTCTTCTTCTCCTCCCGGCCAATTAGTAAGCCCCTTCAAACTTCCCTTGGGTAGAGAACCCGAACCTAGCTAGTTTCTGCGGTGGAACGTTTTTTGTTGAGCCGGTGTTGAAAGCAAGAAAAATTACTACGATTCAAAATAGTTCTATTACGTTTTATTCCAGAATTATTTTGAGTCAGGCCAATCGAATTTTCCACCTTGGAAAGAAAGGGGTAGAGAGAAAAGTATCTCTCAGCAGAATTAACTAACTGCGATCATCGTGGGCAGAGTCTTCAAATGCAATAAAACAGAAGAAATGGCGAAACCAATTCGTTGTGGGTATAGAAGATTATTCCAGACACTACAACCAGGACTTAATTTGAAGACAGAGCGGTGGAGATGGTCAATGAGTTTCTACGGCAAGAGGGATACATCGGAGGCAATTACATCAGCAATGGGAATTGGTTGAGAAACACAGAGACAGGAATCCCAAGCGGAGATAGAGCAATTAACAAGCAGAGAAGATGGAGATTGAAAGCGAAATAGAGGCTAGTCTGAATAGTATTGAATCTAGTCAGATAGACCGAGAAACTTTTTACCTTCCTCTGAATCACACCATGTGACCACTCCTTCTTTTCTTTTTTCTTCCCAACCTCCGGTAATCCAGACTAATTCCCGCTCATCGATATTGAAGTGTTCCCAACCAAAGTGGGGTGGTTTGTTGAAGTTTTGTACGATTTGTTCAATATTAGTTTTTGAAAGATGCCGAGAGACCAGGTCAATCATCCTACTGTAAAAACCTTTACCAATTATAATAAAACGACCTTTATCAGGTAGTTGACTTAAATCATCTAAGGCGATTCCATCGATAATCCTATATTCAATTTGAGATGTCTCTAAAAACTCTCCCATTGCAAATGACTGATTCATGTCTGAGCTGTCGATTACCATAATTTCTTCTTTGGAATCATAGGTGTCAAACTCAGTAAAGGATTTTTCAAAATCACGATATCCAAAATTGGATTGAATTGACCATTGATCGGATTCAATTTTAATAATCCTTTTTTGGTAAAAAGTTCGTACTGAGTTCAATCGGGTAGTACGCACTATTTTTTTATATAAGGCGATTAGTTGTGGGAGGTTTCCGGTATGACTCAATAATCTAAAACAATTAAAATTGGTTTCTGTAAACTGTGGATCTATACTACCCGCATCATGAATGTGATTTATATAATCAACCGTCTGTTTGTATTGAGACGACCAAATATAGAGTGTAGCGGGAGTTAAGGCTGGGGTTGAAGATGAAAAACGACTGGGATCAAGCGGTTGTTCAGTTAACCGTCTGGCCATGTCTGACAAACACGGAATTTCACTTTCCAATAACCCCCAAAATGGTTCACTTTTCAACTGACCTGAATGTAGCCCAAGACTAGCAAACCAGCCTGAAAAACAGGAAATCAGCGGATAACCTGAACCTCCATCGGCTCTCACCTGGCACAACACCTCCAGATCTTGTGGTTGAAAACGGGAGACAATAGATTCCGTTACTATTTCTACATCCTTAAAAATGGTTGGGTTTTTTAGGTCATTTCGATCCTTAAACTTGTTACCCCACAGAAACCAACACATAGTAAAGAGATGATAACCCACCTCCAGTGCACTGACTCGACCGGTGCCAATCAAATTTTTAATCCTACTGCTAATTGTCTTTGCTAGTTGGGGGAAACCTCTGTTCTGTTGGTCCAATAAACTCAACCATGAAGACACACTCTCTACCAGAGTTACCAACTGTTTTTTTTGTTGCTGGATAGTATCGATCAGTTCCTCCACTACTAAATCCAGGTCAATTTCATCTGAAAATGGGTGTTTTACTCGAACTGTTTCTTTGATCAGGTCGTGTGTGAAAAACGACAGGTTGTATAGTAGACGTTCTTCCAAATCGGTTTTTGCTCAAAGAAAGGTCTTTGTTCAATCCGGGTTAGTTTATGTCTCCAGAGCATGTTTCGGGTCTGTTGAACCGTCATTTTTTTATCTTCCAGCTGGATATTCAGCACTGCATTGACCAGGTAAAGTGGAGACCTCCCACTCATTTCGACTGCCCACTGAATGGAACGATACAACTGGCGGTGTTGGATGGGTTGGTTCTGTATTAACCCCTGATAGACGGTTTCAATAACTTGGTTATCCTGCGAATTAAACTGTTTCCAATCTCTTTGTCGAAGAACAGGAATGCATATTTTGTCCAACAGAAAAGTATTAAGCTGGACTTGTTCTTGCTCATCAGTAAGTACGGATAGTAACCATTGACGTTCTTCAGGACTAATTGGTCGGTCTAGTTTCCATGCCCGATAATCATCCAGTTGTTGCAGATTATTTTGTAGTGACACCAAATATGCTTTAACCAAAACCCCTAAATCACTTAAATTCTGATAGGTTTCACTGCGAATGCTACAGATTAGAGTCAGTTGATCTGTTATGAGATTCAGGTTTTGTAGTAGGAATAGGTCCTGGAAAAACTCTGTGTTTCTGACAGGTGGTTGATGATCCTCGTCTAGTAGAATGACATATTGTTGAGCCAGATTCGGTTCCGTAACTGTCAGGGAGAAAAGCAATTTTTCGAAATCGGCTACACTCTGACCAGTGAACGAGAGGACAGTATGATGGGGAAGATCAGCTGAGAACAGAGAAGACACCAGTCGTGACTTACCGATACCACTCTCACCTTCGATAACTATCAGTCGTTCACCAGCCAAAATCTGAAGTCGGATTTCTTCCAGGCGCTTGGTGAAGAGAGTGGTCGGTCGGAGTAATGGGAAGGCCTGGGAAAAAGGAGGGGTCCGATCCAGTAAGGAGTCGAGACTTAAGCCCAGTGTTTTGGCCAGAGTGTCCAAAGTACGTCGATCAAACCTTACAGATTCAGACCGTTCAATGGAACCAATTACCCGTTTTGAGATGCCAGTCCGGTCAACAGTCGTGGTTTGTCGAGACAACTCTTCTTGTGACCACTTTTTTTGAAGCCTTAAGTGTTTTAGTTGATTACCGAAAGTAGGCGAAACAGTAACAGAAGTTCCCCTGAGGCGATTTGATTTCATGTTTCTTTTATCTAGCCTTACGATTTCTGATCTCTGTTACGTTCTACATTATCATAATTCAACTTAAATGTCCATTAAACAACGACAGTACAATCCGGCCCAAATGCCCACTAAGTTTCCACTAAGTTTCCACTAAGTTTCCTTTTAGTTAGCCCGGAGTCAAGATAACATATATCATGCTTGATTGGAGATCTATAGGTTGAGTAATCCTAGTAGCACCGTGACAATCGACAATCAGGCTAATATCAAAAATGCAGGTATCCCTATACTAAAGCAACGTAGAGGGATTTGGATAAAAGTTTGACCTAGGAGAAGTAATTAGAGCTATGAATAGGTTTTTGTCGGTTTGCCTTTTGCTGGTCTTGATGCTTTTGATTGTTGGTTGTGGAAAAACGATCAATAAAAATCACTTATTTGCTGAACCTGGAATTTCAATGCAAGCTCATCTAGAGCCTACCGTCGAAATTAACATGGATGAAGTGTTGAAAGGGAAAGCTAATGCAACATATCTTTTGGGCAAGATTCGAATAGCTGGTGATTCTAAGTATGCAGATGGCTTTGGCTCATCACAATTTTCGACTCCTATTGGCCCTGACGTCGAATCCGTTAAGTCTGCAGCCGCATATAATGCTATCAAAACTAGTGAAGCTGATGTGCTTATTAATCCAAAGTACACCGTAGATGTTACAAACACGCTTCTGCTAACTCAGGTGTCTGTAAGTGTTAGCGGATATGCAGGTTATATTAAAGACATTAAACAGATCGGCATTAAGGATATTCGACGCTAAGACGCAGAATTTTTTAACTAGTTAAAAAAAGAGGCTATCTCAACTA
>Ga0208128_1000291_pt1 | contig 21423 bp, 19 predicted proteins | sample ETNtaG_35_FD_185758 | JGI IMG/M metagenome (GOLD analysis project Ga0208128, IMG submission 185758) | Marine microbial and viral communities from oxygen minimum zone, Eastern Pacific Ocean - ETNP201306PF51B (SPAdes) (version 2) | ecosystem: Environmental > Aquatic > Marine > Oceanic ... | reverse complement strand
TTTTGAAGGACGGAGTCGTCGAAGCAGTAGGGAAATTAGATGACCTTTTGCAGACTAGCCCTGAAATGCAAAGCCTCTGGGCAGGAGATTTGAGTTCTAATCAAGGTAGAAATACCTGAACGTGGGCGTATTGCTAAAAAATGGAGGATAGGAATACAATGCACATACAGCGAATAAAAATAAATTTGGTCGTCGTTGGACTAGTGCTGACGGGCTTTCTGGTGACAACTATCAGCCAGGCCAATCCCGCTACCGACGGATTGGTTGGCTACTGGCCGTTCGACGAAGGCAAAGGAAAAGTTGCAACCGATGTATCGGGTAATAAACTGGACGGTAAGCTTGCTGGCAATCCCAAATGGGTTGACGGAAAATTTGGTAAAGCCCTCGAATTCGATGGTAAAACCGAACACGTTGTGGTGGCTGATAACGACAAACTCGATTTCACCAAAAAGCTGACCTTTATGGCCTGGTTCAACCCGAGTGCGGTCTTAACCAAACGGCGAATGATGGTCAAGAATAACTCAATCTTCGTTATTTTTGATTTTGGCGGTGATGGGATTGAGTTGCTGGTCAAACCCGACAATACTTTTGCCGAATCGAACACCACCGACTGGAAAGTTGGCCAATGGTACCACTTCGCTGGTACTTTCGACGGCAAGACAATGAAAGTCTATATTAATGGAAAGTTGGACGGCGAAGCCAAAAATAGTGTGCCCATTGCGCCTTCCGATCTGGAACTGTGGATTGGAGGTGACGATTTTGGCCGCCCCACCGACTTTTTCCCCGGCATTATTGACGAGGTTCGAATCTACGATAAAACTCTGTCTGCCACCGATGTCCAGAAAGTAATGGACACGCCTCAAGTCGTTGGTATTCGAGATAAGTTGACCCTCTGCTGGGCCCAGATTAAGGGCCATTAACTGTATGAGAGATCAGCCCATTATAGCCTTACTTCATTCGCATTTCGTAGTCTTGTAGCATCGCTTCAATCTTAGCATCTGACAGGCGGTTGATTAACCGCTTTTCCTCGTGTTCATCTCTCAACGTTTTGGCCAAGCTAAAACAGGAAGTAGTCAAAAAGAAAGTACCCAATGCCAAAAATCCTTTGACCCATAATGCATTCTCTGCAACTGGCAAATAGGTTATACCAATAACCATCGCTCCTAGAGAGATAATGAATGCAGAAATCACCTGAAATTTCCAACCACCTGAACTATTTGTTAACGATCCATCTTGCGGATTTGTATTCATAAGATTCACCTCACATCAGTTTGACTCGGCGTGTTTTTTGCCGGGCAATTTTTTTGGATTTAAATGACCAATGATCACTATTCATTGCCGATTATCCAACCTATAGGGTTTTTAGATACTTGATCAGTACCAGATGGTTTTCTTCGGCTTTAATCAACGGCCAGAATCGTGTCTACCATTACCCGATCGAAGTTCCAAATAGACTGGAAATCAGCTGTCGGACAACATGTTTTTTGGGATACTAAAAGCATCGATACTACCACAGTCTCGGTGAAAAATCGTAACGACCCTGAAGGTGTTCTTGCCCATTGCAAAGATCTGCTGGATACCATTCAATTTCCACCTCTCGAATAGTATAGCGAAAGGGAGATAGTTCGTTGCTCCGTTGTAGTGGCAGTGGCGATGTTTAGTACAGGGAACGATAAAACGACTACCAGGATCCAAAGAGGATGTCGATTACGCATCAGTTCCTCTCCCAATTTTTTTATTTGCAGTAGAAGCAGTAGTAGAAAATTTAACGCAAGGTATGTGCCATTTATCAAGAGGCTTGAGTGGATTAGCGATTAATGCAGCAATGCTGCATAACAAAGGTAGTGTCTATACAACTGCGCCGAACGGAAAAAGACAAACTTGGAAGTAGCTGTTGCGGTATTTTTGTAGCAGTGCGACACATGTGTCAACTCTACCTTCAGTCGCGGTCGGGGGGAATTAGTAAGTTCGGAACTGGATGCCTGAGAGAATTTTAGGTCACGTCTTGGTCTTTGTATTGAAGTTGGTAGAGCCGGTAGTACAATCCCCGTTGATGGAGGAGTTCGTTGTGCGTACCGGTTTCTTGCAACTGTCCCCGGTGCATAACCAGGATCTTATCCGCGTTTTGGATAGTTGATAGACGATGGGCAATAGCGATGGTGGTTCGGTCTTTCATCAACCGTGCTAAAGCATCCTGAATCAGTTGTTCGGTTTCGGTGTCCACACTCGAGGTGGCTTCATCCAGAATCAAGATGGCTGGATCGTGGGCCAGAGCACGGGCAAAGGCGACCAACTGTTTTTGTCCTACTGATAACCCACTTCCTCCCTCTTTCACCTCCGTCTGATATCGGTCAGGCATCTGAGAGACAAAGTGATCTAAATGAACCTCTTTGGCAACAGAGGAAACTTGTTGGGCAGAAATTTGTGGATTCTTCAAACTGATATTGTTCTCAATGTTACCACTAAATAAAAAAATATCTTGTTGGATTAGGCCTATTTGGCGACGGAGAGCCCCCATTTGAAGCATTCGGATATCCTGTCCATCAATTAGGATTTCCCCCCGATTAACTTCATAAAAACGACACAATAGATTGATGATCGAAGTTTTTCCGGCTCCAGTTGCTCCGACAATTGCGACCTTCTCTCCTGCCTTGATTTCAAAAGAGATGTCACGAAGCACATAGTCGTCCGGGTTGTAGGTAAACCAGACATGACGAAACTCGATAGCACCTGGTGTTGTTGGATCGACCGATTCAGGCTGCGCAATCTTATTCTGAACTTTTGCCCTTGCTCCTAATTTAGCGGGATCTACGATTTTAGGTTGGCTGTCCAGCAAATCGAACACCCGTTCAGAGGAGGCCATTGCATTTTGGAAGATGGTATATTTCTCGCTCAGTTCCCGGATCGGCCAAAATAGGCGCTGGGCATACTGGAGAAAGGCAATCAGTGCACCGAAGGTTAGCGTGTTTTGAATGATTTGGCCGCAACCATACCAGATGACCACCGAGGTAGCCAAGGCGGCCGTCACCTCGATCATAGGGAAGAAAACCGAAAAGTAAAAAATTGCCCGGATACTGGCTCCAAAGTACTCTTGGTTTCGCTGGTCAAACTGTTTGAAATTACGCTGTTCACGCGTAAAGAGTTGGATGGTCGTCATGCCACTGATGCTTTCCTGCAAAAAGGAGTTGATCTGTGCCAGAAACTTTCGTTGATCTCGGAAAGCGCGGCGAGAGTAGATCTGGTAAACAATGGTTATACCAAAGATAATCGGAAATACCACAAAAGTAGCCAGAGCCAACTGCCAATTAATCTGGAGCATGACACCGATAATGCCAAAAACTGTCAGAAGGTTAGCGAAAACGGTAATAATCCCATAAGCATACAATTCGTTCAGACGGGTGATATCGCCCATAACACGCGTCATTAGCCGCCCTACCGGTGTGCGGTCAAAGAAACCGACCTCCAGTTTCTGCAAATGAGAAAACACCTGGTTGCGGAGGTCGTAGGTGATCTTCTTGCCTAACATCTCCAGACGGAAGGTTTCAATATAGGCGAAAAAAAACTCCAGTACGATCAGTCCGACCAGAATTCCGATGATGTTTTTCAGACCATCAAGTTGGCGGGGCCGAATATGGTTGTCGATAGCGATTTTGATCAGATAAGGGGCTGCTAGGCGAGTAGCGGTCGCCAAAACGGTCACCAACATAATCATGATTACCTCTAGCCGATACGGCTTCAGATATCTGATCAATCGTTGCATCAAGACATGGTCGTAAACCTTACTAAGTTCGTCTTCTTCTTCACTGTATTCATGTAAAGTACCGTGCATTAATTAGATGGTCTCCATTGTTTCTATCTCTTCGACCAGCAACTGACGTTGATGGATCTTCGCGTAGTGACTGTCCTGTGCTAGTAGTTCGAGGTGCGTTCCCCGTTCGACAATTTCTCCATCCTCCAGGATAACAATTAGATCTGCTGACTTGACTGTTGAAACGCGATGGGAAATGATAATCGTTGTGCTATTGGACACCACCTGAGCCAAACGTTGCAAAATCGTATCTTCGGTATGGGTATCAACACTGGCAAAGGCATCGTCTAAAATCAGAATCTTCGGTTGCGTTAGAATAGCCCGGGCAATGGCGGTTCGCTGTCTCTGACCCCCCGAAAGAGTTTTGCCTTTCTCACCGACAAAAGTTTCCAGTTGGTCGGGAAACTCATCAATTTGTGCCAGCAGATCTACGCTGTGTGCCGAGGTTTTAATCTCGGTTTCTGAGGCGACATCTACACCGAACGCAATATTGTTTTTCAGTAAATCGGAAAATAAGAAGGCTTCTTGTTGTACCACACCGATCTGGGATCTCAACATCTTTAGCGGAAGTTGGCTGATGTCAATTCCGTCGATGAACAGAGACCCAACTTCCACGTTAAAGATACGGGGAATCAGGTTGGCCAACGTCGATTTCCCAGATCCGGTACTACCGATAATGGCGACCGTTGAACCGGCCGGAATCTTGAGGTTAATGTTCTTCAGTATTGGCGGTAGATTGGGATAAGAAAAGGTCAAATTTCGAAATTCAACTTCCCCTCTAATTCGGCTGATATCGTGTCGAACGTTCGGTCCATCCGTAATCAGGGGCGGAGTATCCAGGATAGCGTAAATCCGATCCATTGAGGCCGACCCCTGCGCGAAACGGTTGATGATAAAGCCCAACATGATCATCGGCCGGGTTAGCATGGCCAGGTAAGCGGTAAAAGCCACAAAATCGCCAATAGTGATTTTTGCCTCCACCACATGGATGCCACCGACCCACAGCAAAATGATGGTTCCAATACCGGGTAATAGGCGAAATAAGGGGAATAAGATCGCTTCAATCCGATAGAAAACCCGATTTAGATCGACAAAGTGTTGACTCCGTTGGTCAAAATCCTGAAGCTCTCGTTGCTCTAGATTATAGGCTTTGACAATTCTCGCGCCCAACAGATTTTCTTGCACTTTGGTGTTCATATCGGCAAACCCCTCTTGGATTGCCTCGTACATATCGTGCAGACGACCTGTCATCTGTTGCACCACAATTGCCAATAAGGGATAAGGTAGAAGGGCCAGCAGTGTTAGCTTGACATCAATCCGGAGCATAATCACCAGGGCCATAAAAAAGAAGACAGTCGAATCCACTATAAAAACAATGGCGAATCCGATCAAGCGGCGAACCGACTCCAGGTCGTTGGTCGCGCGCGACATCAAATCGCCCGTACTCTCATCATCAAAATAGGACTTGGACATCTTTTGGAGATGTTGAAAAAGATTGTTTCTGAGGTCGTACTCGATCCGAACAGCCAAGCCACCGATCAAGCGCCGATAGCCGAAGCGGAAAACTCCGGCCACTAAGGCTAATCCTAACAGACCGGTCGCATAGTAAGTAATTTCACGCCGGGTTATGGTAGCCAGGTTTTGCTCCAGATTATTGATCACCAATTTCAAGAGCTCGGGGCTGGCCAGAATTGCGACATTGGTCAGGAAGACCATCACCGTACAGACGAAGAGCATCCATTTATGTTGTGCGGCGTAGTGAGCCAATCGCTTTAGGTTGCGGATATGAGGCTCCTGGTCGGGAGGGACGGTATTGCTGAGGGACTGACGAAGGTTGGATTGGGCCTTTGCAAGGCAGATAGGTCCGTCTAGTTGAGGTGAAAACGGTTGCGTCTAATCCGGTCTAGCGTATCTATTTACAGATTAGCACCGTTACTCTACTTTGTGTGCAGGATACCAAAGTTAATCGACGCTGTCAAGGCTGAGTTGATCGCGGTTCCTCCCGCCCATGCGAATGAACCGAGGCCGTCGACGGCAGATTGTCGTTGAGCCGCTCTTCTGGCTCGTGTTATAATTTTATGCCATGTTATGTGAAATCGCCAACCCATTTATCCGCCGGATCTTGCAAGAAGTTGGGTTAGTTACAGGCTCAATGCGCCCCTATGTAGTCGGCGGCTTTGTTCGCGATACCCTAATGGGCAAGGAAAGCCAGGATCTGGATGTTGTGGTCGAATCCTCCGGTAGTCACAACGGTATGACGTTGGCACAAAGTTTAGCCGATAAATGGCAGGTAGATGTTAGGGCACACCAAGACTTTGGAACCGCTACCGTCAGCCATCCAGAGGGCTTGAAGATCGACTTTGTCACCGCCCGTTGCGAAACCTACACCCAAGCTGGGGTTTTACCCACAGTAAAGTTTAGCCACATTACCGACGATCTGTGGCGGCGAGATTTTTCGGTCAATGCTATTGCTATCTCGATTTCATCCGATCAGTTTGGACAGATCCTGGATCCGACGAATGGAATTGCGGATTTAGCAGGTAAGCGAATTCGTGTTCTTCATGCGGAAAGTTTTACCGACGACTCAACCCGTATTTTCCGCGCTCTTCGATATGCCACGCGCTTCCAATTTCAGATTGAAACGGAAACTGAGAAACTGATGCAATCCGCCATTGACCGGATAAGGCCCCTTAGCGGCACCAGAATTAGAAACGAAATTGAACGCATCTTTCAGGAAGCCTGTGTGGTGAAAATTATGCAGCGGTTGTCAATGTTAGGAATATGTCAAGCTATTTGTCCTCAATGGCAACTCCCATCCGACTTTGAAAATATCTGGCATAATTTTCAGTCTCATCTGGAGTGGGCAGGGCATCATCTAGGTGAGGATGTACTCAATGCTGAAGTCTTGCTCTGGATGGCATTAAATCTGCCGTCAACAAGCCAAGAGCGACTCTTACTATCTGGTCGACTGAGAAAAAAGTTGACTGTACGTGAAGAATTGGCCCAAAGATTGCTACACCAACCATTAACACCGGCGATGAGACCGAGCCAGATCTACCAGTTTTTGAAACCGTATCCAATAGAAGCTTTGGTCTCTCATTTACCGCAACCACAAATCGAGCAGTACTTGATACGATTAAGACAGATTAAACCCAATAAGACAGGAAGCGACCTGATCGCAGATGGATGGACCTCCGGCCCGGAATTGGCACAGGCGTTATGGAAAAACTTCGCCCGACAGCTAGATCAAGGGGCAACCAGAAAAACGAGCTAGTATGGGAAATTTGGTCTTTTTGGCAATTATAGGTGTCGTTCAATTTATTGTGTTACTAACATTTCATGAATGGGCTCATGCCAAAACCGCTAATATGCTGGGTGATCCAACAGCGGAGCGTATGGGGCGGATGTCTCTTAATCCAGCTGTGCATATTGATATTTTAGGTACGGTTATTATGCCCTTGATTGGTCTGTTGGGCGGTATCGGTTTTGGATGGGCAAAACCAGTACCTGTTGACCCTAGAAATTTGAGTCAGCCCAAAAGGGATATGATGCTGATTGCCGGAGCTGGTCCCGCTATTAATATCTTTTGTGCATTCTTAATTTTTGTTTTGGCCAGAGTATTAAAAGAAGGAGGGATTCTATCTAGTCCCACAGTCTTTATTTTATTACAGCGAACTGGGTTTATCAGTGTTATTTTGGCTGTATTCAATATGCTACCGCTGTATCCATTAGACGGCTATAGTGTGTTATATGGGCTTTTACCACTAAATACGGCACGGAAATTTTCTCGTTTCCAGCAATACGGGATGCCGATTTTGATGGTGTTATTATTTGTACCACATCTACTGCGTTTGCCTAGCCCACTGCGATTTCTCGTATATGTGGCACAGGCAATTTGCTGGCTGTTAGGATTGCTGGTTGGTTATCCATTGACTTAGGATTAGAGAAATTTGAATTAGAAGAGAGAAGGACTATGAGAGTTTTATCAGGGATTCAACCGTCAGGCAGTTTACACATCGGCAACTATTTTGCTATGATGCGGCCAGCAATTGAGCTACAGGAAGAACACGAAGCCTATATCTTCATCGCCAATTACCATTCGTTGACAACGGTGCGTGAAGCTGAACGGCTGCGAACTTTAACACTGGATGTCGCCCTTGACTTTCTAGCTTGTGGCCTCGATCCAGAAAAAACCGTTTTCTATCGGCAGAGCGACGTACCGGAAGTTACCGAGTTGACCTGGTTACTGTCGATTGTCACCCCGATGGGATTGCTGGAGCGATGTCACGCCTACAAAGATAAAATCGCCAGAGGGCTGTCAGCGGACCACGGACTGTTTGCCTATCCTGTACTGATGGCAGCGGATATTCTTGCGGTTCAGTCTAATCTGGTACCGGTTGGCCAAGACCAGAAGCAGCACGTCGAAGTGACCCGCGATTTGGCTATTAAGTTCAACCATGAATATGAAGAAGTTTTCACTATCCCTGAGTCACAAATTCAAGAAAATGTGGCTGTGATTCCGGGCACAGATGGGCAAAAAATGTCTAAATCGTATGGTAATACGATTGATATTTTCAGTTCAAAAAAGAAGATTCGTCAAAGCATTATGCGAATTGTGACCGATAGTAAAACCCTGGAAGAGGCCAAAGGCCCTGACACCTGCAATATCTTCGCCCTGTACAAGCTGTTTGCCACTGAAAGCGAGTGCCAGGATTTAGCGGATCGTTACCGGGCTGGTGGCATGGGCTACGGTGATGCCAAAAAAGAATTGTTCGCCAAATTTGAGGAACATTTCGCATCGATGCGGGCTAAGCGAGAAGACCTAGAAAAGAATCTGGATTATGTGGAATCCGTTCTGGACGACGGTGCGGAACGGGCTCGTACTACTATCACCCCAACGCTAGATGCGGCCCGAACTGCCATGGGACTAGCTTAAGCCTACGCCAACTAGGATATGTCATGGATATTGAAAAGTTAAATTCATCAGAAGCGACAATTGAGCCCTATTCCATCAAGCTCGATTTTTTTGAAGGCCCGCTAAATCTACTGCTTCACCTCATTCAACAGCAAGAGATGGACATCACTGAGATTTCGATCTCGGCTATTACCGACCAATATCTGGAATATATCGAGCTAATGGAACTGCTGGATCTGGATCTAGCCTCGGAGTTCATCGTAATGGCGGCCACCTTGCTACAACTTAAATCGCAGTCCATTTTGCCTACTACTCAGCCTGATACAGGGGAAAATCGCCAATTTAAAGATCGACAAGAATTGGTCAAACACTTACTGGAATACAAACAATTCAAAGAGGCTGGACAAGCACTTGATCGCTACGCCGATCAAAATAGCCTAACTTATACCCGTCCGGAGATTGAGGGGGTGAGTGATTGGCGGGAGTATGAAATCTCGGCTACTCTGTTTGACCTGATTTCAGCTTTTCAGACTGTAACCATTCGACCCAATTTCGGGGCCGACGACGACTATTACGAAGAAATACAGGAGGATCCGATCACCGTCGAAATGCAGATGGACTTTGTGCAACGGTTGCTGACTGACAACAAACAAATCCGTTTCAGCGAGCTATTCTCAGAATTTGGATCGAAAACTGAAAAAATTGCCACTTTTCTGGCCATTCTTGAACTGGTGCGATTACAACAAATCATGGCTATCCAGTCGGACCACTTTACTGAAATCTACCTGCAACGGAAAGTTGCCTGATCCTATGGATAGTGAAAAAAAACATTTTGAAGACGACTCGTTGATCGAAAAAGACGAAGCACAACAAACCGACCAGGCAGATCTGTCAGAAAGTGAAATTCAAGCCATTCTAGAGGCTGTTTTGTTCACTGCCAGCGAGCCGATTTCGGTCTCGCAACTGCGAAGTGTTTTTGATCGAGCTATTTCAGGACACGCCATCCGAGCTCAGTTGCGAGAGTTGGGGCAATTCTACGACCAGCATCAGCGCAGTTTTCAAATCTCGGAGATTGCCAACGGCTTCCAAATCTGTACTCGCCCGGACTATGCTGCTTGGATCGAAAAGTTTCATACGCGACAAGTTCGGGTAAAATTAACACCATCGGCCCTGGAGACGCTAGCGATCGTGGCCTACAAACAGCCGGTTACCCGTTTGGAAATTGAGGAAATACGTGGGGTAAATAGCGATAGTGTTCTCAACTCGTTGATCGAAAAAGGATTGGTCCGAATTTCGGGGCGAAAACAGGAAGCCGGCCGTGCACTCCTATTCTCCAGTAGCAACCAGTTTTTGGAACAATTCGGCCTAAAGAACCTCTCCGATCTCCCATCTGTCGAGGAGATTCAGGAAATCCTAGATCAATCGGAATCCGACCTCAACAACGATTAGCTAACGGAGGCATTAACGACATGGTAGCCGACCGCGCCACCTTTCTCATCGTCTACCCCGTTAACTCCCTGCACTGTGCCGTCGTTGGTAATCGCGCGAGCACAGATTTCGACCTGCTCCACTCCTAACGGCACCTGCCAATCGTATTTCCATAAATACCAGGTTAAGGATGACTCCTTGGCCCAGATATTAGCTGGATGCCAACTTTGCTCCTTATCGGTACTGATCTCCACCGCTTTTATCCCACCGTAGTTGCCACCGTCAAAGGCCGCACCACTGATGGTCACTCTTTGTCCTCCATTGAGCGGTAGATCCCCATTAGGTAAACGAATGACAGTGGCCAGTTTAACGCGAGCGATGGGATCCCAGCCCTGTTTCTCCCAGTAGTCAACGTGTTTTTCCACCAGCATAATGTTGATAATCCATTTGGGGTTCTTCACGCCATAGTGCCCCGGATTCAGTAACCGAATGGGATAGCCGTGTTCAACAGGCAGATCTTCACCATTCATCTTGTAGGCTAGCAATACCTCCTTCCGCATCCCTCGTTCGATCGGCACTCTGGCGTGATAGCCGTCTGCACATTGGAAAACGAACTGCTTAGCCGTTGGCTTAATCCGGGCTTGATTAACTAAGTCCCGCAATGGTACGCCTATCCACTCGGCGTTAGACATTTGGTCTAGCCCGATTGGATCGCCAATACATTTCAGCGTTCGCCGGGTGGTAACCGATTCCATTTGGCAGATCTGACCGTAACTGAAAACAACCGGTTTCTCGACTAATCCTGTAACACTCAATTTCCAGTGTTTGGCATTAATCTCTGCGGGTTCACCGATCTGCAGAATATAAAAATCATCATTATCGGTGATAAAACTATCCGGACCCACAATTGGCAAGGAATCTGTTTCTGCCCCCAGATAGTGAATAGGAATAGTGAAACCGGCTGTTGTTACCCCGATAATCTGAATGAACCTTCGACGTGAGAAAGCGCCTCTTCCTTTCTTTAACACTAATTGCTTTGACACTAAATTCTGCTCCTATTTGATCTGCTTAAGATATGTATTTATTTCTATGAAAATGCCCTAATCAAACTGGCCAACTAATCAGATGTAAATAGGTGTTCCAGATCTGCTCATGCCAGATTAGATCAACCATTGTTGCCAGAGACAAAAAGGGGGCAAACGGAATTCGACTTCGATCTTCACCTTGTCGCCAAGTTAAGGCAATTGTTCCCACGATAGCTCCACATGTAGCTGCACCTACCAGAACCATAATCAGGCTTTGCCATTGACCCAAAAACAGCCCAATCACAACTGACAATTTAATGTCGCCGAATCCCATTGCTGTTCGTCCGAGTACCAGTTTACCGATAACAGCGATGATCTGTAACCCTACCCCAGCCACAACGCCCCACAACAGATAGCGACTGAAAATAAAGAAACTTTGATGTATGATTGATTCGGCTAGATTCAGACCTGAGGCGGAAATCAGACCGGTGATGATCAACTGATTGGGAATAATATACTTTTGAACGTCGATTACTGCAATGGGGATTAGTACCGTGGCCAACATTAAGGCCCGGATTAAATCGATTATCTGGATTCGATCGAGAGGGTTTGCGTATCGGCTAACCAGAAAGACGAAAATCAGGGCGGTGCCAATTTCCACTGCTGGATAGAGTACCGGGATAGAAGCCTGGCAATACCGGCATTTACCTCTTAAGAGGAGATAACTCAGCACCGGTATATTATCGTAAAAACGGATCGTCTCTTGGCAGCAAGGACAAAAAGACCAGTGGGGTGAATGGATCGATAGCCCCTGAATCGGAATCCGGTAGATCCATACATTTAGAAAACTGCCCCAGATTAAACCAAAGATAGCGGCCAGTGCAATGCTTACCATAAGTTTAATTATCGCACATTTTTGGTCTTTGTGTCATCTGAGACAATAACAATCGGTTAAAACTTGAAAAACGACACCATCTATCTGATAATATAGCCAAGCGATAGTAACCTCTTCAACACAATTGGGAAACAGGTTTAGAGATACCGTAATATTTTAAACCTCTGCTTGACACAGATCAAAGGATTATGAATACTAATAAACCTCTGTTTCTAAAAACAGCTGGCCGATTTATCATTTGTCTACTGGTTTTACTTTCAGCTTGCGCGGTTGAAAAGCAAAGGCCTGAGCAACAGATAGAACTGGTTAATCAAAACCAAGATACAATACAAGAAAAGGTGGAAATTATGACGACAACTGATCAGGACCGGGCTATCGCTACTTTTGGCGGTGGTTGTTTCTGGTGTGTGGAGGCCGTATTCCAGAGTTTGAAGGGGGTAGAGAAAGTAGTTTCAGGTTATGCAGGTGGTGATGTCTCCAACCCAACTTACAAGCAGATCTGCACCGGTACAACGGGACACGCCGAAGTAGCGCAAATTACGTTTGATTCGCAGCAAATCTCATACGCTGACCTGCTGGAGGTCTTCTGGCACACCCATGATCCAACCACACTCAACCGTCAAGGAGCAGACGTTGGTACGCAATACCGATCGGTTATATTTTTTCACGATGATGAGCAGAGGGAGATCGCTACCCAATCCCGGACAGAGATCGACGCCTCTAACCTGTGGTCTAATCCAGTTGTGACCGAGATTTCGCCTGCACCGACCTTTTACCCAGCCGAAGACTATCATCAGAACTATTATCGTAACAACCCTGCTCAGCCTTACTGTATGGTGGTGATTTCACCCAAAATGAAAAAGCTCAAAAAATCGTTTCAGGATCAATTGAAGTAAGCCGCAATAATCTTGCTTACAAGATAGATCGAGTTTTTTCGCATCGGAGGGAAACCAATGAAGCAGTTATCCGAACAAGAGATTTTGTTTTTCAAAGAAGAGGGATATTTGATTAAACGACAGGTAATGGATCCAGAACTAATGGCTAGGGCCAGGAAACAGATGTGGGAAAATGCCCCGGCTCATATGCGACCGGATGCCCCTGATACCTGGATTGGCCCGATCGAATCCCATCGTGACGACAATGGAAATGTGAGGGGCGGATATAGCTGGAAGTTTCGTCAGATTGGCAGCAAAGACTGGATTGTCTATATGCTGGCTACCGATCCAGCCATTTGGCGGATGGCCGAGCAGTTGCTGGGCGTTGGGAATGTCACAATACCGGACCGGATCCGTGGTATTTACTGTGTTTTACCGCAAGGCGACATCCCGGAAAAACCGACCACTTGTCATACCGATGGTCATCCATTTCATCTCGGTGTAGTGGGATATATCGATGATGTGCAGCCCGGGGGAGGTGGGTTTACCGTCTGGCCGAAAAGCCATCGCCAACTTTACTTTGATTTCCACTCCTCCCATCGGAGTGAACCAACAGAACAACATCAACAAAACATCGACCATTTCAACCATCAGCCCTATATCGATTGTCATGGCCAGGCAGGTGACATCGTCTTCTGGCATCATCGACTGGCACATGCGGCCGGTCACAATCGTTCCCAGCAGATTCGAAAAGCTGTTCTATACGACTTTCGACGCAAAGATATGGAGCAGATGATGGAAGAACCGCCCAGTCAGGATATGTGGCGGGATTGGCCGGGGATTCCTAGTTAGAGGATTAATTATGTTAACATCAGCACAAATTACACAGTTTCAAACCGACGGGTTTCTGGTTTTTGAGCAACTGATCCGGGGTCAAAAACTAGCTCGATACATAGATATCTTTGATCGTTTAGTAGAGCAGAGCCGAGCCACACCAATTGGCACCCCCCACTGGTCTTTCGAACTTAATGAAGAGCGCGAACAAACCCCGGATCTACTGCACAAGATTCAGGGGGTTTGTGTAGTTGAGCCCGAAGTTTTAGATTTGGCTAAAGAATCCGAAATATTGGATCGAATCCAACCCCTGTTAGGCAAGAACTTGGATGTGTTCGGCACTAAATTCTTTCCGAAACTGCCGGAGGGTGGTACTTCTGTCTTTTGGCATCAAGATAACTTCTACTTTGGGACTCAATCTGAGCAGATCATTAGTTGTGCCATTTACTATCAAGATTCAGACACGGAAAATGGGTGTCTGCGCCTAGTGCCCAAAAGCCACGTAATTGGCGAAATTCTGCCTCATCACAGCAAGCCGGATAGCTACGGCAGTTGGGTAGAGGAGGTCGACGAGTCAGAAGTGCTGGATGTAGAAGTTCCTGCTGGCACTGCGGTTATTTTCTCAGCGAATCTCCTCCACGGTACTTACCCCAATATCAGTGACCGCAGCCGGTATGGCACGGCCTGGCACTACATTCCGGGTGACTTAGCCTTGGCACATTTCCCCCGTGGCGAATACGAAGACCGGCATATCGTCCGCGGCGTCTAGGCCGACGTACTATCCATAATGAAAAAGCGACAAGGAAAGAATGGCATATGAAATCCGAAGTGGTTGAGCGTGTCCATCGGCTGATTGAGATTGTCTGTCATAAGGGAGCCAACATCCATGCCCCGGAAAACACCTTTGCTGCGGCGAAATTGTGTGTCGACTGGGGCGTCGACTACGTCGAAATCGACGTCAATACCAGTCGGGACGGAGTTATGTATCTGCTCCACGGACCTAGGGTAGACGACACTACCAACGGTAAAGGCCTTTTTTGCCATCACATGGCTGAAGAGATTGACCGGCTCGATGCCGGTAGTTGGTTTTCTCCACGCTTTGCCAATGAAAGAGTACCTCGCTTGTCAACCTTTCTGAGTTGGATTAAAGGGAGAGCCAAGGTGTTTTTTGATGTCAAGACGGCTGATCCTGAACAGCTGCTGCGCCTAATCGAGGACACCGGCTTACAAAACGACTGCTTCTTCTGGTCCGGCGATGACCAAATGGCCAGAACCCTTCGAGCTTTAGACTCTGAGTTGCAACTCAAGATCAACGTTAGCCTGCCAGCAGATGTAGAAAAGGCCGCTGAACAGTACCGGGCCAATATCGTCGAAGTCGGGATTGAGCAGGCCACACCTGATTTGATTCAAGTCTGCCGTGATTATGGCATCAAGATTATGGTCTACCACCAGCAAAATACCCCTGACGTTTTTCGGCGAATATTGGATCTTGGGGTAGAGATGATCAACCTGAATCATGGCGATGACTTCATTCGGACCGAACAGGCCTACTCGGTTGAGAGGGGACGAGTTAACTAGCTAGACGTACTGGAAGTACCCTTACTCGATGAAGTCGAATTAACAAGCTCCATAATACTACGGCAATACGGATAATCTCCCGTGAGGGAAGGGTATTAGTTGTATCGGCCATATTCCTGGATGGCAGACATAATCAACCGCATGCCGGACAACCGCGATCCGTTATTGATAGATGGGGTATCCGAACAGCTCATATATCTCCGCATTTAGCATGGCGCAGTTATCGTTGAGCCAGTAGAAACCCGATAGCGCATTTTCTTCAGTATAGTCACCCTCCTCATCCAGTATACGCGCTCTGCTCGATCATGGCTCGCCCGATCAGGTCGGAAAACCGCACGGCTAGATCCTGATGTCAGCGGCCAGACATTAGTGGGAACGATTTATGGCCAGCCTTTATAACAAATATGGGTACTTCTGGTGCTCCTTTAATGGTTGACTCCGTTGAGGCTTGGGGTAGATTGCTTCGATCTCCATTAGCCTCATCAACCGGGAGACCCGCTTTCGATTGACCGTCTAGCCCTGGCGCTTCAGCCAGACGGTTAATTTACGAACCCCATCAAACGGATGCTTGGTCTACTCCTCGTCTATCAGACGCATCAAATGCTCGTTATCGGCGGCCCCCCACGGTCTTGATAGTAGTAGGCCGAACGGGATATACTATAGTAACTCATACTGTCTGGCAATCGATATCTGGCTCTGTTCAGGCTCTCTCATCAGCCCGCGTTTATCAGCTAGCGGTTCAGATTTTTTTTAAGCCAGTCGACCTTCAACTAACCGATCTGGCGCTAAAGCTCGGATGCCATTTCTTGAGTCTCCTGCTTGGGTTTACTTTTCTTGTTTGAAAATTTTTCCGGTAGTTCCTGCATCATGCGTCTCTTCCATTGATGGATCAAGTTTGGATGAAGCCCGTACTCACTGGATAACTGAGCGATGGTCGTCTCTTTTTCATCGCTTTGAATGCTACTTTGGCCTTGAATGCTGAACGGTGACTTCAGCGTATTTTGCCCATATTGCCTCAATCAGATCAGGTGATAAGGCCAGCACAAAATACACCTCAAACTCGTGTCCTAAATATGAGCACCATTAATAAAGGCCTGTTTTCAGGTCTGAAGGAACGCTTAAAGATAGCGTATCTCTACCAGCTAGGAATCGACAAAATCTGAAGATATATCCTCAAATTTATCAATCTCATGCATATAACTCGCCAATTTGACGAGAGCTTATGGGGTGTAGAATTAGAAAGCAGGAAGAAAGTTAATTCCAGAAAAAGGAAAACAGGCTTGGGGAGAAGTGGATCTAAATAACGAAAAAAGTCAATTTTGTTGTTGGCATGAAGCTAGAAATGTGCTCAAACGTGGTTAAGGAATTTGAAAACGGCAATAGAAATTGATACTCGTTAATTTTGCCGTTACTGCAAAAAGTATCGTTCCAAGCCCCATCCAAAAATAAAGATCAGCAACCCAATGCCCCATAGTTTGATATCCATAACTTGTGGAAACTTGGTGACAAATCCAATGGCAATAGCTAAAAGTCCGCTGGCTTGGACCACTTTGCTGAGGTAAAACAGCATATGTGGCTAGATCTCTGACTCCAAATCGAGTTTTGCCAGATCATAGAAGATTTGGGTATTATCCCGAAAGCAACGATGCTGGATGACAATCGTCCATCCAAAGTGTGACCAAGCGACGAAAAAGAGAAGAGCATGAACCCAAGTGGGAATGACCTTGGTGTGAACACCACCGCCGATGACAAATAGCACCATTACCAATATTATGTTCAATAGTGTAGGAGGGTAAATTACTCGCTTGATGGCAATAGAACGATAATGATAGTCAGACGGCAAACAGTACATCTGAGTAAATTCTTTGACGCTGACCCCTGTACCAACAAAAAAGAAAATGATTAGAGTTTCAGTGAATAAATAAACGACAGAAGTCAATAAGGCAAACTGAAGATGTGGGAGTCCAAAAATGTCAAATTGAAAGTAGCCTTGAATGCCAGTCACAAGAAGAGACAAAAAAGAAGTGCCCGTTAGCAAATAACAGGCATACATGAAAAACCACACGATAAAACGACGATATCCTCTTAGCCGTTAAAGATCTTGCGATACTTTGCCAAGGAGGACTGAACGGCAAGAGTAGCTAGATCTCAATCACGGCGGTGTCACTACTTCCACTGAGCGCAGTCGCCGAAATAAAATTGTCGGAAATATCTACTTCAGGAAAGGCCGCTTGAAAATTTTGTAGGGAAAGCATATGGATGGCATCCCAGGTCAATTTGGTACATACTCTCGCGCAAATGGAACATCCAATGCACTCATTGTACCGAACTCGAACAGGTGGGATCGGTGAACTAAACGCATGTTCTTCTTTTGGTGTTACTTCAATGCAATCAACAGGACAAAATGGCACGCAGACTTTGCACCCTGTACAATTGCCGTCGTCGACGACGGCCATCGCCCTGGGTTTTCTTTTCTTATGCGAGATTTCGTCTGGCAGATCAGCGACAGGTTTATAATGATCGTATGGTTTCGTTTTCATCAAAAAAGCCTTAGCGAAAATTCACAGTATAAAATAACATTAAAGCTTCGTTCGTTCAACCAAAAAACGAAGTCTAGGGTTGTTATTTTCGATTGGTAAGGATTTAGTTACCTATGCTAAAATGAACTATGGTAAGTCAATTCCTTTAGAACTAAGTTGGAATAATAAGGGGCATGCTCATGACTCTTGAACAGATCCGGTTGGATGTGGCCGACCTTTCACCATACGATCCCTACCTTTCTTCTTCGCAGCCATTATTATCACCAATTTCGCCTCGACCGAGTGAATGCGATTTGGGTTGGAGAGACCGATGGTGGCTACATCAAACATGTGCCCAAAATTTGTCGCTCAATTACTGGTACTTTACTTCTCTAACTGAGGCTATACGCGTCGGTGAGGAATCTCGGAATCGGCTGTCGTCACGACAACGGTTTATCAATGGGGTTCGCCAATCGGTTTATCAACCGGTTCCCGACTTACTGATGGCAGATCGTGTCTGGCGAACCGAGCAGAATATCCTATTGATCCGGGAAAATGTGTTGGCCTTGGTAGCCGAGTCAGGTAGGCAAATCGAGATTGAAACGACGCTTGCAATTGCGAACCGGATTTTGGCGAAGATTGAAGCCCAATTGGCAATTGACTCGTAATATCTATAACGCTACACCTCTCCAAGTTTAAAGGGTATCCTATACACATATGTGCTGGAAATGGCGACGTGTTAAAATCTTCCTAATACTCCTGTTCTTGGCTTCCCTCCCTGTCCAGAGTAAAATTCATCTGATTTTGGCCATTGACAACTCGGAAGCAGTACACAAAATAGACCCGGATGGATATCGTTGGGAATCGGTACCATTGGCAATTGACCAACTTCAGGTGGGTGATGGATTGGAGATTATTAATTTGTCGAACCCCTCCCAGCCACTGGTTAACAAGAAGATTCTAACCGGTCATTTCTCCCAAAAAGACCAGTTGAAGAAAAATCTTGACAATTCCTCTAAGCGTAATTCGGATCTTGACACTAAAGAGGGCCTCCAATACCTTTTGGATCGGCTCGATAATCCAACTCAGTATAAAGATCCACCGAACCGCACAGGATTAATCGTTTTGGCCCATCGTATCGAACAACTTGATTTTCCAGAACGCAGTAGTACCATAATTAAAGCTATCTCTCTGAAAGAATTGGAAAATCTACAAACTCCAGTAGAACTGTTAACCCGTGTTTCGCAACTATTGAACCAGATGCATGGTTATACAGTTTCTGTGGCACAAACCGTCACCAAACTCCAACCATTTGGCACCTCGAGTTTTTTAGTGTACGATCCTCGAATTGAGGAAATCCAAGTCCAGTATCTGTTTAAATCTGGTGAAGAACTACCAGCCCTCGAAGTTAGAGATGCTTTGGGGGAGTTTGTTTACCATTATGCAGAGTCGAAAAACTTCAAGCTCTATACGATTCCAAATCCGCCGTTGGGAAATTGGAAGGTAATGTTTCAAAACTTAGACCAAGTTTCGCAGGTTATAAGCGCCCAGATTAACGATAAAGTAAATCTGCCAGAGCTGGTTTTTGAAAAACCAGAAGAGAAGCAATGGCCGATTGAACTGCGGGTACAGGCTGGAAAGTCGTTTGAGTCGGCGGGTATAGCGATGCACTTAGATGTACTCTACGCCACGATTAGATTACCAGATAACACCGATCAACAACTTCAATTAACCTCAGATCCTTCAACCCTTACGCCATCGTTTAGTGCAGTCTACACCCCACTAGAAAATGGCGATTATTACATTACTATCGACCCTAGCGCCGCTTATGTAGTAACACCTCCTCGTCGGCTTGTGGAAGTTGTGCCTTCTGCTAAACCCAATCTACTTCCACTTATGTTGGCTGTCTTATTGGTCGTTGGCACGATGACAACTGGCGGGGTGATGGTATTGGGAGCAATGAGACAAAGAGAACAAGATAATGCGGAATTCTTTATGTCGGATGATTTTGCAGATCTAGAGCTAAAAGAGGACGATGCGACGACTACAAGCGAAAAACAGGCTGACGCTTTTCTAGATCCGAAAATAGCAACACCGAGCGATGTTGAAGAATTCATAGTAAATGACGCTCAGACGGTTGCCACACTGACTGAAAATATGGAATCAGTCATTAACACTGAAGCTGATGAAGCTATCATGGAAGCTGATTTGGAAGAAGAACTAGAAGATCTAGTTGGTTACGACGACATCTTACAGCTAATACAAACATCCAGCGAAGATGACGAAGAAGATATCTTTGACGATCTCGAAGAAGATAATGAGGATAATGAAGCTAATGAAATTTGGCAAGAATCGAGCGATAGTGCCGAAGTCAGAGACGACCTCAGCGACTCAAGTGATTTTGCGGATGATGACATTGACTTGATTTTAGGTCCAGATGACGAAGATGACTTTGATCATTTAGATGACATTGACTTCGATAATCTTGATTTGGGTTTAGATAATTCAGATGTAGAAGAAGAGAGACTATCGCTTTCCGATACGAATGATGACCAAGAAGCTTTATCGACCGATAGATTAGACGCAGTCTCTATTAGCGAGTCACCAACCACTTCAATAGATGCAAAGGATAGGGAATCCGACCCGGACAAGTTGACCAGCGCCACGAATACCTTAAGTTCTGATTTGGAAGCAACTGAAGAAGATTTGACTGACGAAGTACCCGAGACAACTGAATTGGAAGAATTACCCAACCAAGAAGATTCCTTGAAGCTAGAATCTGAATCTAATGAGAATGGGATTAACGACCTAATTACCAGTCAGTCTCAGGCCGAGGCTCTGAAAGACCTCTTAGCAAGCCGGGAGCCGGTTCTAGATTCTAATGATGCAAGCGAAGACGATAATATAGGCCCGGCGGAACATGATTTGGCTCTCGAAGCTGGGTTAGAGGAAAAAATAGACAATGAAAACACCAATTTATTGGAATTGATAGATCCAACCGCTGATCAAGAATCAGAATCCTCGCTATTAGGTGACTTAGACCCAATCGAGAAAATAGAGACAGAAACTTCCGATTTAGAAGTACCCGGAGAGAAATTGAATCAGGAAGCCGATTTAGTGGATCAAATTGATTTAGATCATCCAACTGACGAGCCTGAACCGGTGGAAATATCCGCTCAGACTTCTGCTCCTGCGGATGATTTATCATTAGAGGGCACGACGGCGTTAGGAGATGGCTTATCCTTAGATCCAGCGCCAGCTGAACAAAATGAAGATACGAACACCGCAGAGATATTGCCCCAGGGATCACCTCTCGACGAGAATGATAATGGTGACGATTCATCATTGGATTCGATTATGGATATGATATCAGATGATGACAACGATCCACTGGCGGCTTTACTCGCTGAAACGGAGGAACCATCCGCTGATATATCTCCAGAAGAACCTCCGGCCGAGGAAGAGTTTCACGATTTAGTAGAAGAATGGCCGGAATTACAGGTGGATGCTGATGCCTCTTCAGTAGATGAGGAGTTCGAAGAACCG
>Ga0208128_1000290_pt1 | contig 21554 bp, 16 predicted proteins | sample ETNtaG_35_FD_185758 | JGI IMG/M metagenome (GOLD analysis project Ga0208128, IMG submission 185758) | Marine microbial and viral communities from oxygen minimum zone, Eastern Pacific Ocean - ETNP201306PF51B (SPAdes) (version 2) | ecosystem: Environmental > Aquatic > Marine > Oceanic ... | reverse complement strand
GGCCAGTTAGATTGGGGAAAAACCTTGGCCAAAGGCAGAAAGGCCAAAGGCGGGAAGGGTAGATGGTGGTGGTCGATGGCCAAGCAGTCCCTATCGGTGCTCACCTTGATTCAGCCTCGGCGAGTGAAATAAAACTGCTGCAACCCACGATTGAGAAGATTACAGTGCCCAGAAAAGGTGGTGGTCGGCCGCGGCAAAATCCTGTCCGCATCATAGCGGATAAGGGGGCCGACAGTGATCCGCTTCCGCCAAAGGCGGTTGAAAGGCGGCATTGAATTGATCTGTCGGTAGCGTAAAAACAAGCAGACCAAGAAAGATGAGGATGGTCGAAAATTATGGCCTTACAGGCGTCGATGGAAGGTTGAACCGACTTTTGATGGTGGCCAAACTTGCGAAGACGGGTTGTTGGTTGGGAAAGAGAAATTCAGACCTAGCAAGCTTTCTTTCACCTTGCTTGCATCCTCATTACATTGAGGCCGTTTTAAAATGGCTTCTAGTATCATTTTGACAGTCAGCGTCGGGCTGGCCCGGATCTCAGATAGTATTTCGCTCACCATCTCCAACGGCACCGTGCTCTTTTCCAGCGTTCGCATCAATCTGGAATCGCTGTCAATAGCAAGTAGAAATGATTTTTGCTCTCGATTGATACCATGGCTGGCAAAAACAAAAATGAAGGTATCGCCTGTCTGAATGAGACGGAATAAACTTTCCAGTTTAGCCACGATATTGAGACCGGTGGGTCAATCAACGCCCCTACTATCGTCCTGCATCAGCCAGACATTATCCGCCTTGAAAATACTAATCTACGGATCGATCAGCATCTCCTGCAAGACCTTGATGTCGGAGACATAAAAGCGGAGAGGGTTAATATTGTTTTGGTAGTCGTTGATGCCCACTAACAGGGCATACTTCTCCATCCGTAAGGGAAGAGTCAGCAGGTAGAAGAGCAAAAAAGTCCATAACCAACGTTTCATTCCGATCACCTGACGGGTTAGATCCTCAACACAAATGCTTACCCTCTTTAATAAAATCTGCAAAACCATCTCTATCTTTTGAGGCTTTATCCATGCGATTGATCCCCTTTCTGATCGATTCAAGGTCAGTCGCAGTGGATAAACGTAGGAAATGCATATCCTTCGAGCCAATAGAACCGAAGGATTGACGGTCCATCGTTGCCACACCGTATCGGTAGATCAGAAACATCTGAATCAACTTAGAAGGTCCAGCTTGCTCTTTGATTTCTGTTGGAAGGGATTTATGATGTTCAAAAACGTCCAAGTTTTCGCACATTCCCTGAATATTGGGAAAGACGTAAAAAGCGCCTTTTGGATTAGCGCAGGTAACTCCATCAATCGCATTCAATGCGGGGACCGCGTAGTCTCTTCTTTCTTCAAAGTTTTTTACCATACGCAATACTTCAGCATCCGTTTTTTCGCTGATATAGGCTTCAACCCCTGCAGCTTGGCTAAACGGTGGCGTGCAGGAAATGATGTTGATGTTAAAATTGGTAAAACATTCTGCCTCTTGCTCGGTAGGCAATACAGCAAAACCTAATCTCCAACCTGTCATAGCAAAACTTTTTGAATGGCCACTGACAACAATAGTTTTATCCTGCATACCCGGAAGGGAGGCGATGCTCTTATGTACGGAGCCGTCAAAAAGGATTCTTTCATAAACTTCATCAGAATAAACCCGAACAGAAGAATCGCATTTTTCATTAATCACCTCTGCAATGCTCTCAATATCCTCACCGGATAAGACACCACCAGTAGGATTGGAAGGTGAACAAATGATGATCAATTTCGTTTTGGAAGTGATCAACTGGCTTAACTCATCCGCGGAAAAGCTGAAACCCTTACTCTCTTTTAAGTGCAAGGGAACTGGAGTTGCACCGACAAAGGTTGCCATCGATTCGTAAATGGGAAATCCAGGGCTGGGATAGATTACTTCATCCCCAGGGTTTACATAAGTCAGTAGAGTGTAGCTAATAGGCGGTTTGGCTCCTGGGGTGATGACCACTTGCTCTGGTGCCACTGAAACCCCTCTGGTTTTTGAAATGTCGTTTGCCAGAGTTTCACGAAGTTGGGGAATGCCGGCCGGAGGACAATAATGGGTGTTGCCATTCATTATATTGTCGCAGGCGACTTTGCAGATAAATTCGGGGGTGTCAAAATCCGGTTCACCTAGATTGAAACGAATGACATCCATTCCTTCTGCTTCGGCCTTTGCGATATCAGCACCAACCTGAAAAGCGTTTTCAGTGCCAAGGGTAGCCATTCTGTCAGCAAATAAATTCATTTTTTCTCCTTTCTGCCTTAAATGTTTTAAAATCAACTCAATAAGTCGAATGATTAAAGAATTGCCTTCCTGTTTCTGTTTCTAACTAATACGTGTTTGGTCCTACATTCCTTTCGCCTTTTCAATTCTGAAGTGCGACGGTTAGGCCGCCTCACTAAGACGGCTAAAGATCTCTATTGGCCTTGCAAAGTCTAACACTTTTCTGGGTCGATTGTTAAGCCGTATCTCTACTTCCATTACATCTGTCACCAACTATTTCATCCAACCGCTTGGATTTTGGAACATACTAACCTGCCAGACCATTAATCTGCTCATTAGGACCTCTTTCCTAACAGTGGTACGGTTTGGCCAAATAGAATTCAGACTGGAGAAAGTCACTGACCTTTCGAGGTTTAGAAAATTCTTTTCCATTATCTGAGGTTGAGGTCAGAAAAATTTTTCACTGGATCGAGCCTCTCCATCAATGCTTCCTTCATTTCTGGAGCGTTTTTTTAGAAACTTTGATGAGTTTGGTTAATTTGGAAACCCGGTCTACCATTGAGACAATCACTCTACTCTGTTCTGTTCCTATAATCAGATCCAGCCCCTAGTCTCCAAGACCAACCTTTTTCTCTACAATGACTGGTCGTTCATCAATCTCTATCCGATTAGGAATGCAGCCCCTTCCGGCCAGGCCCTTACTTAGGTTATTCTATGTCTTGCCGCTATGGCGAATATTTTTAGACCAAAGCCCCTTCTTGAGTTTGTCCTTCCAAATGTATTGATAGATGGTTCAGGGCTAACAACGGCTTGGCTTAGGCTTCTTAAGCCATCCTGATATCCTTACTGGACTCTACGGTAAATTTAATTTTCCCCCATGGTAGAAATCATTGTCGGTATCATCTTTGGCTTTTTCCGGCCGGCACTATTTAGTCTCTCTAAGGCTTTTTGATTCGCTGGCTGATATCGGTATCCTGGGCTTTGCTGAGTTTCTCTTTAGCTGCCAATAGGTTATAGGTCTATGAAGCCCAAGTTGTTTGGAAACCTGTGTAGCAGAATCGCCTCTTTTCTTTCAGGCTTAGAGTTGACATCTTGCAATCTCTGGTCAGGTGTTGGTAGTCCTGAGACATATTTCCTCCATGGGTGTTGGTGGTAAAATCACCCTAGAGTTTTTAGTCATCTCTGGTCAATTTAAATTTTAACTATTTATTGCACTTCGGAGTTGAAAGGGCCATTGTTATTCCGTTGGTATTCTGATGCTATCGAAGCTAATTTTACCGACTGATGCCAAGCTCAGATACTTGAAGAGTTCCGGTATTTAACTTAAAATCAGACCAAGATGAAAGTCAACTATCCCAAATAAAGCACAGGCTTTGGCGTGGCAAAAGTGGCACCAGGCATCAACTCCTAAAAATCGGTGAAACAGCTCCCGATTTCCAATTATTGGATGTCAAGGGCTAAAACCCACTTACGTTGTCTAGTTTCGCTAACATAAACCAATGGCCTTAGTTTTTGGCAGTTTCATCTGACCTCCATTCGTCGAGCAGTCGGTCAGCCTGCAGCAACTCTACCGGCAATACTATCAATAGGTCGAATTTTTGGTTATTTATATCCGCAAAGCCCACCCTGTAGGTGGTTGGGATATTAGCAGCCCCAACCGAATCAATGATCCTCAGACCATAGAAGAGCGAAGGTAAGTTGCCACTGAATGTGGCACGCCATAAAGTATGGGATTCGCACCTGTGTGGATGAAATCCACGACCCCGTAATGATGGTCTACGCCGTCGCAGGCAAAACGACAACAACCTGATGGCCAGCGCGCTAGCTTGGGCGATTGGGAACAACTAGGCGATGGCGACATTCCAGATTAATGGTTGTAGCTAGAGTAAGCATCAGTGCGCTTCAAGCTGTTAGGATTAACTTCTGATGGCAGCCGGCTGAAGCTTTTACCACACCCAGGTCACCTACCGATGGTCTTACCTTATGGCAACGGTGAATTGGTGACTGAGTTGATCGATCGTTTCAACCTCTACCAGGAGAACACACATCCATGATACCCTGCACTTCGGGAATGACCGACTTTGTTACAAAGCCCTTGGAGTTGAAGAACTAGATCTGTGGAAGTAACGGTTTACTCTTCATCATCCGTCGCATATGGGTATCAGAATTGCTTGATTTCTCCCCAAATAACGGCTATTTTATCTGCCGGATTGACTGTGCGAATGGACCTAGTTTAGCCGGTTGCCAGTAAGACGGAGATTCCCAGTATCTACCGGCGCTGTCGGCGGATACCCTTACCCCCCTTGAACGAACACCGCCTTTATCAGTGTCTCCGCCAATAAAGCAGACGCCCAGATTAGCCTTTTCCAAATCCTTCAGTTTCTTTTGCTTCAGCGTTCTTGCCGATCGTGGCTGGGCCAAGCGGAATTCCTGCTTTGATAATTCTTTTTTGAAGGTCAGAGATATCAATATCCTGAACGCTAACGCCTCTGCGAATGTCGATAGGTGCAGCAATGCCGGATGCTTCGCTCAGGTGCACCCAGGTTGGCTCTAGCCGAATGGTACAAAAGGTCACTACGCTTACCAATATGCATACTGGTACTAATAGATTCCGACACTCTTCTGGCTTCGGGGTCACGATGCGGCAAGGGATAGCGAAGTTGAGACCTTTCTGCCGGATACGACCTTCATTAATGAAATGGTCTTTATCCACCGCATAACAGGCGACATGGTGTGAATCAATGAAGTGAACCCCGATATGGAACACATCCTTCTTGTCACGTGTTTTGGTGGTATCTGCTTGCGTCAAAATATCGGGACCTTTCATGCGTCGCGCAAAGATACCAAGGCCAATGCCTGTGATCTCCCTACTCATCTTTGCAGAAGTCGTAAGCAGCCATTTCGTTTCTGATTTTTTCAAGGATACTGGCATCGGTTTTCAGGAACTAGAGTGGGTCCGTGGGTGTACACACGATACCTCCAGTATATTTTCTCACGCTCCTCTAAACTCGCTTCCGCTCACGCAGTCCGCTCCCCAGGCATACTCATTGAAACGATTGAGAACTGACGGTTGTTACACTCCCGTTTCTCACCGGGCATACCATAAAACCAAAGACTTGCCCGGCCCTCTTCCGCAAAACGTATCTTCAAGCGAGAGAAGAACGACTACACGCCGACACCGTTCCGAAACCGTCCAAAGCCGGACTGCTTTTCTATGCCATACGGACCATCTTCGCTGTGCACATCGATGCCTATATGAGACCGGTCCGGGTCGAGCAAGACTACCCGATGGTCGTCTGAAGATTGGCGATCCAACCAATCAAACACCAATGGCCACCACAGAAACCGGAGAGGCCATTAGCTATCACTCAAATCAACTGACAAGCTAAGCTAATTCGACCATTGTTGCGGGGGCTGTATCACTGCCGATACTAACCATGGTGCTATTGCCTCTTTAAAAACTGCAGAAAGCATTACGCCTCCAACCTAAACTTTCAAACGTGTGTCGAAGTAATCAGAGAATTTTTGTTAGGTACTGGTGACCTTACCAGGTCAGTACATTATTAAGAAAAAAAGAGAACAAGGTTCAAGGTTATGGAACACGACACTAATGAGTAATTCGACTTTTTGGACCGGATTTATCTTTCCTTCGTAACACATGATGCTGTACCTTGTCCTGATTTCCACCGATATAATGACTCTTGCCCCCTGATTTGGCCCTTGATTTCAACTTGATCGTGGCTTCTACCAGGCTAGGCTATCTTGACCAATAATATCGGCAGGTGTTATTATCAACAGGAGATCTTAAGAAGTTAGAAGGATTTTAAGGAACCAGAACGTATGCAAAAATTTCGTCTGGAGGGAAAATCGGCCATTGTTACCGGTGGAAGTAAAGGAATCGGTTTTGGCATCGCCACCGCCTTAGCCGAGGCAGGAGCAGATATCGCCCTTGTAGCCAGAAATCAAGGAGACTTAGAGAGAGCCCAATCGACATTACGAGGTCTATCCTCAGAGACTGTTGAGGTTTATCCCTTTGATATGAGTATAGTTGAAGATATCCCGGCTCTATTCACACAAATCTCGACTGAAATGGACGGGATCGATATTTTAGTCAATAATGCAGGTGGTACTCGACGAGGACCTGCCGAGTCAGTAGCCATTGAGGACTGGCAGTTTGTGATAACGCTAAACGTCACTTCGGTCTTTGTTATGTCTCAGGCTTTTGCCCGCGACCGCATCCAACGCCAAGAAGGCGGCAAGATCATCAATATCGCCTCGATTATGAGTGAAGTAGTAAGAGAGGATAATGCCCCTTATGCTGCTTCCAAAGGTGCAATTCGACAACTGACCAAATCGTTAGCCATCGACTGGGCCAAGCACAAAATTAACGTCAATGGGATTGGGCCGGGCTACATCAAGACCGAATTAACTCAGCCTTTATGGGAAGACGAGGAATTTTCAAATCGGATTCTGGAGAAAACGCCACTGGCACGCTGGGGAGATCCTGACGACATCGGATCGGTAGCTGTCTTTCTGGCTTCTGCTGCTTCGGATTTTATGACAGGTCAAATTGTTTATCCTGAAGGTGGAATTCTAAGCCGATTCTAATCGGGGACACTAAAGATGCAAAACCCATATTTATCCCTCGACCAACAGATGGTAGGCGACATTTATACTTCACGTGAAGTGATGGACAACTTAACCGTTTTATGCGACGATTTTGGAGCCCGGTTTTCGGGTACACCAGAGGAACGGCAAGCGGCTGAGTTTATCTGTGACCGGTTTCAGCACTACGGCCTACGGGGAGCCCGTTTAGAGTCCTACCCTTATGCCGGTTGGTCCCGAGGTGAAGCTAAGCTGAAAATCAGTTCACCCGTCGATAGATCTATTCCCTGTATCTCCCTCCCCTATTGCCCTGCGGCTTCGGTTAAAGCCGAGTTGATCTCGATTGGATTTGGTGCTCCTGATGATTTTGAACGGCTATCCAGCCAAATTGAGGGCAAGATTGTCTTGGCCAGTAGCGCCTCCTCTCCCGATCTCGGACGTTGGGTTCACCGAAAAGAGAAATATGAACGATCAGTCTTGGCCGGCGCCAAAGCCTTCATCTTTGTTAGTGAGCATCCGGGGGTAGGGCCTGAAACAGGAAGTCTACAGAACGATCAGCCTGCACCGATTGCCGGAATTTCGATTTGCAAGGAAGATGGTGCCTTTCTGGAACGGATGATGACACGTAAAGGTACTGTCCAATTATACCTGGAAACCACTGATATCAATACTTCTCGCACCTCTTGGAACGTGGTGGCAGACCTGCCCGGGATCGGAAACCCAGAGGAGCAGATTGTACTGGGGTGTCATTACGATGGACACGATATTTCACAAGGAGCGCACGATCCGGCTTCAGGCATGGTATTAGTAATTGAAGCCGCACGGGTGTTGGCGCGATATGCCAAGACAGCCTTGAAACGAACCATTCGCTTTGTCGCCTTTGGAACGGAGGAGATCGGCTTAACGGGTGCCTTCCAGTATGTGGAAGCCCACCAGGAGGAACTGGATCATCTCCGCTTTATGTACAATCTGGATGCGGCAGGGGGCGGCAGTCGTAAAGGTACAGTTTTACATCAGTGGAAGAATTTGGAACCCTATTTCCAAAATGCCTACCTCGAGATGGCGACCGATCTGCCGGTAGGGCAAAAACTACACTCATACTCTGACCATTTCCCCTTCTTTTTGGCAGGTGTACCTAGTGGTCACATGGGAGATCCGGGAGCGGGACCGGGTGGGCGAGGTTTTGGCCATACTCGCTATGATACACTAGATAAGGTCGAATTAAGCAATCTTCGAGCGGGTAGTTCGGTGGCGGCTCGTATGGCTTTGCGCCTAGCTGCAGATCTCAGTTTTAGACCCCCTCGCCGTAGTGTAGAAAGTATCCGGGAACTGGTTGAAACTGACCCAGGGTTAGAAGGTTATCGAGTAGCACAAAAACTAGCCCGGCAATTGACCGCCTAATTAGCCTGGATCCTTTCTTTTCGGCTAAATTGTAGGTGTCGATTTCACCCCATTACAAGGTTGACGAAATGGGTTAGATCTGGTACACTGGCACCATGTTTCAACTCTCACCCTCAAGGTTGAAGAATGTAACCAATGGGAATTAGGGCTATCGGCGTTGTTTTTGGTTGCGGGTCCGGTACAGTATTCGACCACCTCACACGGGACTGGATAAAATTCATCAGCAGATTCAAAGCTGTGTCTATGGCTTTTTACCCCAGAATTGGATTCAGGCACTCTCATCCGAGCAGTTGATCGAGACTGAGTAATCGGTTAAATCGAAGCCCTATACCTAGCTAATGGTGTAGAACTGATTGGCTATTGTAGGTAGTTCCATTGGTACTATGAAGAGTTCGAAGGAACGCACTATCATGGACTTGAACGACTTCTAGACCTGCAATATGCACGCTCGATTATGTGCTTCAGTTGAATACCTGCTACTTATTGCCTGAATCATGCAGCTGAGGATGCCCCAGTTGCACTCCGGTTGAAGGCTTGGAGATACTGATGTTTACAGGGAAACGATTCGGCTTCAATCCACTGCGTAGGGGTAATATTGTCAGAGAGTTACAATGACATCCTGTCTGCTCGGTAAGATCTACAAATGGTTGTAACTGCTGTCACTCGGGCTCTCGATATCCCGGGAAGCAATGTCTATCGCCAATCCCGGTTGCCAGTGGTGTCAGTTCTATCAGCAACCGGTTTTTGACTTTGAGAATTATTGGGTCGGTCTCTTCATTAATTGCCCTTAGTAATTAAAGTAAGGAAGTTTTTATGACGTCTCGGTTGATGTACAGATTTTGGCGGCAGATTTTCTGTTTCCCCTATCTCATTCTTGGATTGATGTTGCCATTGGTGGTTGTCGCCCAACAACATCATCCCAAAGCCCTACCAACTATTGCCTTATCAGGGCACGATGGATGGGTAACGTCTATCGACCACTCACCTGACGGTCGATTTTTAGTTTCTGGTTCGAGTGATAAGACAGTCAAGGTCTGGTCAATAGAGGATAAAAAAGAGATTGCAACTTTTATTGGCCATACACAGAAGGTCAACGCGGTCGAGTTTGCACCCAACGGTGAGTTGATCGCTTCTGCCTCGAGTGATGCCACAGTCCGTTTGTGGTCTTTACCCCAACAGAAGGAAGTCGACACTATTCAAGCACACAAGTATGGGGTCAACGATGTTACTTTTTCACCTGACGGGAAATTATTGGCCACTGCAGCCAGAGATTATACCGTCAAACTATGGTCTGTCGAAACCCTAGAGTTGATTGCAGTATTAGATCGACAACGAAACTTGGTGCAATCAGTTGAGTTTTCGCCTGGCGGAAGGCAGTTAGCCACTGGTTCAGATAGTAGCCGTTTATGGAGTGTTGAAGAATTTCATCAAATTACCGCTTGGAATACGATCGATGGCTGGATCTGGTCGATCGATTTTTCACCCGGTGGCGAGATGATTCTGACAGCCCAGAGCAACGGGCAAGTCAAATTGTGGAACACCGCCGATCACAAAGAGATCAAATCACTGGTCGGACACCAATCTGACGTTTCAGAAGCTAAATTCTCACCTGATGGCCAGTTAATCGCCTCTGCTTCACGAGAGGTCAGACTCTGGTCGGTCCTCGGAATGGCATCTATAGCACGATTAAAGGACGGTGAAAACTACATTCACACTGTCGATTTTGCGCCTAACGGCCTTTCGATCGCCACGGGCATGCATAATCGAACTATTTTGATTTGGGATATTCGCCCTTACTTGGATCCAACAATTGTGCAGGCAGAAGTGGTTGAAGCAACTTTTGAAGAGGTCATTGTTGATCTCAATGTCGAAAACTCCTTAGACCTGTACGGGTTTCAGTTTGATCTCAAATTCGATCCTGAAATCCTGATTGCCAAGCAGGTTCAAGAAGGTGACTTTCTAAAGAAAGCTGATGACGACACCTACTGGATGCCTGGCCTGATCAATAATGAAACAGGGACGATCCATGGTATCCTGAGTACACGCTTAGCTCCAGGTGAAGTAGTAGGGCAAGGAAACTTAGCCCGCTTGATTTTTGCCCCCAAACAGACCTTGGACAACCATGTCGAATTTACTCGTTTCCAGCTATCGAACGCTAAAAGTGAATCCATCGTCACCTACGCCAACGATATAGAAGTAAAAATGCCGATCCGAGTCTCGGCGGATATTTTTGTCAATGCTTGGACAGAAGGCCCCCACGTTTTAGCTGAAGTCCAACTTGGTTTCCCCGTCAATGTTCACGGTTTTCGGGTTGATCTTAACTACCCGTCTGAACTAGGACTCCTACCTGTCAGCAACCAATCCTTAAAATTTGATCTGAATAAAGTTCGTGGAATTACAGAGAACACACTGTTTAAGTTTCGCATCTATCAAGGCGGAAAACTTAAGTTCTCTCTGTCAGATGGATTACTCAATGGCCCCTTAGAAACGACGGCTCTACCTATCCTCTATTCCAAGCAGATCGAGATTACATCTTCACCAGCCTGGGATATCAATCGGGACTATACAGTGGATCTATTTGATCTGGTGATTCTCGCCAATCATTTAGGACTACCGATTTCAGGTAAGCCGAGACCCAATCCCGATGTGAATCGAGACGGGCGAGTAGATCTATTTGATTTCGTAAAAGTTGGTGCCAACTTCAACCAAACCTATTCACCAAATCCAAGGGAGACTGTAGCCGCACCAACTACTGTGGCAAAACCCTCCGTCGACCTCGGTCTAGTCACATCCAACTTAAGGCAGATAGCAGTTGAGTTGGAAAGACATCCAATGGCGGATCGATTAGACTTTTTACAGACGAGGCAACTGCTTGCCAGCCTGATTTCCCCGATAGAAACAATTCTCTATCCCAATTATCCAAATCCGTTTAATCCCGAAACCTGGCTTCCCTTTCAACTCGCACAAGACGCAGGTGTTCGAATCGTGATCTACAATGTTGAAGGGTCTCGAGTTCGTCAACTGGATATAGGTCGGTGTTCCGCTGGCCTATATCTGACTAAAGATCGAGCAGCTTATTGGGATGGTAAAAACGATCAAGGCGAAGGTCTGTCGAGCGGGATATATTACTACCAACTGCTGGAGGCGCCAACCAGTAGGCCCAATTCGTCAGAGCTTCCCCCAGTACAAACCATGATTTTACTGAAGTAGATCCAACTAAAATTGATCTTCAGGCCCAGAGAGATTTTTAGGCGGGAATTTTTAAAGTGTAAATGTAACTAATTTGGCCAATATTAGCAGTGCTTGGATTCGAAAACCGCGCGCGGATGTGCTATAATCGTCGCTAGATTTGTCAACAGCAATTTACAGACTATCCGACGGGAGGATTCGAGAAATTGAAATCTGTACCAAAAAGCAATTTCGAGAACCAGCCAAGTAAATCGAATGCGCTTGTAACTTATGATCAGCCATCTCCTCCGGTTGAATCTCAACCTAAAAAGGAGGGAATGTTCGGACGACGAAAGAAGAAAGAGGCGAGTAATTTAGTCTCAAGAGAGCAGGTCAAAGAATTGCTGTTTCAGTCGATCAACAGTCTACCTGAGCAGGAAGCCCGGATGTTGCGCGGTATTTTTTCTTTGTCGGCCACCACGGTTCGGGAATTGATGGTCCCGTTATCTGAGTTAATGGCCGCTCATGTCACAACCCCGACTGAGCAGGTTAAGTTGATGGTCAAAGATACCAATTATCAATATTTGCCGGTCTATGAACAGCGCATTGATCGCTTAACCGGCATCGTTAGTATAACCGATATTCTCTATGCCCCCAGTGAAGAGACTGAATTAACAAGTTTCATCCGCCCAGCCTACTACGTCCCTGAAACCAAATTAGCCAGTGAATTACTCGAAGATCTCCGGGCAGCTGAAAATCCGGTGGCCATTATTATCGATGAACACGGCGGTTGTGTCGGTTTCATCAGCTTTTACGATGTCGTGGAGTTAATTGTCGGCAACATCACCCATACCCAACATCGTCACAACTTGCAGGTCGAAGCCTTGGGTAATGGGACTTGGGTAATTGATGCCAGAGCACCAATTGATATTGTCAATATGCAACTCGGTGTTCAGATTCCGAAAGATCGCTGTGATACGATTGGTGGCTTCATTCTAAAACTTCTTGGTGAATTACCAGCACAAGGCGTTAAAATCGGTTTTGACGGGATTGAGTTTGAAGTCGAAGAAGTTTTTAGCTACGGTATTACTGTTCTACACGCTAGAAAACCCGCACTGCCAGCCACTAAGAAGTAAAATCCAAAGTCTATGATGTTGCGTCGCCATAATCGTCGTGTTCCTGGCTGGGGGCGCGTAATCTGGTACGTAATTCTGCTGATTGCTATTATGGTAGCAATGTGGAAGATGCCCTCCATCACCAAGCACTTCTAGTATAAGCTTCCAAACATACCTGCTTTCAAATTGCATTTTCTAACTTGTTGGCGAAGTAACACACACAATTCAAGGGGGTTAGATTTGATATTACGCTGTTTTCGACTGGCCGTTCAATTAGCATCTGTATTTCACCTTAGCTTTTTTCTATCTGTGATTAGCCTTTGTTGGGCAACGGATGACAAACTAGTCATTATTTCACCCCACTGGGAAGGGATCGAAGAGGAATTCACCCGAGGATTTAAAACCTGGTATCAATCTCGGACCGGCCGACAGGTCGAATTAGAATGGTTGGACCAGGGTGGGACATCTTCTGATATGCGGTTTATTGAAGCAGAATTCAGGCGATTACCGGACAGTATCAACATTGATCTATTGTTTGGTGGAGGAATAGACGCTTTTATTAAACTGGCGGAAAAGGGACTTTTAGAATCCTATGAACTACCGGAGGAACAATTAAAGCAGATCCCCAAAGATATGTATGGAATACCTGTCTTCGATAGCCAGCACAGATGGTATGGGGCCGCTTTATCCAGCTTTGGTATTATGCACAATGAAGTTCTGCGGTCACGGCTTAAATTGCCCATAGTTAATCAATGGAAAGATTTAACCAACCCGAAATTGATTGGTAGAGTCGGTGGGGCAGATCCCCGAGAGAGTGGTAGTGCCCATATGATCTATGAAATTATCCTGCAGGGATATGGATGGGAAGAGGGATTTTCCATTCTAACTCAGTTAGGAGCTAACGTACGTGGGTTTTCAGCCGGTTCAAATGCAATCCCCAAAGATGTAGTAGCAGGCCAAGTCATCTATGGTATGGCGATTGACTTCTATGCTTACGGTGCGATCGCGCAACAGGATGATCCAAATAAAATTCAGTATGCTCTGCCACCGGATGCAACCGTAATTTCACCCGATTCGATTGCAATTTTAAAAGGCGCTCCTAACCGGGAGGTAGCTGAAAAGTTTGTCACTTACGTTTTGTCCAAAGAGGCGCAAAAACTGTGGCTTCTTCGTGATTCTGACCCGGAGGGACCCAAGCGCAAGGGCGGTCTAAATCGAGCGAGTGTCCTACCTGGACTTTACGATGAACTTGGTGACCGATCAGTAGTTGACAATCCTTTTAAAAGCGACTTATCGCCAATACAATATGATCCCGTCAAAGGTGGGTCGCGGGCCAAAGTGCTGAATGACCTAATGGGAACACTACTGATCGATCGGCATAAAGAGCTGGTAAAAACCTGGCGTACGATCCATAAGTCGAAGAATCCGGTCAAACGAGAGAAGGCAATTGCCATTCTTCGTGAATTACCATTAACAGAGACTGAGGCCATGAGCTTGGAAGATCAGTTTTCAGATCCAGTTCTGCGAAACCGTAAGCTCAAGGAGTGGAGTGAATTTGCGGGTGATAAATACAAGCGAGCCAGAAGCGCCTTAAAGTAGCTGTGGGCTAAAGCCGGTGATAGTGAAAGTGGGTATGTCTGCATTGCCTCTATAGCGAGGCGATGAAAGGCAGCCGTTCTCATGGCATTGTTAACACCTGCTTCTTGGTTAAAGGGTCTGGTCACTTTTTTGTATCCAGCCCAATGTCGCATTTGCCAAGATTCGCTGGCCTTGGGACCTCGACCTTACATCTGCGACCAATGTTGGGAGCAGATTGAGTTTTGTGGAGCCCAAGACACTACATCCAATTGGCCGGGCTGTCGTCGGTCGAGGTCCGTTACCTTTTACCTCCCAATACTGCGTGAGGCTATCTTTCTGCTGAAATACGAGAAGAAGCAGGTGATGGCCAAACACTTGGCAGATCTACTTCTTCAGCATCCACCATCCGACTTTAATTTTGCGGATTACGACCTCTACGTACCAATTCCCTTGCACAAAAAGAGACAGAGACAGCGAGGCTTCAATCAAGCGGAATTAATCTTAAAGGCAGTTGCGAAAACAAGGTTTCTGCCAATTCGTACAGATTTGCTGGCTCGTGTCAAAAACACGGCTCCGTTAAGTCAGTTGACCTCTGTAGATGAGCGCATCGGTAACATCTCTGGAGCTTTCCAACTTCGTTATCCAGAGCAAATCAAAGACCTACGGATCCTAATCTTTGACGATATTTTGACTACAGGCACAACCCTCAAAGAGGCAGTTCGTGTTTTAGAACAGGGGGAGCCCGAATATATCGAGATCTTGACGTTATCTAAGACTTCATCGACCGAGGTTGAACCTCCTTACACCTACTAAGCTAGGTTCTGTCGTTAGCGATGGATTTCAACTAGATTAGGGGAAAACGATACTCATTAGGAATTAGGGAGGCTGTTCCGCTAACCTTGCCTTGATCCAACCGGAAGAAGCCCGATTGGGGGCAGTGTCCGCGCGATCTATTCGAGGGGATTCCAGATTCGATTAGCCTAAGTAACGGCAGCTCTATAAAGAGTGTGCTGAAAGACTACTACCGACTTCCTAACCACATCTAACCGGATCTTGATCTCGTAGTCACTGAACCAGTCAATGTGTCCGGTAAAGACCTCCCCCGCACGGGTGACCAAGGTCATCATCCGTTTTTCCTTAAAACAGCGGACTAACATCTCCTCGTCAATTTCGTGACGCTCGCTTTTCTGGCGAGCCGGCCCCAGTGCTAACTGTTGGACACTTGTATCGGTTTGGATGTTGGGTTCAATTTCAAATCGATCGTCAACCTTGTACATATACTTCAGGTTAATCTTCTCCACTCGCAGCCTTTCTTCTTTTGCCACTAGCAGATCGAGAATGTAAGTGTAGCCACGTAAGATCCGTCCTTCAGCAACTTGTGAGGAGGGATTGCTAGCTAAGCCGTAGAGTCCGAAGATCATTGGCGTTTTGTGCTGGATCTGCTTTTTGATATAGGCTGGACCGAACCCCTCAGCACGCATTTGCTTCAGTTGCCCAGCAGGTCGGTGCTGGATCGCAAATCTTCTCTTTTTGAAACTGGTACTCTGTGGTTTTTCTAGTTGTACATGTTCGGTATTTTGGTCGTTTCGCCAAGCCAATATTTTTCCCTTTTGCATGTATGTCCCCTGGTCTATTTTAGAACAATCATTTTTTTTACCTGGGAGAAATGATCGGTTTGTAATCGATAGAAGTAGGTGCTGCTTGCAACCTTTTCACCGCTTTGGTTGCGCCCATCCCAGTAGATGGCTTGACCTTTTTCAGAATAGTTGCCCGCTTCGACGAATCCCAGATCTATTTCTCGAATCTTGAGACCAGTTGTATCGTAGATCTTCATCCTAACAGTGGTGGCTTCCAATAAAGTGAAAGGGATCCATGTTTCAGGATTAAACGGGTTGGGGTAATTTTGTTTAACCGCGGTTATGAAGGTTGGTGGCTGGATGGCAGTTAAGTCTATTTCAGGGTTTAAGGAAACAGGAATTGCTTTTCCTCGAGTATCAGATAATAAGATACGATCTATAGTTAGTTGCTGTAATGCTTGGTTCAAGTTGCCGTCAACATTAAGTGTGGCTTCGAGCAACGGGGCATCTCTACCAATTCCCCGGTCGATGGAAGCAGGTTCTGCCGGTATGCCGTAAGCGACTGCACCAACCGTCAAGCGGTTCTGGTTTCGGTGTGTAGGCATTACATACGTCTTTCTCGGTGAAAAGACTTGATCAGCATTGACGATAACAAGATCGGCAATAGGACTATCAAAGGAGAGTTGATAGCCAGCCAGTAGATCCAGGTCAGCGGTATTGTCCAGTATAATTTGTAAGTTGGCCTGTGTGGGATTTTCCGTCGGGATAGCCTTCACGCTAAGTCGCCAATACGGGTTTGTCGATTGAACAATTGATGGGGCGGCAGGAGTACCATAGGTTTCACCGAAATGGCTGGCCACCAACACCAGATCAAAGATATTGACGCTATTATCACTGTTGATGTCGCCTTCTAGACTCTCTCCACTCTCGCCAAATTGGCTAGCTACTAATACCAGGTCAAAGATATTGACGCTATTATCACTGTTAACATCCCAAGGTCGATCTGTTGGTGGTTCAACAGTCTCTAAGGCAACTGTGGCAAGTCGATAGATACCAGATCCGGCGATGTCTGCGGTAACCGTATTCTTTTCCGTATCCACCTGCTGATCCAACAATCGAACCCATCGATTACCTTGCAAGGCATAGATCTGCGGTGTCAATGTTGCATCTGCAACAGTAGAATTGTAGCTAAGGGTCAAACTTACTGTCGGATTGAACGATTTTATCAGAATATTGTTTTGATCCAGAACCGAAATCACATGTGCGTGATCTGAAATTGCCTGGCCGAGTTGAACCATCAGCTGTTCAGGTACTATGTCTAGGCTTCCAACAAAAACGCCTACGGGTTGGCTGGAAATTGCGCCTTTCTGAAATATAATTTGTGTTCCGTCGGCATATTTAGCAGCCCCACCATTTTCGTTGGTTAACAGGATACCGTTAGGAGAATCGATAGCGGTTTCCCGTACTTCGTCACCCGCTCCAACGGCAGTAACAGCATAATAGTACACTGTGTCTAAATCAGCTTTTTGGTCGATAAAAGTCGTGCTCTCGATACCCATCTCAATTGGTACTAACCCTTTAACGCCAGTGATAGCTGACGTGGAACGATAGACTTGATAGGAGACGGCATCTTCCATTTCGACCCAACTGACCTGTATTCTACTATCGGGGTCGAGGTTGAGGTGTACCTCTGGCGACATTAATGGACGACTGCTGATTTTCGTCTCTGAAGCCGCATAAGCTGAAAATTCAGCTTGGTATAAGATCTCTTCACCACTCTTCAATTTCCGTATACTACGAAATGGAACAGTCACCTTAGTTCCAACTGTTTCACGAATACGGGTATCACCTTCAAAGTCGCCCAATACCTTGGCCCTCAGATTGTAAACGGTAGTTGCCAACTCAATTTCGTACTCGGTTAGCGTCTGCACTGATAGTGGCCGTTCAATAAAAATCTCAGGAATTTCAAGCGTTGGAATTGGAATTAAGGTCTTAGCCGCGCCGACTTGGCCGTAGTATTTCTCCTTCAAGACATAATCGCCAGGCGCTAACGTTACGATGAAAGGGGCACTGGTTATAGTTCCACTCTTGGCTTCAACCACGGCCTGAAAATCGGTCTCTGAAATGGTCAGTTCAACCACTATAGTGATATCATTAAAGGTAATAGAGAAGGGGGTTCCTTTGCCAATGGTCAGTGGCGCATTAAACTTTCCCTCGCCGTCAGCAGTGATTTTTTTTGAAATCCGTTGGCTAAAGGCCGGAAAAACGGAGGATAAAAGGATCAGAAGTGTTAGGGCAATAAAGAAGCGGGTTTGTTGCATGGGAGAACTATAAGCTCCTTATTTGAGACGGGAATGATATAATTCCACATTATATTTATTCTATTCTACCCCTTATAAACAGGAAATGACAGCCAAAGTTTACCACTTTGAATCACATTAGTATCCAGATGCAAAAGAGACTTGAAAACTGGGATAAATCCTTTTTATGGCATCCTTTCACCCAGATGAAGGATTGGGAGGAGGAATCTATTTGTGTAATTGCGCGCGGTCAAGGCGTTTACCTGATAGACACTGACGGCAACCGTTATCTGGACGGTATCTCTTCTATGTGGACCAACGTTCACGGTCATAATCATCCTCAATTGAATGCTGCCTTGACCGCACAGATTGAAAAGATCTCACACTCGACCTTGCTTGGATTTTCCAATGTACCCGCTATCAAATTGGCCAAAAAGCTAGTCGAGGTAACGCCACCAGGACTAAATCGAACCTTCTTTTCCGACAATGGATCGACAGCGGTGGAAATTGCGCTCAAAATTGCCCATCAGTATTGGCGACATTGTGGTCAAGAAAATCGATCAAAGTTCGTTCATCTGGATCAGGCCTACCACGGGGATACTCTTGGGGCGGTTAGTGTTGGTGGGATTGATCTCTTTCATCAGACATTTGCACCACTGACTTTCTCCTCGATCTCAACGCCAACACCTGACGCCTACAAAGGCCATTCGGTAGAGGAAGATGGGGACAGATGCTTAGACCTACTCGATCAAATATTGACTCGTTATCAAGGTCAAATTGCAGGGATAATTGTAGAACCGTTAGTGCAAGGGGCTGGTGGAATGATTATTCATCCAGCAGGCTTTCTAAAAGGGATTGAGCAACTTGCGCAAAAATACGATGTCCTATTGATCGTGGATGAAGTGATGACCGGCTTAGGGCGTACGGGCCAAATGTGGGCTTGCCAACGGGAACAGGTGGAACCCGATATACTCTGTTCGGCTAAAGGACTAACCGCCGGTTATTTGCCTTTAGCGGCTACTTTAACCACAGAGAAGATTTACACCGCTTTTTTAGGCGAGTATGCAGAACTAAAAACCTTTTTCCACGGTCATAGCTTTACCGGCAATCAACTTGGGGCTGCTGTCGCACTGGCTAATTTGGAGCTTTTTGACTCTCCTGATTTTTTCCCGCAACTCGAAAACAAAATTGCCCATTTTCAGCAGCGACTGCAAGATTTCCATACCCTTGACTATGTCGGCAATCTTCGTTCTATCGGTCTAATTGGTGCTTTTGAGTTAATGTCAGACAAGCGCAAGAAAATCGAGTTTCCATTTGAGCAAAAAGCAGGGATTCGCGTTTGCCAATCCGCCCTCAAAAAAGGTGTCATGCTCCGTCCACTGATCAATACAATTGTACTCATGCCCCCACTCTCGATCACTATATCTGAGATAGATTTACTGATAGATAGGGTTTTGTCAGCAGTAGATCAAACCGGTCGGGAACTGGTAGCGGAAACCCAATTGCTGCGACACAATTAATCGAGGGTGATAACAAGAGATTAAAATACAACCTTTAGTACGGTTTTGGTAGTAATCCGCCACGATTGCCGGTTTCGACAAATTGGGTGTAAGCATGAGGTCGTCGTTGCATCCAATTAATACTGCGATAACATCCTTTGCTGGCTGGTAGATGACCATCAATGATTTGAACAGTAGCAGAGATGAAAGCCTGGTCTCCATCATTCCAAGCCAAGACTGTACCCAGTCGATCGATGATACAGCTACCTTCGACCCGGTTAACAGCCACTACTACACAAAGTTGATTGTCCATAGCACGAGTTTGCATGATGCTACGGAATCGACCAGAATCAAATACACGAACACCTGGGTGCCAGGCTCGATGGTCGCCCATAATTGGTAGGAGTAGAAAATCTGCACCGTTCAATCCAATCATGCGCGACGATTCGGTTGCCGAACTGTCCATACAAATATTGCAGCCGATCCGTCCGAGTTCCGTCTGAAATACAGGAAAAGTATCGCCAGGTAAAATCCCGCTCTCAATTTCACCGCCAACTGCCAGGTGCACTTTTCGGTACCGGCCTTCGATTTGACCCGCCGGGTCGATTAAAATGGCACTATTGTGAACGGCATCATCATCACGTTCCAACAAACCGAGCAAGATTCGGGTCTGATATCGCTGGGCGATTTCGGCAAAGGCCTCAGTTTCAGGGCCTGGTGCTGGAACTGCCAGATCTATTGGACTCCCTTTTAACCCCCATTGCAAAGCGATCTCGGGTAGCACGATCAAAGAGGGATTCTCCTGGCAAGCGGCCTCACACAACGGTATATAGTAAGCAGCATTGTCTTGGATCGTTTGATAAGGGCCCTGACGGTCACTCCGCTTGCCAGTGACGACAGCAATTTTGACGTTAGGAGAAATTTCTGCCACCTCACTCTCGTCTGAAACCACTTCAACTTGTGGAAGACCCCAGTTAGCGGATCCCGTTGTTGACCAACGAAAAGTATAGCGGAGGGTGAGCGAGGTGCCATCGGTTGGAGGTGTCAGACAGCGCTGAAATTGCAAAGTCTGTGGAGCTACTACTTCCGGCAGTAGATAGTCCCAAGACACGACATCGGGGTGTCCAGTATTAATCTCGTCTGGTGGGAAGTCTCCCCAATAGGCTGTACAGCGAAGCCTATCCCGCAAATTATCGATTTGGTCAGTCTTAACCTCGACAGTAATCCGGTAACTTTGGGTAGTAGAAGCACCAGAGAAGGTCAGTTGCCACCCACCGATACAGGTTCGTGTACCGTTGGCTTGAGTGGTTAGTACTTGGCCTTCTTGTCGCATGACCGGTGCTGCTGTGGAATGTGGTGACCACGGTTGTATCTGAGTTAATTCGAGTTTTGTCATATTGATCTCCAATTTGAGTTAAGTAAGCCGTTTGTAGTTTCAGTTATCTTTTTACCAAAATGCTTTGTCTAGCAGTCTGTCGGATAATGAAATTATCGATTCATAGAGGAAAAGAGTTACTGACCTTCAAAATTACCTGTTCGCGCTCACGTTTGCCGATATTGTTTTTCTCAACGAATCCACAGGCCGTAACCAGCCGGGATCAGCGTCATCACCGGATTTTTTCGATCTGTTTTCCTGCCAGTGAGGCATCCAGTTTGGTGCCGGTTATGGTTTGACTGGCGGCTGTTACCGATGGATCCTCCACCAAAATGGCGATGATCTGGCCGCGGTCTTCTTTTTCCGCCTTGAAGTTACCTTTAGTGTTAATACTACTGATCTCGTCTTTGACAGTCCAGATTGCCCTCTCCGGGGCTTTGAACCGCAAAGCCTCTCCCCGGGCCAGATTAGCCGTTAAGGGCGTGATAATAATGGCTAGACGGTTATCAACTTCGATCTCTTGATTTCCACCGCTTGTAAAGGCCCGTGCTTCGCACAGGTCAGAAGTAACTAACCTGAATTCGGGATTAAATGTAAGAAATTAAAAAAAAAGATCCTCGGGCTTGTACGCCCTCACTCTTTTCTTCATAATTGTTGGA
>Ga0208128_1000287_pt1 | contig 21651 bp, 21 predicted proteins | sample ETNtaG_35_FD_185758 | JGI IMG/M metagenome (GOLD analysis project Ga0208128, IMG submission 185758) | Marine microbial and viral communities from oxygen minimum zone, Eastern Pacific Ocean - ETNP201306PF51B (SPAdes) (version 2) | ecosystem: Environmental > Aquatic > Marine > Oceanic ... | reverse complement strand
TTGGCGGCCTTCGACGGAGTCGGGGCATTGTTCGGATGGTTCGGAGTCGGGACGCTGGTTTTCGGCTTGGCGCTGTTCGCAAAATGGCCATGGGCAAAAAACTGGCTGGCCGATCGCTGGCGATGGATGGTCATCCCGCTGATCTGCCTTGGCGGCATTTACCTCCCGGTTTATGTCATGCCGGTGGATCAGCGCTACTTCTATTTGTTCCTGCCGCTGGTCATGATTCTCACACTCGGCCTCTTTTCACCATTCTTTGCAAATAAAAGGCAAACCGGCTTAGTTTGGATGTTGGTTTTTCTACTGCCGCTATTGTGGCATTTGCCATCAAGATATTCTGCCGGTTTATATGCGCAAAACTTGGCCAAGAGGATGGAGGAAGCCGGATCGGTGGGGCCGATTGTGGGCTCTACATTCTTCTCGTCAGAAGGCCATCGGCTTGGTTTGTACGTTGCTTGGCATCTCGGCCAACCTTGGCTCGGCGACGTCAGGTCCGCTTCACTTGAGGCGTATAAAAACTCAGGAGCCAGGTTTACAATTGCCATCCCCAACTCACCGTTGGCCAAGAAGTTGGACGCCGATCCGGCTTTCAAAAATGTGACGGCCGCATTGGGCGATCAGGATGGGTTCCAAGTTTACGAGATTTTGCCGGGCCAGCCGTAGTTCATTTTTCTTTCCCGGCGGAGGGGCTGGTTTTATCTTCGCCGCAGTGTAAGCGATGACGTGAGTCATTCGTTGCAAGGAGAGGCGCAATGGAAATTCAGGTTGGGATCATTTCAGTTTCGGATCGTGCGACGCAGGGAGTGTACGAGGATGGCGGTGTGCCGGCGTTGAAGGAGGCCGTAGCCGGTTACGGCTGGGCCGTAGCTGCCGAAGCGGTGGTGCCGGACGAAGTTTGTGACATCCAGCGTGCGCTGCGCGAACAGGTGAACAAAGGCTGCCACCTGATTTTGACCACCGGCGGTACCGGGGTCTCTCCGCGCGATGTTACCCCCGAGGCAGTGCGCGAAATGGCGACCTGCGAGTTGCCCGGCTTCGGCGAAGTGATGCGGATGGAGTCGTTGAAAATCACGAAGAACGCGATCCTCTCGCGCAACGTGGCCGCCGTGATCGACTCGGCGCTGGTGATCTGCCTGCCCGGCAAACCCAAGGGCGCCGTCGAGTGCCTCGGCTTTGTCGAAGGCGCCATCCCACACTGTATCAAGGTGCTGCAGGAAGTGCCGACGAGCTGCTAGCCGCCGCGCTTGGCCAAGTACTTGGTTATTTCGGGATGCGGACGATGCGGCGGATGTTGCCGCTGAAAAGCTTGTCCTGGATTTTCGTGTCCGGGATCAGTCGGCGGAGGATGCCAATTGTCCGCGCGCCGATGCAGCTTGGCCCGCGCCCGATGATATCGTTGCAGTCGCTGCCGAAGATCAACTTGTTCTGATGGCGCTCGATGAACTTGACCGCGTGCGCCTCGTCGCGGATGAGCGCGTTTTGCCCGGAGCCCGCCGACAGGTCGCCGAACATGTTCGGGTAGTCGCTGAGCAGCCGGTCGCTAATGCCAGCCGGCATGACGGCGCCCTTGGGGTACATGACCGTCTGGTCGTGGTTCTTGTCGATGTTGCCCCACCAGGTCTGTGCGTGGCCGATGAAGTTCACCTTGGGGAATTTGTCGAGAACCTTGTGGAACCGCTCGATGCCTAGGTTGTAGTTGCCGTGCTCGAAGTGCATCAGCACCGGCACATCGTATTCCTGGGCCAGCTCAGCGATGCGCTGGATGTGTTTCGAGTCGCACTCGACTCGGAACTTCTGCTCCCCGATTCCCACTGCGCCCTTTTTCAAAAATGTCTCAATCATTTCGATGCACTCAGGATGGTCGGCAACCTCGTTGGCGAAGTGGACGTAGTGGCGCGGGTTTTTGACGGCGATCTTGCGGACGGACTTGTTGCCGCCGCAGTTGGCGGCGAGCCCGTACAGGCGGCCGGCCGGTAGCAACACGGTCCACCGCACACCCAGTGCCTTTTGGTGGCCCAGCAGTCGTTCGTCACTGCGTCCACTATAGTTCGTGTGCTGGTGCAGGTCGATGATCTCCTGCTTGGCCTCGCGGCCAAGCGCCTGGCCGGGCAGGGCGGCACCGGCCGCCGAGGCGGCGGTCGTGGCCAAAAACTGGCGTCGGGTCAATCGTTTCATTTTCGTTAACGTGTTGACCAGATCGTAGTTTTCGCGCTTGGCCAAGGCGATCCTTTTCTTGGCGGGTTGTGAAAACCAGCCCGGCCGCCTATGCTGCGCAAGGCCAGTGAGGGCACGCGGCAATGGATAAACTTCTGCTTATCGATGACGAGGAGGATGTGCGTTATTCGTTCAAGCGCATCTTCGCCTCGCCCGATCTCAACCTCGAGACCGCCGCCAGCGGCGAGGAGGGGCTTGAGGTCATCAAGACGTTTCAGCCGGATCTTGTGCTGATGGATGTTCGCATGGGCGGCATTAACGGGCTGGAGACGCTGCGCCGTATCCGTCAGGACGACGCCAAGCTGCCGGTGATCATGATGACCGCCTATGGCACCACGCAGACGGCGATCGAGGCGATGAAGCTCGGCGCGTACGATTATCTGCTCAAGCCGTTTGACGTGCCGAAGCTCAAGCAGATCGTTGCCGATGCGCTCAAGGCGGCGCGCGACATGAAGCAGGTCGTGGCCTGCGAGCCGATGCTGGAGTCGGAGGATTACGATTTGGGCATCGTCGGTCGCAGCCAACCGATGCAGGAAGTGTTCAAGATGATCGGTCAGCTGGCCGGCTCGGATGCCACGGCGCTGATCACTGGCGAGAGCGGCACCGGCAAGGAACTGGTCGCGCGCGCCATTTATCAAAACAGCCAGCGCAACGACAAATCTTATTTGCCGATCAACTGCGCCGCGATCCCGGAGAACCTGCTCGAGAGCGAGTTGTTCGGCCACGAGAAGGGCTCGTTCACCGGGGCGAGCGCGCAGCGCATCGGCAAGTTCGAGCAGTGCGACAAGGGGACACTGTTCCTCGACGAGATCGGCGACATGACGCTGGCGACGCAGGCGAAGATTTTGCGCGTGCTGCAGAACGGCACCATCGAGCGCGTCGGTGGCAACAATCCGATCACGGTGGACGTGCGCATCATCGCGGCGACAAACAAACGCTTGGAGGAGGCGGTCGCGGCCAAGGAGTTCCGCGAGGATTTGTTCTATCGACTCAACGTCGTGCGGATCAGTTTGCCGGCCCTGCGAGAGCGCCGGGAGGATATTGCGCTGCTGGTCGATTATTTCCTCAAGACGATCGCTAACGCCGAGGGGCGCAAGCCCAAGTCGATCCTCGGGGATGCGCTGGAGTTGCTCGCGCAATACGGTTGGCCCGGCAACGTGCGCGAGTTGGAAAACGTCATTCGGCGCACCATCGTCATGGCCAAGGGCGAGGCGATCCGCGCCGCCGATCTGCCGGCGGATATCCGGTCGGGAAGGCGAGTCCCGGCTGGTTCGAACCAAGCGCTTGGCCAAGCGGAGCCGCCGCCAGCCGCCGCCAATGACCTTGGCTCCATCGCGGCCACGCTGTTTCAATGGGCCAAGGAGCAGCCGGATCTGGCTGTGCTGCCGGCGGTGGAGCGGGAGCTGATCGCCCATGCGCTGCGCGAAACCAACGGCAATCAGGTTCGGGCGGCCAGGCTGCTCGGTATCACGCGCGCCACGCTGCGCAAGCGCATCGAGAAGTTTGGCATCAAGCAGGCCGTCTCGGTGGAGTAGGTGTTCCGCGGACTCGCAGTTGTTATTTGTCGAAGAGGTTCTGCTTTCGCTGCCCGTAGGTGCTTGAGCTGTCATGCCCGTTGGAGCGGGTCAGGCGCCAAAATCGCAAGGTCAACAGGCTCATCATGGCGAGGTTGATAAACTGCGACACGCCGTGCCACACGGCGAACTTCCTTTCGGCATCCTGAACGACATCCTCCTTGTACTCGACTTTTTCGTACACCGGCGGCTCGCTTTCGGCTTTTAGTTTGATCTGATATTTTTGCTGATGCCAACCAGCGAGCTTCGGGCTGATGAATTTGCCGCCGATCAGCGCGAGGCCAAGCAGCACGCAAACGACGGCAATGGCGCGTTTGGGAAATCCACCGCCGCTGTACAGCCACTCGAGCAGAAGATGCGCGACGGCCACGATGCCGCAAAGGATGTGCAGAGTGAAGTAGCGGCCGAGCATCGCCTGGGCGACGAGTCCGTTGAACGGGGGAGGGGTGATCGACTCGACTTCCGGCGAAAAAAACACCGAGCCGCCGAGAAACGAAAAAAACACCGAGCCGCCGATCCACACGGCAGCGTTGAACAATCCCAAAAATTGCAGGAATCCCGGCACACCGCAGTATAGCGGGACCGGTTGCGGTATGCCAAGGCCGGTTTGCACCTCTTGGCCAGGCGCTTGTTTTTTCCATTGACCAAACCAAGCCCCAAACCTAGATTCCCCCCGATGAACTCACGTTATTTTCCGCCGATGTTGGTCGGGCTGTTTGCGCTTGGCCAAGCGCTCAACGCCGCCGAGGAAGGGCCATTCACCGTCAAGAAAAACGGCGACAACTACCGTGTCGAGATCGATGGCAAGTTGTTCACCGAGTATATTCCGACGGGATACAACAAACCGGTGCTCTACCCGGTCATCGGGCCGCACGGCGTTGGCATGACGCGCAATTACCCATTCAAGGAGGTCGAGGGCGAGGCCAAGGATCATGTGCACCACGCATCGCTTTGGTTCACCCACGGCGAGGTCAACGGCATCAGTTTTTGGCACAACGCCAAGAACACGGGGAAGATCATCCCGGCGGAGCTGGTGCGCGCCACGGGCGGCCGCCGCGGCTCGATCGTCTCGAAAAACAACTGGGTCGGCCCGGATGGCAAGGTGATCTGCACCGACCGGACATCGATCGGTTTTTACAAGGCGTTTGGCGGCACATTCGTGTCGTATAGCGTGACCGTATTCGCGTCGGAGGGCGACGTGACCTTTGGCGACACCAAGGAGGGCAGCATGGGCATCCGCACGCATCCGAACCTACGCCTGACCAACGGCAAGGGCGTCACCACCGCCAACGGCCATGCGCTCAACAGTGCCGGCAACAAGGACAAGGAGTTGTGGGGCAAACGCGCCAAGTGGGTGGATTACTGGGGTAAGATCGATGGCCACACGGTCGGTGTGGCCATTTTCGATCATCCCGACAACCTGCGCCACCCAACCTGGTGGCACGCCCGGGACTACGGCCTCGTCGCTGCCAATCCGTTTGGCATCCACAACTTTGAGGGCAAGAAAAAGGGCGTCGGAGACTTCAAGCTCAAGAAGGGCGAAAATCAGAATTTCCGCTACGGTATCCTGTTTCACGAGGGTGATGCCCAAGCTGCCGACATTGCCGGCTCGTTCACCCAATGGGTCGAGGTCATTGCCACCTACAAGGCCCGGGCTGCGGAGCGAACGGGAAACAATTAGCCCCGGCCGGGCGTGGGCTCAGATCTCGTAGTGGTCGGCCTTGCTCATCACCTTGACGCTGACGTCCTCGGCGATGACGAGGGAGTTGGCCGGTACGCTGTTGATGAGGAACACGTTGCCGCCCACCGTGCTGTTCGCGCCAATGACCGTCTCGCCACCGAGGATGGTCGCCCCCGGATAGATCGTGACGTTGTCCTCGATGGTAGGGTGTCGCTTGGCCCCGCGCAGTTCCTCGACGCGTGAGGTGGACTTCGCTCCCAGCGTGACGCCGTGATAAATCTTCACATGGTCCCCGATGCGGGTCGTCTCGCCCACGACCGTTCCGGTGCCGTGGTCGATGAAAAAGTGCGAGCCGATCTCGGCGCCGGGGTGGAGGTCGATGCCAGTGCGGCCATGCGCCCATTCGCTCATGATGCGCGGGATCAGCGCCACGCCATGCCGGTAGAGCCGGTGCGCCATTCGTTGCACCGCGATCGTCTCGATAAACGGATACGCCACCACGATCTCCTCGTGGCTGATGGCGGCGGGGTCGCCGGCGTAGGCGGCCTCGACGTCGGTCCGGAGCCGTTCGCGGATGACAGGAAAGCTGCCGAGGAACTCGGCCGTGAGTTCTCGGGCCAGCTGCCTCGGCTTGGCCGTACCGTCGCCGGGCGGCTTGTACTCGATGCTCTTGGTGATCTCGTCCTCCAGCCGGCCGCTGACGCTGTCCATCAGCATGGAAATCTCGACCTTCAACTCGGCGGTCTGGATCGGTTTTTCGTCAAAAAAACCGGGCAACAGCAGTCGCAGCAGGTCGGTCGTGATCGACGCGATGGCGAACTTTGACGGCAGATTGCCGCCGTCCAGATGGTTGATGCCGCCCACCTTCGCGTAGGAGGCGATCAGGTCATTGGTCAACTGGGTGATGCTTTCGCTCACGGCCGAAGTATCGGCCAATACGCCGAAATGGCAAGAAGTGGCCGGTAATCAGGGCGCCACCCACGCGCAGCGCCAATCACCGCCGGTCCATGTGAACTGCGCGCGCCGGTGCCACTCGTCGCCAAGCTGCAGCCAATCGATAAACGTGATCCCGGAGCTGAGCACGGCGAAATTCGCGGAGGCGGCAGCCTTGTCGCTGGCCGGCGCTTGGCCAAGCGAAGGATCGTCGATCGGTGAGCCGGGGGCAGGCGGCACGGCGTAGTTGCGCTTGTTGGCCTCCTGCACAGCGGTCCAGGTGGCGCGGGTGACTTCGTTGTCGTGATGCACGGTTACCCTCCCGTGGGCGCGCACCTGCACCCTGGTTTGCGGATCAAAAAAATGCCAGGCCACCCGCGGGTCTTTGCGGAAACCGGATACCTTGGTCGAGCGGATGTCCGTCTGTGCGGTGAGCTGGCGAGCTACTGCATCGGCCGAGCGCAAGACCATCGTGCGGACGTCGGGGCCGTCGAGCCCCTGCGTGCCCAGCGCCGGGAACCGCCAAGGGTGATTCACCTGGTCGACCGCCTTGGCCAAGCCGCTCCAGGTTTGTTCGAGGATGGTTCGGAGTTCGTCGCTGCTCATCCGTTTGGCCAAGTCAACGGCGAAATCCAGCCGCTCGAAAGTAAAAAGTGCACCGCGACCGAACTTGGTTTCGCCTGGAGCCTGCCGTAAGTTGCCGCCGCGCCGATGGCCAAGTCGAGTCGAGAACATGTATACGGATTGAACCCCGCCTTTGAGGTATTGCGTGCGGGGAAACGTCGCGTGTACTCGGCCCACCTCAACGAGGGCATGCGAGACAACGCACGCCTCAAAAAACTGGTTGGCGTCCTAAAGCGTGGCAACGTCGGGATCGATTGGACGGACAAGGGCCGGCTGATGCAACTCTCCGGAAGTCGTGACCATCAGGGCGTCGTGCTCAAGACGTCGCTTTATCCGTACGCGGAATTCGATGAACTGCTTGGCGCATCGCGCATGCTGCTGCTCGACAACGTGGAGGACCCGCACAACGTCGGCGCGATCCTGCGCAGCGCCGAGGTGTTCGGCTTCACCTTCGTTTGCCTGCCGAAAAAGGGTGTGCCGGAAGTGTACCCGTCGGTGGTCAAGGTCAGCGCCGGCGCAACTGAGTTCATGAAAATCTGCCGTAGCGACTCCGCCAACGGCTACGCCCGCAAGGCCGCTGAGTCCGGCTACCGCATTGTTGCATTGGACATGGCCGGCAAATCATCGCTGCAGGCCGTCGCCGCGGCCAAGCCGGGGAAACTGCTGCTCGTCATCGGCGGCGAGGACCGTTCCGTCGGCCAGTTCATCCTCAACATGGCCGATGACGTGGTGGGCATCACCCAGCACGGCCGTGTCAATTCGCTCAACGCCTCCGTCGCCGCCGGCATCGCCATGTTCGCCCTTGGCCAGGCGGAGTAGCTCACTATAATCCGCGCGTGGTTCATACTGGAATTGGGTACGATGTGCATCGCCTCGTGGAGGGACGGCCGCTCTGGCTCGGCGGTGTGGAGATCGAACACGACAAGGGGCTCGACGGCCACTCCGACGCCGACGTGCTGATGCACGCGATCTGCGACGCGGTGCTGGGGGCGATTGGCCAAGGGGACATCGGCAGTTTCTTTCCGCCAAGTGATCCGCAGTGGAAGGATGCTCCGAGCCGGATCTTTTTGGAGAAGGCGGCTGAGTTTGTCAGCAATGGGGGTGGCAAAATTGTGAACATCGACGCCACGCTGATCGCCGAGGCCCCAAAAATTCTTCCGCACGTTCCAGCGATGAAAGTTGCGGTCGCCCAAGCGCTGTATATTTCTCCGGATCAGGTCGGCATCAAGGCGACGACGAATGAGTTGCTCGGGTTTCTCGGACGCGGGGAGGGCATGGCCGCGATGGCCGTCGCGGCCGTTAACATGCCGGACTGACATGGGGGCCAAGGGCGAGATCAGCTGGAAGCGGCGCAATGAACAGGGCGAACGAATGGAGTTTTACGCCCGCAACGAGCGAGGTAAATGGAAATTTTTCCAGCGCGAAAGGCGTTTTGAAAAATGGGAGGCGTACCCCGAGCCGGTGTTCCAGGACTGGATGGAACTGCTCGACGGCGTTCGGCGGCGCATCCCGCGGCGTAAGATGGAGCCGGCCGACGAGAGCCGTTTGATTCGCACGATCAAGGAGAAGTTCCCGGATCAAGGAGACGAGGTCTGATCGTTGTCAGCAATCGACGTCTTCGGGACGCACCTCTAGGCACTCATCCTGATCCTCCCACGCTGCTGCCGGAAAAAACTCGAGCAGCGCCGGGGCCAGTTCGGAGCCTGCCTTGGTCAGCAGTTCTTCCGCGGATTGTGCCGCCAGCTCAAACAGCTTGTCGTAGTCGGGCGGTAGTTTTTTGCCGTCTTCCTCCCAGTGAGCCACGCCGTGAACTTCGTCGTAATCCGACGACCACTTGTCGATGCGCGGCTTCAACTCTTCCGGCAGATCCGCGAATGCGACGCAGGTTTCCCCGCAATGTTTGCAGACCAGGCCAAAGTCGTGCACGTCGCGGGAGAACACCGGCAGCAGTGGCGCACGGCAACACTCGGCGGCGGTGTATTCGGCCGGCATGAGGACCAGGCCCTTGAGCCAGATCTGACGGTCATGCGCTGCGCGTGCCGCCAATTCGTAGGTCATCAGCAGCGGGTGGGAGAGCCGCCAGGCGTGGCCGGAGAGCTGGCCCAGCGTCTGTGCCATCCAGCGCGCGAGCGACAAGTCGTCCATTCCGAGGAACACTTGGCCGTATTCCTTCCACAACAGGTCGTGCTTGTCGTTCTGCTCCCGAGCCATCAGCGGCGGATTGTACGGGCGGGCCCGGCGCAGCGGAAGGCAAACCGACGGCCGGCTTGGCCAAGCGCTGGCTTGCCGGTACAACTGCCGCAGTGTCCGAGACCGAGACAGATCCCCTTGGCCAACCGGTGGCGGCGCTGGCCGGCGTCGGCGGTGAGCGCGCATCGCGCCTGGCCAAGCTCGGCATCCGCACGGTCATCGACCTGTTGTGGCACGGCCCCAGGCGCTACGAGGATCGCAATCAGCCGCACGAGGCCAAGGCCCTTGCCAAGGGCGACACGGGCACAGTCGCCGGGCCGATCGTGGCGGCTGGTGTCAAGCGGATGCGGCGCGGCAAGAGCCTGTTCGAGTGCATCCTCGACGACGGCACGGCGCGGCTGCACTGCCGCTGGTGGAACATGCCGTACATGGAGCGCTACTACAAAACGGGCGACTTCGTCCACGTGCACGGCAAACTTACCTCCGATAAACCGCGCACGATGAACCACCCTGAGGCCGAGGTCGCCGAGGAGGGCGAGGAGTTCATCCACCTCAAGCGCATCGTGCCCGTGTACCCCCTGACCGATGGCATCAAGCAGCGCTGGCTGCGTGCCGCCATGTGGCGGGCGGTGGATCAGTTCGCCGAACAGGTGCCGGACACCAACTCCGGGTTGCTGGCCGGCGACGACAGCCATTGGCTGCCGCTGCCCGAGGCGTTCAAGGCGGTGCATTTCCCCGATGAACTTGGGCAAACCGAGCTGGCGCGCGAGCGCTTGGCGCTGGAGGAGTTCATCCGGTTCCAGCGGCAAATCCGTGAGAGGCGAAGGACATTTCAGGCCAAGGTCAAGGCGCTGCCGTGCGGCGGTGACGACCGGTTGGTGACGCCGTTTTTGGATGCGCTTGGCTTTGCTTTCACCGACGCGCAGCAGTCTGCGTGGGGCGACATCGCCCGCGACATGGCCGGCCCGCACCCGATGCGGCGACTGCTGCAGGGCGACGTCGGCTCTGGCAAAACTGCCGTCGCCGCATGCGCCGCACTCCGGGCCATCGAGAGCGGCTTCAGCGTGGTGGTGCTCGCGCCAACGGAGATTTTGGCCGAGCAGCACCACCGCGTTTTCAGCCGGTGGTTTGAGCCGCTTGGCATCCCCGTGCACCTTCACACTGGTGCCAGGAAAACAATGGGCGACCCCGGTCAAGCCGAGTTGAACATGGGAAACAGTGAGTTGCCGCCGCTAGTCATCGGCACGCATGCGCTTGTCGAGGACAAATTTGCGCTCGAGAACATCGGGCTGGCGATCATCGACGAGCAGCACAAGTTTGGTGTCGAGCAGCGAAAGAAGCTTGTCCGCAAGGGACAGTATCCGCACGTGCTCGTGATGACCGCTACGCCGATCCCGCGCACGCTGGGCCTGACCGTTTACGGCGATCTCGATTGCTCAGTGATCGACGAGATGCCGCCGGGCCGAGGTCAAGTGCGCACACATGTTCGCAAGCCGGAGAGCCTGCTCAAGGTGTGGGGGTTCATCCGCGACCAACTGGCTGCGGGTCGGCAGGCATACATCGTTTATCCGCGTGTCGATGACGAGGGCGGAGGCAGCCTTAAGGCGGTCAACCAGGAGCTGGAGAACGTGCGGGAACAACTCGCGCCTCATGCCGTCGGCCTGCTGCACGGCCGGCTCAAGTCCGCCGAAAAGGAAGAGGCCGTTGCCGGATTTCTTGTCGGGGAAATCAAGGCGCTTCTGGCGACGAGCGTGATCGAGGTCGGCGTCGATATCCCCAACGCGACGATCATGCTCATCGAGAACGCCGACCGATTTGGCCTGGCGCAGCTACACCAGTTGCGTGGCCGGATCGGCCGTGGCGCGCATGAGTCGCACTGCATCCTTGTCGCCGGCGAGGCTACCGACGAGGGACGGCGGCGGCTCGACGTGATGGAGCGGGGCATCGACGGCTTCGCGTTGGCCGAGGAGGATTTGCGCCAGCGAGGCCCGGGTGAACTACTCGGCCAGGCACAGAGCGGTCTGCCGGATTTCAAGTTCGGCAACCTCATCGACGACTGGCGATTGATCCAAAAAGCCCGCGACCTCGTCGCCCGCGAGTCCGTCGACTAGCCGCCGAATAGCCGGACGAAGTTTTCCTCCACGCGCCTGGCCAAGTCTTCGGGCGGCTGGCCAAGCGCCTCGACGGCGGCCTCGTACACGGCGGCGATATTAGCCGGGTGGTTGACCGCCTGGCCAAGCGGGTGGGTGACGCGGTCTTCCGGCAGTGACTGGTCGGGGGCGTCGGTCTCGATGAGCAGGCGGTCGGCCGGTACTTGGTGAAAGGCATCGCGTTGGCGCGTTTTGCGTTCCTGCACAAAGGCGCCGGGGAAGCTGAAGTAAGCGCCAAGCTTGGCCAACGGCTCGACCATTTCCGCCGGACCACCGTAGCTGTGCAGCAGGAACCCGCGCTTGGGCAGCGGGCCGTCGCGGAGCAGCTCGTGCAGCCGCCCCCAGGTCTTGAGACAGTGGATGCTGGCGGGGAGGTTCCTCTCTGCCGCCAGACGGAGTTGGGCGGTGAAGACCTCCTCCTGCCCGTCGTAGTCCAAGCCGGGCTTCCAGCGGTCGAGACCGATTTCGCCGACAGCGCCTGACCAAGCGTCAAGTTGCTGTTTGAGCTTGGCCAGCCAATCCGGCGATCGCTCGTGAACGAACCACGGATGCAGGCCGAAGCTGGACAGCACGCAATCGTGGCTCTCGGCCAGGGCGGCGACCGCGGGCCAGTCGCTTTCGCGGGTGCCGTTGACGACCATTTTGGACAGGCCAACAGCGGTGCAGTCGGCGATCAACTCCTCCTGCCGGCCGCCGAACCGGGCATCCTGCAAATGGTTGTGCGCGTCAAATAGCCGCATCGGGGTTGGCGGCTAATCATTAAAGCGAAGCCGGAAGAATTGTGCTTGGTCCAGCCTGGCTTCGATCGGAAAATCCAGCAACGCGGTGTCGTCTGGAACACGCATGGCCAGGCTCCACGACAGGAGATCGTTGGTTTTCTCGACGACGGCCGTCGAGCTGATCGGCAGCTCGGTGGTCAGCGTGAACCAGTTTTTGTCCGGAGTAATCTTGAGCCGGACGGCGGCCTGTTTGCGCTTTTGCCGGTATTTACCATCGGGGAGCCGGGTGGGGAGCCGGTACTTTGGGTCGGTGAGGATTTTAACGACCGCCTTGTCCTTGGCGCGCAGTTTTTCCGGTGTGTTGAGTTTCCATTCGTGCCCGATGTCTCGCCCGCGATTTTTGAAATCCTGTCCGTCGAGCAGGCTGGTGAGCGCCCAGTAAACGTACTCGGTGACCTGGCAGCCGTAGTCGCAGGTTCGGTCGTCGTAGGAGTACCAGGCACCGGCGGGATAGCGGCGCGGCACGGTGCGGAAGTAGCCGCCGCGCGCGATGTCCATCGCCTTGGCAAGCTCTGTGCCGCGTCGTTCGCCGAACACTTTTGGGTAAGTACCCGCGTAGCCGACCGAGGTGATGATGTGCAGGATCTCCTCAATGGAGGCGTCAAACGCGGACGACTTGGGGTTGTGCGGCCCGGCGTGCGGCAGCGTTTCGGTGGCGAACAGGCCCTGCAGTGCGTAGGTGTCAAACATTTCGCCGTAACGGTCGTGGAGCCGTTCGAGTTCGTGCTCATCATAGCCCATGACGATCGCCGACCGCTCGTTCCAGAGCTCGTCGTTTACTTTTGGATTGTCCGGTTTGCCATCGCGATCGTTGTCGAGGAAATCAGCGGTGATGTCGGCGGCGTGCAGCAGTTTGGCGTCCGGCACCTGTTCGGTGGCTTGGATGAACAGTCCGAACACCTGGACGTGCTTCGGCAGTGCCGACTTGAGCTTGGACAAACGCTCGTTTTTGCCGCTGTGGATTTTGAAATCCGGCTCGAAGTTTTGATCCGCTTGGCCAAGTGGCTTAATGACGAAAAGAAATAGGGCTGCGCAGGTGGATGTGGCGGCCCTGTTGAAATGTCTTATTGTTGCGCCCACTGGTTGTGGCCAAGCGCTTGGCCAAGTCTATAGTTACTTCACTTCACCTGTGGTGAACGGCGAAGCAGGCAGCCCGGCGCCATTGGCCAAGTTTGGTTCAGCTTCCTGATGGTAGCCGAAGCGTACGAACTTGGGTTTCTTCACTGTGTCACTTCTAGCGACCACGGTGTTGCCTTTTATTTCCGCCTGGGCGGCGACGAATTTTTCATCCTCACCGGCAACTTCCCAATGGCTCAGGGCTTTGCCGTTGGTTGATTTCAAACCATCGGCGTGAGTGAAGCGAACGGATGCAGTACCCTTTCGGAATTTGGCAGATTTGAACAAAGGCCCGGAGTACTCGATGCCTTTTTTGCCGTAATCCTTGGTGAGTGCCCACAGGGCGAGGCGGCGCCCCACTTCCTGTTTGTTGCGTGGATGAATGTCGCGGACATTGCCGATGTCGGTGGTGACTGCCATTCCGGTGTACGGGACTTTCAATGTTTCCAACTGCGCCTGCCAGATTCCGGCTAGTCGGGTCGGTTCACCGCCGTATTTGTAGGGCGCCAGTTGCACGAAGTAGAACGGCATTTTTTTGTTGTTCCAGATATCACGCCAACCGTTGATCAGAGCCTTCTTTTTCTCGTAGTAGAGCATCCCTTCCCCGTTGTTGCTCTCGCCTTGATACCAGAGCGCGCCCCGGATGCCATATGGGTTGATCGGCGAAATCATGCCATTATGCAGCGCGAGCGGAGACTGGTGATTGATGGACCCGTTGTCACGCTTCTGCGGAAACGTATCGAGTTTGTCAGCGTAATCCTTTTTGAGTTCTGGTACCGACTTGAAACCGCTCGGTGTGGTCCACGGTTCGATGCGGGTGCCGCCCCAGTTGCAGCCGAGGAGCCCAATCGGCACATCAAGTTCGCCCTGAAGATGGCGCGCAAAAAAGTACCCAACGGCGGTGAAGTTGCCCACCGTCTTCGGGCTGCAAACCAGCCAACCGTCGGTGGTGACATTTCGCTCTTCCTTGTCGCTCGGTCGGTGCGGAATCTTGATGTGACGAATCAACGGATGCTTGGCATTTGCGATTTCCTTGTCGGCATTGTCTGAGGAGCGCACCGACCATTCCATGTTTGACTGACCGGAACACAGCCAGACTTCGCCGACAAGCACGTCCTTAAAATCGATGGTGTTGCTCCCTTTGACGGTGAAGGCGACCGGCGACTTGGAGGCCTTTAGAGATTTTTTTAGTCGCAGACTCCATGCACCGTTCTTGTCAGCCTCGGTTGTGTGCGACTGGCCTGCGACGGAGACGGTCACCGCCTCGCCAGGGTCGGCCCAGCCCCAGACGGGTAGTCGCTGGCTCTGCTGCAAAACCATGTGGTCGCCGAAGACAGACGGCAGCCTGACCTCGGCCCGGACAGCCGCTTGGCCAAGCGCGAGCGCGCCGCCGGCGGCGATAAAACAACGCAGAAATGAAATGGAGTAAGCCATGCCCGGAATTGAGCAGGCTGGAGTCCGCTGCGTCAACGAAAACTTGGGTTTTATTCCAGCAGAGTTTATTCGCCGGTGATGTGGACGTGGACGCGGCGGGTGTGGGGGTGGGTGCGGTGTTCCCACAGGTAGACGCCCTGCCAGGTGCCGAGCACCATTGAGCCGGCGGAGATCGGGATGTTCAGGTTGACACTGGTCAGCGCAGTCCGTATGTGGGCCGACATGTCGTCGTCTCCCTCGTAGTTGTGCTCGTAAACCGGGTCGGCATCCGGTGCCAACCGCGAGAAGATCGACTCGAGATCGGTGCGCACGCTCGGATCGGCGTTTTCCTGGATGAGCAGCGAGGCGGAGGTATGCCTGACGTGCAGGGTGAGCAGGCCGGTCTTGAAGCCGCTGGCCGAAACCAAGCCGTCCACCTCGCGGGTGATCTCGTAAAACCCGCGCCCGCGTGTGGAGACGCTCAGTTCCTCGGCGTGCTGCCCGAGCATGGAGTTACTTTTCGGCGCCCAGAATCTTCTCAAGGTCGGCGTTCTTTTTGTGGCCGCCGGCGACTGCCTTTGCGTAGTGGAACTTGGCTAAGGCGATAAAGGGCGGTTTCTGAGTCGCGTAAACCACGGCGAGATTGTGGTGCGCCTCGGCGAAGCCTGGCTTGATTTGGACTGCTTTGCGCAGCGCGGTCTCGGCGGCCTTGCGCTGGCCAAGCTCTTTGAGCGCCAACCCGAGGAATTGCTGCGTGCTGGCATCCTCCGGATTCAGCTTAACGGCCTTGGTCAGGTGGTCGCGAGCCTCTTCATATTTTTTCTGGCGATACCGAAGCGTGCCAAGCAGGGACAGGGAGAAGGCGTCCTGATCGTTGTTCTTAAGCGCCCGCGCCAAGCTGCCCTCGGCGCCGTCGTAGTTGCCCTGTTCCATCTGGGCCATGGCAAGGCTGCCAAGTGTCAATGGGTTTTCCTCGTCCAGTTTGAGGACGTGCAGAAACTTCTGCTCCGCCTCGCCGTACTTGGCCTCGACGAGGGCTGCCTGGCCCGCCTTGAAATCGGCTGCGCCGCCCTCCGGCAGGGTGGCGACCTTGGCCTGAAGCGTGTTGGCGGGTTGATCCCCCGTTTTTGGCTCAGCGAACAGTTTTTTCTCCTCGTCGGTGTAGGGGATTTTCTCGGCCTCGAGAATCTCGAGGCGTGATCTCAGGGTGTCGAGCCGGTTCTGAAGCTCAGCCACTTGGGCCTTCTCGGCCCGATCCTTTTTCCGCCAGTTGAAGACGCCGGAAAGCCCCTTCCTCTTGCTGGCGGGATTGGTGTTTTTGCGTTCGGCTTTGGCCAGGCGTTTCTCGAGCGAATTGATGTAGTCGCGCATTTCTTTTTCGCGGGAGCCTTTCTGGAGCGCCTTGAGCTGATCCTCGAGCAAGTCGTTGCTGCTCTCTGCGGAAGCCAGGTTGCCCGAGGCTTCCTTTAGCTGGTTGTTGCTCGTGGCCAGTTTTTTCTCGAGGGATCCGACCTTGGTCTCGAGGTCCTTTTCGCGGTTGCCTTTCTTGAATGACTTGAGTTCCTCCTCGAGAGAGGCCTTGTCATTCTTGAGCGCGGCAAGATTGCCCGAAACTTTCTCCAACTCGCCCTGGTTGTCCGCCATTTTCTTCTTCAGCGCCTCAACTTCAGCTTGAAGGTCTTTTTCGCGGTTGCCCTTTTTGAACGACTTGAGCTCGGTCTCAAGTGTTTTGTTTGTCGCTTTGATCGAGGCCAGTTCCTTTTCGGTTTTATCGAGGGATTCCTGTTTGTCGGCCAGTTGTTTCTCGAGGCGCTTGCCCTGGCGGTCGTTCGCCTGAGCCTTGGCGGTCTTTGCCTCTTCCAGCGCGCTGGCAAGTGCCTTGTTGGTTTTCTCGGCTTCGGCCCGGGCCTTGGCCAGGTCGGCCTGGGTCTTTTCGGCTTCCGCCTGCGCCTTGGCCAAGCCGGCGTTGGCGTCCTTTAGCTGGGCGGTGGCCTTGTCGATGGCGCCCTTGAGGTTGTCGTTTTCCTGGCGGAGGCCGGAGAGGTCGCTTTCCAACTTGGCCAGTTGCTTGGTTTCCTCGGGTGACGGCACGGCGGAGAGGGCTTCCTTGAGCTTGGCGTCCTTGAGGATGATCGTGTTTTCGAGTGACTCGACTTTTCGCTTGAGGATGGCGATCTCGCGGCGGGCGACGGCGGGGTCAAGGGCGGCCGGTTTGGCCAAGGTTGCCTTTGCGTCCTCCGGTGCCTCGGCGCCGATCGACTTGAGTTTCTGGTCCACGTACTTGATGCGAAAAGTCACGATCGCGGCGTTCCAGTCCGGATAGCCGGACTGGAGGGCGGCCAGGTCATTCCGGGCCTGGCGGTATTTTTGGATGGCGGAGTTTTTCTGCCCGAGCCGGGCAAGGTTATCCGCCTCGGCGATGAGGGTATATGCCTGGACGAAAGAATCGTCCGGCCCCGCAGCGTGGGCCGCGGACAGGAGGCCAAATGACAGGAAGAGCGTGGTGATGAATGAAAACCGTTTCACGCGGGCGATTTAGCCAAAGGTCTTTCGAGTTGGCAACCATTGAAAAAGGCCTGGAGCCGTTTGCCTGGCCAAGTGTTTGGCCAAGCTAATGTAACTTTTTCTGTGACAACCGCGTATTAGGCTTTAAATTGCCCGGCCTTCGGGCTTTTTTTTGTGAAAACCCGGCAGGGAGGGTGTGTCCCTTCATGTGACACAAGGTTATTTTGGTGGACAATCTGCAAAAACAGCGCTACGAGCATAAGTACATTATCCGTGAGGATGTGGCATTGGCTTTGCGCGATTTTGTGTCCTCCTACCTTGATCTGGATGCTTTTGGGGCGACCCAGCCCAACCTCTCCTACCCGGTGCACAGTCTCTATCTTGATTCACCGGATTTGCACCTGTACCATACGACTATCAACGGGGACAAGAATCGCTATAAGTTACGCATTAGATTTTATGAGGATAGACCGAAGACGCCGGTTTATTTCGAAGTCAAGCGCCGCACCAACAACACTATTTCAAAGCAGCGGGGCGGCGTAAAGCGAGAGGCATTGGAGCAGGTGCTAGGTGGTCAGTTGCCATTACTCGAACAAATGGCCAGCGGGGAACCGGCGCACCGTGCCGCTGTGGAGCAGTTCATCCACCACATGCAGGAGTTGAACGCCGCGCCGAAGGCGCATGTCGCCTACTACCGCGAAGCATGGACCAGCCGGCATGACAACTCGGTGCGTGTCACGATCGATCGGCAGACGCGGATTGAGGTTGAGCACAGTGCTCATTTGGTTACTGCGATGAAAGATCCGCATTATGTGTTCGGCGACAAGTTAGTGCTGGAGTTGAAGTTTACCAATCGTTTCCCGGACTGGTTCCGGGAACTGGTCCGGATATTTGATCTGGTTCAAGGCGGGGCCGCTAAGTACGTCGATGGAGTTACTTTGTTGGGCGAACAATCCGTGCGAGAGGGGCTTGACTCCAGCGGTTGGCCAATCACTCATTCAATGGAAAACGCACCTGTTCACTAAAGACTGATGGATCACTGGTTTTTACAGGGGGACTACACCCCAGTTCCTACGGATGTTCCCATGATGCTCATGGGGTTGCTGCTTGCCTTTGTCTGTGGGCATGCCATTGCCTGGGTTTATATGTTCACGCATACTGGGTTGTCCTATTCCCGGTCATTTGTGAATTCTCTGGTGGTGATCCCCACGATCGTGTCGATGGTGATGCTTGTTCTGTCCAACAACCTGGTGACGGCCTTTGGATTGATGGCCGTTTTTGCCATCGTGCGGTTTCGCAATATCCTCAGGGACACGCTGGACACCTCCTTCATCCTGTCGGTCATCGTCATTGGCATGGCCTGTGGCACGCTGAAATTTGCGACAGCCATAGCAGGATGCCTATTGATCTGCCTGATCATGTTCTACATCCGGGTGACTTCTTTTGGCACACGGCATCGGTATGACACCATTCTCAACCTCCATTGGGAGCGTCCCGCCCCGGAAATTGGGACGTTGAATGACACACTCGGGCGTCACGCCCGCCGTTCCCGTTGTGTGAGCGAGCGGACGGCCGAGGGTTCCTCGGGAATGGATTTTTCCTTTCGGCTGCTTTTGCGGGATCCCTCACGCCTGGAGGATTTGCTGGCTGAGCTTCGCGAAATGGACGGCGTGTCCCGGGTGACCGGATTGAAGGCAGAGGCGGAATCAGAGATCTAGTTCATGAGCGACAAGCAGCCCATTCCCATACCGGCCGAACAGAAGTGGCAGGATTTTCGCCAGATCGTCCTGCCGGTCATCGTGTTTCTGCTCTGTATTGTCGGGGTGATGATTCTCTGGTGGAGCCGGGTCAGTCCGTCTTCCGTGGTCGGCGAAGCGCGATCGGAAAACATTATCCTTTCCAGCCCCCGAGCCGGTTTGTTGACGAAGGTGAACGTGGGCCGTTTCGATTCCGTGAAAGAAGGCGATCCAATTGCCTATATTGACTATTCGATGGATCCGGACTTCGCCGACGCCACAGTGGAGTGGGTTCGGGCGCAGGTCGATTTGCTCACCCTGACTATAGACCCCATGCAGCGGGCCAGAACTGCCCTGAGCTACAACCAGCTGCGATTGGATTGGTTGAACGAGCGGACTTCAGTGGCCGCCTTAAAGATAGAATTCCAGAACTCCGAGAAGGAATTCAAACGGGTCGAGACTCTGTTCAAGGACAATCTCGTTTCAGAGTCGGTATACAACAAGACCAAGACAGATCGCGATTCCTACGAGGTGCAGGTCCAGCAAAAAACCGAATTGGTTGCCTCGATAGAACAGGCCCTGCGTGAGGCGCAGGAAAACGACCCGTCGAGCCAGTTGGACCAGGTCCAGATCGAGAGACTCGATCAGGGCCTGAGCCGCGTGGAGGGGTTGCTCAATGATATCGTTTTATACTCCCCCATTGATGGAGAAATTGGGAGCATCAGCAAGCAAACCGGGGAAAGCGTTCAACCCGGTGAGACGATCGCGACCATCAGTTCATCGGAAGTCAAAAAAATTGTTGGCTACGTCCCGCAGCCCATCCACCTGGAACCCAAGGAAAAAATGGTAGTCGAAATAAGAACCCGGCGCCCCATCTCATCCGGTCTCTTTTCGTTTTTCGGCGCCAACAGACAGGTGAAACGAGCCAAGATCACCAAGGTCAGCAACCGGCTAGAGGCTGTTGGGAGCGGCATTCTCCGGAGCAGAACCGCCTACAAAAAAGTCTTGCCGTTCACGATTGATCTGGTGGACGACGATGGCGACCCGATCAAGCTGGACATCCATCCGGGAGAACTGGTCGACATCCATTTCGTCGAAGACGGAGAGTAGCCGGGGTCCTTGGCCAAGCGTACGCAGATTGCGACCTCAGATTGTGTTTTCCTCGCCGCTCCTGGCGATCGCCTCCGACATTAGGCCAAGCGTCTCACTGCGCGACACCGAGCCAACCAGGCGCATCTCGCGGTTCGAGTTCACCACTGGGATCATCTCCATCTCGGATCCCATGATCTCCGGAAGGGCTTCCATCAACCGACGATTGGGCGTCAGGAACGTTTCCGGCGGGCGCATTAAGTCCAGCGCGATCACTGCCCGCAACTCGTCCCCCGCGTTGAGGTGAGCCTTCAAGTCCTGGAGTGAGATCACCCCCACCAGTCGTTTGTCGATACTCAGTACCGGCAGGTAATTTCGTGGACTGCGCAGGAATATCTCCGAGATTTCCGGCAAGGCGGCCGTCTCCTTGATCGGCGAAGTCGGCCCCACCATCACGTCACCGATGCAGCGATCCGTGGCCGAACCCATCCGGCGACTCTCCTGATCTACCACCAACCCGCGTCGGTGCAGCGGTGCCGAATAAACCGACGCCTTGTGCAGCTTCTGCGAAACCAAAGTTGCGACCACGCAGCCAATCATCAACGGCGGCATCAACTCATACTTCAGCGAGATTTCAAAAATCAGGATCATGGCCAACAGCGGCGAGCGCGTCGTCGCTGCAAGGACACTACCCATGCCAACAAGGGCGAATGCAACCGTAGGCGTATTCTCGGCAAAGCCAAACAGGCCAAGCGCTTGGCCAAAGGCCGCCCCAAGCCCAGCACCAAGAAACAGCGTTGGCGTAAAAACACCGCCGACCGTCCCAGCCCCAACCGTGCAAACTGTTGCGACAAACTTGGCAACCAACAAGCCAGCCAACACGACCAGCGAAATCTGCCAAGCTTGAAGATTTGAGAGGATGGAGCCGCTGATAAGTCCCGAAAACCCAGTTTCAGATGAGCCTGCGTGCAGAATTTGGTTCGTGATCTCGTAACCGTTCCCCCAGACACCCGGGAAAACCAACGCAATCAGGCCTACTGCCAAGCCGGCCAAGCCAAGCTTCGCCCAGCTTGGCCAAGCGCATTTACCAGTCGCGAACTGGGCGTTTTGAATTGATTTAAGAAAAAAAGCACCTCCGACCCCGGAAATAATTCCCAAAACCAAAAACCAGCCCATTTGGGAGAAGAGGGCCGCTTGGCCATAATCGATCGATTCAGGTAATTCATACCAAGGCTCAATGCCGAACCAAAATCGTGAAACCATTGTGGCCACCACCGAGGCCATAACCAAAGGGGCAAATAAATTCATGGAAAAATTCCCAACCAAAATCAAAGCGGCAAAAAGTGCACCGGCAATCGGTGCATTATAGGCTGCTGCTAGCCCAGCCGCCGCTCCACATGCCACCATCAATCGAAGTCGATAAGGCTGCCATCGATGAAACTGCCCCCATTTAGAGGCAAATGTGGCCGTTAACAGCGTAATCGCGCCCTCCCGCCCAATCGAGGCACCCGTCCCGATACTCAAAAGGGATGACCAGGCGTTAACCAAGGTTGACCGCATCCCGATGCGGCCATCCCCAACCGCTATAACCTCCAAAACATTCGTAGGTTTTTGATTACCAGATAGATGCGATCTCAAAAGAAGCAC
>Ga0208128_1000284_pt1 | contig 21752 bp, 18 predicted proteins | sample ETNtaG_35_FD_185758 | JGI IMG/M metagenome (GOLD analysis project Ga0208128, IMG submission 185758) | Marine microbial and viral communities from oxygen minimum zone, Eastern Pacific Ocean - ETNP201306PF51B (SPAdes) (version 2) | ecosystem: Environmental > Aquatic > Marine > Oceanic ... | reverse complement strand
CATAGGTTAGCCTTTCTACCTGAGCCGCCAAGGGGGAAAGCGCCCCAAGTATTGCATCCTTAACGGCCTCGGCCGTTTTATTGGCGGCCAGGGCTATCATCGTGAATCGGGTTTTCCTCTCAACGGCGGTCATCAGTACTGACCCACCTAAACGGCCAATGATCCAGTCCATTTCCCAATCACCCGCACGCTTGCCTTCGTCAACAATGCCTGGGCGTTCATCGATACTCACTAGATGGCGCTGGATTGTATCAGCTAGCCACATTAGTCTGGAAATTGCACTTGCAAGTTGAATCTAAGAGTTAATAAAGCAATATTTGGGCAATTCAGAGATTATAAAATGAACTCTGAACTCTGAACTCGATCTAGGAATGTTGACATTTAAGGATTTCGTTAAAACGAAGCTATCTGAATTAAAGTTATCTAAACGTATTAATGAGCAAGAGGTTTAGCCTGCTCTAGCGCTGAACGGGCCCTGATTTTGGACTGGCCGACAGGTCTGGCCTTGCTGGCTTGATTATCTTCTCGCTACCGGGTTGATGCCTTCAATAGACGCTGATAGTCTTGAGGTGTGTCCATGTCTCTCAGAATGCTGTCTGTCTCTACTGGCAGGTAGTGGATCTGTTCCCGGTGTCGATCCAGAATCTCTTTCATCCCTCGGCTTTCCCAACCCAGAGCCGAAATTTCAGCGATGAATTGACTGTCAAAGATAGCAGGATGACCCCGTCGACTTCGGTATTGAGGAATGGTAATCGGCATGGTCGTCGATCGATGGGCTTCCAGAACTTGATTGATCGTCCCGGCCGTAATTAGTGGTTGGTCTACCAGCATCAAGGCAAAAGCCGGACTGGAAGGCGAGATCTGCTCCAAAGCGACCTGGACCGAAGTCAACATGCCAGCGCGATAATCTGGGTTGTCGACGATTCGCAGTCGCTGTCCGGTCAGTTTGGGCTTGATCTGCTGATAGATTTGCTGTCTCTGATGGCCTAAAACAACCATCACTTCAACCAATTTAGAGGCCATCAACGTATCGATCACCGTATCGATCACCGTGCTATGGCCAAAAGGAAGTAGTTGCTTGGGTTGTCCCATCCGGGTGGACATTCCAGCGGCTAGTAAAATACCTGAGATGTTCATCATCTAACATTCTACTTATGGCCTTAGTGATTGTCAATAGGTTACCTTTGACTGACACTAGATTTCACCGATTCTATTGTTGCAGAAATGCGAAAAACTTGGTATAGTCAAAAATACGAAATCGAGTGTTCCTGTCGATTCGACCGGGAACAGGTTTTACTAAGAAGGAGTATAAATCTTGCGTGCTTTAATAACCCAGCCTCGAGCAGACGGAAAACGAGAGAAAGTTCTGGTTGATAATTGGGACGATCTACCACCACTCCAGGTAGACGAAGTCCGAACCGAAACGTTGTTCACCGGACTGACCAACGGTACTGAACGCAACGGCCTGATCGGTGGTAATTATGCGCCGTCAGACCAGTCATTGCCAGCAGGCAGTGGTTACCAGAATGTGGGACGCGTAGTTGAAGTCGGTTCGGACGTGGACGATTTGGAAGAGGGCGATCTGGTCTATTCTAGCCAAGGCCACTACGAATACTGTACCCTGCGACCGCATAAGTTAAAGGGCCTAATGCCTCACCAGAGACACGATGGATTGTACGTCAAACTTAACCCGGAGATCGACCTGATCCAAGCGGCACTCTTTGGGGTTTCAGCGGTGGCGATGCGTTGTTGTCGCAATGCTGACTTGCGGATGGGTGAACGGTTTCTAGTAATTGGGGGTGGTATGGTGGGGCAGATGGCTGCCCAGATTGGCAATGCTATGGGGACGCGTGCTACTCTCTGCGACATCGACCAGAGAAGACTCGATATCGCCAAGGAGATTGGTGCTGTCGAGGCTACCATTAATGTCGGTGGTGACGGCTGGGAGCAGCAGGTTCAAGAAGCTAGCTATCGTACCATCTTAGACCTAGCTGGTGTGGTGGGGATGGAGGATCAACTGATTCGGGCGGTGGAACACGGTGGTACTATCCTGTTTATCGCCGGTCGATTCAACGTCGAGTACAATTTCAATTTGGGCCAGCACCGCGAGATTAACATCAAGCAGAACAGCCACTTCGACAAGGACGATCTGGGTAACCTGCACCGATTGGTTTCCAGAGGTCTACTCAACATGGCCCCCTTAATTTTAGATGTGGTGCCTGTGACAGAGGCTCGACAGATCTATGATAAACTGAGAGATGCCCCACAGGCACTACTCGGTACCGTTTTTGACTGGAGGCAATAGCAGACCATGAGCGACAAACCGATTCGAACCGCCGTGATTACCGGTGGACATAGCTTCAATGTCGTCGATTTTTACCACCTTTTTCGGCAGTTGGAGGGCATTGATGCTTATCTCCAGCACATGGACGATTTCGCCTCGTCCTCGGCTACTGTCAGAAATAGCTACGATGTTCTCCTTTTTTATACCATGTTGCTGGATGGACCAACCGATGACGATCTTCCCTGGTATGCGGGTAAACCCAGGTCAGCTCTGGAACAATTGGGCCAAACCAAGCAGGGGATTTTCATGCTCCATCACTCAATTCTAGCTTATCGCGAATGGCCGATTTGGCACCAGTTGGTAGGGTTGCCTGACCTGAGCCACGATGTTACCATGGCCCAAACCTTACCGGTCGAGGTAGTAGCCCCCGACCATCCGATTACCGAAGGTCTATCTGATTGGGAGATGGTCGATGAAACCTACCAAATGTGTGACCCTGACCCGCAGAGTCAAGCCTTGTTGACCACCACCCATCCAACCAGCATGCGCGTTTTAGCCTGGACGCGGCAATACCGGAAAAGCCGAGTATTCTGTTTTCAATCTGGTCACGATAACCACACTTGGGAAAACCCCAATTTCTCTACTATTGTTCATAGGGGTATCCGTTGGTGTGCGGGTCGAATTTAGAGCTGAAAGAAAATTCACCGCCGATTATACGAATCATGGGATTGTAGATGTTAGAGGTAAATACTGACCATCATCGATGCTGGCAGCAATAATCTATAGGACTTCTCCTTCCTCCATTGTTCTATACTTAACTCAACCTTTTCGAGTCCTACAATTAGTTGCCTTGAGGAGGATTGATGGATCTTACTGGTTGTCATTAAATCAGAATTTATCTAAAATAAACCTTGACAGAGCCAGTATTATGCCTTAGCATGATCGCTACCTTTTTTATCCAGCTACAATCAGGAAGGAGATCGTAATGGTAAAGAAAACTTTAATATTTGGTCTGGCTGTCTTGGCTCTTAACTTTCAAGCCTTTGGCGCAGCCTGGTATAGCGAGAATTTTGACAAGTTTAATGATGGTGATATTGTAGGCCAGGATGACTGGAACATTGCCATGGGTCAAAAAACTTGTCAAATCCAAGGAAAAGTCAAGCACGGCGAGATCGGCAAAAGCGTTTTGGTTACCGAAAAAACAATGGTAGTGAGGAGTTTCAAAGGTTCCAATGCCAGCACTCAGTATATTTCGTTATTTGCCAGAAAGGACGATGGACCGGGCCCACTAATGATTTATATTGGCGGGGACGCTATAAAGTGGGGAGCTGCGGCCAAGATTGATATCAAGGAAGGCGGTATCATCACTGCAAACAAAGGAAATGCTGATTTCCCGGAAGTGGTTAAGGGAAAACTGGGCCAATGGCATCATTTCCGACTAGTTTTTGATTTTAAGAAGAAAAGTTATGACTTTTACGTGGATGGGGAAAAAGTTGTCAATGCCTTTGGTTTCAGAGGTGAGGGAGGAAAAGGCGGTGTGAATCCATCTTTGGGCTGGATTTTTTTTGGATGGGACCACCCGCAAGTATTGACTGCTTATATTGATGACATTGAAATGGGAGATGGTGAGGGCGAAAATGCAGGTTTGCCGAAGGCTCTCGACCAAAAAGATAAACTTGCCTCCTACTGGGCAAATATCAAAGCTGGGGATTAGCACCGGTACAAACGCGGCTGTCATCGGGAGAACGAATTTTAGATGCTCCACTGGGGGCTAAGATACTTGGCTGCCCAAATAGTCGGTCTTGGTTACGGATCAATTTAAAAAAAAACTTGTGGGATTCTTGCCGTTATACAGGAGTGTTTTTAGATGAGGCACTTAACACTCATGCTTAACCAAACTGAATAATTTCGACCGGATTCTAAAGCGGTTTAAAAAGCTAGGCGAAGTTGCTTATGATTAGGCTGTTCAGGAAATCTATAATGGAGGCAAACTTGAGGCCTTGATTTCATAAGGCGGAATACGACGTTTTATTGTCATGCCCATCGTATGGGTCGTCAGCCCCGTTGTGATAAGGTGCCCCTGGACCGAAGCATATAAAGCGTGTTCAACTCAGGAATTGCCAAACGAAAACCAGAGAGGTCTAGGTGAATTTCCGCGCACCGATATAGTGTACGCGTTGAATAGACGCTGCCGTCTCCACGTGACTTCCAATCGAGGGAAACAACTCCCACCCGGTGTTATTGGTTTCTATCCAGCAATTTAGGGAGGATCCAAAACCGGATGTGGGCTCCGGCATAACTATTTGGGACGAAAAAGACGGTGTTTGCACCCCAAATCAAATATGATACTATTCTGCCGCTGCTGCCAATTCAAAAGAGGTGGAACTTTGTCTAGATGGTCAGCTACAAATTAAAGAGACGGCTGACCTGCAAGGAACGTGACATCTCAATTGGCGCCTCGCAAGGTAAGCAGAATTTCTACATCGGCAAATTCGACGACTTCCGATTGTGGAGTTGTTCCCAAACATATATCTGAAGGAGTGTTAGTGAACCTGAATCGCCTTACAAGAGGCCACAACATTGAAAATCTGGCTAGTGTAAAATAGAATCTTTCTCTACCGGAACTCTACGAAGAGTCCATCAAAAATAACGAAGTTCAAGTTGTCACTAATGGCTCCATTGTCGCCAATACAGGGCAACATACTGGTCGTTCACCCAACGATAAATTCGTTACGAAGAATCGACAACTAAAGACTCTATCTGGTGGGGAAAGGTCAATCGTCCAATTTCTGAAGAGCAATTCGACCTGGCTCACCGTCAGATGCTAGCCTATTTACAAGGGCGAAATATTTATGTCAGAGACTGTTATGCCGGTGCAGATCCACGTTACCGCATTTCCGTTCGGATTATTAATCAGTTCGCCTGGCATACATATGTTCATCAATAACCTATTTATCGCCTGTGAAGGCGCAGTGCAGGGAGATGAAGGGTTACCAGAGGATTTCCAGCCTGACCTGACGATTATTGACATGCCCGGTTTTGTGGCTAATCCATAAGTGAATGGTACTAAGTATGCGGGTGAGATGAAGAAGTCGGTCTTTACCTATTTAAACTATATTTTGCCCAGTAAAGAGGTTTTTCCGATGCATTGCTCGGCTAATATGGGCTAAGATGGTGATGTAGCCATTTTTTTCGACCTGTCAGGAACTGGTAAAACTACCCTATCTTCCACCTTTGGACGCTAGTTGATTGGGGATGATGAACATGGATGGGGTAAAGATGGGGACTTCAACTTTGAGGGTGGTTGCTATGCTAAAACAATTCGTTTATCACCCACCGCAGAACCGGAAACCTATGCTTGCACCGAAAAATTTGGAACCATTTTGGAAAACGTAGTCATCAATCCTACCATACGTTTGCCGGATCTAGATGATGGCGATTTGACCGAAAACACACGTGCAGGCTATCCATCACATATCTTCAAAATATCGTACCGGAAGGGGACGCTGGGCATCCCACTAATCTGATTATGCTGACCTGTGACGCCTTCGGTATTATGCCACCAGTTGCCAAGCTGACTTCTGAACAAGCTATGTACCACTTCCTATCAGGTTACACAGCCAAAGTAGCGGGTACGGAGCGTGGGCTGGGTGAGGAACCGCAAGCCACCTTTAGCTACTGTTTTGGTGACCCATTTATGCCGTTAAACCCAACTATTTATTCTAATATGTTGGGAGACCGAGTTCGTCAACATGGTGTTGATTGCTGGCTGATTAATACGGGTTGGTCCGGTGGTACTTATGGCGAAGGTGAACGGATGTCAATTGCCCATACTCGTGCTATTGTAGATGCGGTTTTGTCCGGTCACTTAAAGAGTGTAGAGACAGTAGCAGATCCGATCTTTGGGCTGTACATGCCCGTCACCTGCGATGGTGTACCTTCAGAGATCCTCCAACCGCGCAATACCTGGAAAGACAGCAGCGCCTACGATGCACAAGCGCAGAAACTGACACTGATGTTCATCGAGAATTTCAAGCAGCTCGGTGATAACGTTAGCAACGAAATTTTGGATGCTGATCCTAAGATCTAGTTGAATGGTCGCTTGCTGAATGCAAGTGGAGGTATGAGAAAATAACCTTCTAGGGCAGGATCGGATAGGCTCTAGACAATATCGAGTAGAAACGATCTCAAAATAAACAGCGATAATGGAAATAGCTCAATAAACACTAAACATCCGCATCCATTCGAAGTGTGCAGGTGTGGGTGTTTAGATGTATAGAGCAAGGCAACTAAAGTCGAGTGGACGCACACACTGTATTTCTACTTCCGCTAGGATTTAAGAATGATTTCTCCATGCCGGGTTAAACTCTGCGGCACAACCACGGTCGCCGATGCTCAACTGGCTTCTCAATTCAAAGCCGACTACTCTGGTGTGGTGGTAGAAGTACCGTTCTCCGAACGATCAGTTACCGTCCAGAAAGCACGTCTGCTAGCCGAGAAAACGGAAATTTCAACAGTCATTCTGGTATTTAATCAACCAACAGACTGGATTGTAGATGCTATAGACAGCATCTCGCCTTTTGCGGTCCAACTTTTGGGACACGAAACGCCCGATCAGGTTTCTCAACTCCGGACTCAAACCCGCGTTGAAATCTGGAAAACACTGTTTATGCCTATCGGAAGCTCAGCCAATTTAGCGGATCTACAAAAACAGATGACAGGTTACATCAAAGCTGGCGCTGAGGCTATTTTGCTAGACACAGTAGACTTATCAGAAAACCGATTTGGTGGTACCGGTAAAACAGGAGACTGGCAAGTGGCCGCAGCGTTAATTGCCAACTGCCCTGTTACCACCTTTTTATCAGGCGGAATTAATCCACAGAATGTGAAAGAGGCAATTCAAACAGTTCAGCCAGACGGTATAGACCTCTGTTCAGGTGTTGAAGAAGAGAAGGGGAAACGGGATATTGAGCGAGTTCGACAGTTAATGGCTGAAGTCAATAAATCGTAGTCTGACTCTCTGTTACCACCGACCGTATATATTCAGAGATTCTCCGGGACTCCACCGCAAATGGTAGATGTTCCGGCGTCAGCGGTGGTGCGTGATATGAATTTACTTTCAAAATGATTGGATTTGAGGAAGTGCCAATTAGATTAACACCGTTGCCGATGCGATGTTGGTCTGCCATACTATTACGGAGCCAATCCGCCATGCTTAGGTAAATTGGCCTACTTAAGATCGTGTAATGCTTAGTAAAAGCCAACTCCTCCGAGTTTGACTGACTCAACTTGATTGGGAATTGACCGGGAAATTGAGATCCTGTCATGGCTCAGTCCGATCCAGACCAACAACCTGTTGAAGAACGCGCTCATCCCGTTAGAATCCCCGACCCCACGAGCGTCTCTGTGCCTACCACGGCCTATTACCCCCTAGAAGAAAATGAAATAGATCTGCGTCAATGGATACCGATCGTCATACGAAACTACCGAACTATATTAGTCGTAGTCTGTCTCTGTTTAGTAGTAGTAGTAGTTTGGCTGGATCTATCTCGTCCTTTGTACGAAGGAGAAACGACCATCTGGGTTCAGCAAACCCATCAACAACTGATCCCCTCCCTGAACGCCTTGTCCATTCCGGTCACGCTTCCGTCTGACCAATTGACCACCCTTATTCACATTATCAAAACACCGACGATTTTGCATCCAGCAGTAGATGAACTTATCCAAGAAGGCAAACTAAGTTCGCTTGAGCCATATTATGGCCACCTCCTAGGTTGGCTAGTGGGAAAAATGACGTTAACTCACGCACCACTGGATAAAGGACAACATACAGCATGGCGAGATGAACTGATGGATCAATTTACAAGTGAGAGATACTTAAAAATCGTAAAGGTTTCAGGCACTCGCTTGATTCAAATCCGTGCCTATCAGCCAACACCGCAACAAGCAACTGCTCTAGCCGAGAAAATTGCTCTAGTGATACAGCGGTTTATTAAGGAAGATATGCAACGAAAGATGAAGGCCACCCAAACATTTGCAGCCGGGAATCTAACACAGGTTGAGGCTCAGCTACTATTGGTAGAACAACAGATTCAGGATTACCAACGGGAGCATCAAGCTATCAACCTATCGGTAGAAGCAGAAATGATCATCAAGAATATTAGTGCTTTAGATCTGCAACAGGCGCAATTAAAGCAACAAATTGTGGGTGCAAAAGCAAGAATCGAGAGTCTGGTTAACGAAATCGGTCAAATTGATGCTAGGGTTATATCAGCAGAGACATTAACCGATAATCCCGTTGTCCTTCGGTTGAAACAACAATTAAAACAAGATCGAATACGGTTAGCGGAGTTAAAGAAAAAATATCCAACCCAAAAACATCTGGAGATCGAAACCCTGAAAGCGCGAATTACACAGACCGTATCTGAAATCACAATGGCAGACCAGCAACAGATCTTAAGTCAGACTACCAACCTAAATTCGCTACATCAATCGATACAACAGCAAATTATTGAGGCGGTAGCAGAACAACGTGCAATGGAATATCAGTTGGCCTCGCTGGAAGTAGAAATTAGCAACTACGAAAAACAGATGGAGCGATGGTCAGAAAAAGACCTACTACTTGGACGAATGAAACGTGAAAAGCAGTTACAACAAAATCTCTATTCGATGCTGAAAAGAACTCGACAAGAGGCGGAAATTGCTAGTGCAGCTGAGTTGGGTAGTGTATTGGTATTGGAATCCGCAGAGGTTTCGGACCAACCGGTATGGCCAAAATGGCGGTTAAGTCTATTGGTTGGCGGCTTTGTCGCTCTATTACTGTCTTTTGCTGTTGTGGCGGGAAGTGAATTTTGGCGGAGTAGTTTTAAGTCTCAGGATGAAGCACAGGCCGAATTCGAGACGCGTTATCCACTCACTACATTTTTAGGAGTCGTACCGGCAGCCGAGATTAAGGAAGGTCTGCGCTTACATCTGATCACAAACGATATTCCTCACACCCCATTTTCGGAACGGATTCGGTCTGTTCGTACCAGGCTGCAGTATCTTAATCTTAAACCAGAAACAACCTGCAAATCGATTCTCATTACCAGCGCTACACCAGAGGAAGGAAAAAGTACAATTGCATCCAATTTGGCAATTTCTTTATCACAGTTGAGTCGGGTCGATGTGCCTAAACCGAAATCAGACTCCGACGGGAACCGGTCTGTTTTATTAGTTGATGCTGACCTCCGACAACCAACCTTGTCTACGGTCTTCGCAAATGCAGGACAAGAGCCTCTTGGATTGAGTGAATTTCTGATGGCCAGTTCTCGACAATCGACAACTCGTCCTGTTATAGATCAAAGTGCTGGCACCCCTCCAATTGCAGACCTGATGACAGCCAATGACAATGTTTCGTTACTAGACGATTTTGCAATTGCAACGGAGGTCGAGGAATTATACTTCATCGGTAGCAACGTTACTCCACCGAATCCATCTGAATTGATGAGTACCATTTTGATGAAAAACTTCATTGAAGCAGCAAAACGGCGCTATGAGTTTGTGGTACTTGACTCTCCGCCAGTTTGTGCGGTCACCGACCCAGTGATTCTCTCTCACCTGGTGGATCTTGTAATTTTTGTCTTTGATCTGGCCAAAACTAGGCGGACTGACATTCGACACGCGCTGGACCAACTCTATCCGTTAGCGCATATAGGGTTGGTTTGCCACTTTACAGATCCACGTGATAGCCACTATTTCGGATACGGCCACTACGGATACTACGCCAACTATGGTGGCGATGAAAGGTTCCGGGCATAATCACATAACGGGGCAGAAATAACTTCCTGACTTTTGCTTTTCCATGGCGCAATTAATCCAGGGTTAAAAAGCGAAAAAGACTCTCGAAGATTTGCGAACACACTATCTCAGTTATCAGGAAGTCGGTCTGGTGTTTGTAAGTTGCTGCATCTAAGTGACAAAACGGTTCGTAAAGGCTTCGTGGCGATAAATCAAGTACCACTGCCTGGCCTTAATCGTCAGTGCATAGAAAGTGATGACCGCAAAGCGAAATGGAATGATCCAGAATTAAATCAAGCGCAAATTCAACTCATTCAGTGCAATTTCGGTATTAATGGATTTAGTGAGGTGAGATGAAGGTAGCTGCTAAGGTGAAAGACCGTTATTGAAAGAATTTAAACAGTGTGGTATGCTGAACAAGGTGATGGTGATTTGGGAAGATGAGCTTAGTCGTCAACCAACGGCCGAAAATGATGATAGCTAAACCGGACGAGATCACAATGCACTCGGTTTCATCGTGTGGATGGCAGATGAAAGCATCAAAGAGGAGAGAAATAGACGAACTTAGCCATGCCGCTGTTGAAAAACCATTTCACGTAAAACACCTTTCTGCCATGGTTCTGAATCCCAAGACCTTAACCTCTTTCCACGGTGGAATGGATCAGAAACTGGTTGAAACTGAAGAGGTTAAACCGATTCACCACATTACTGTTCAGCACTGTTCCGCAAACTTATTAGCAAGAAGAATAATCCGTTAGCCAAAACTGGATTATGCACCAGTGGTGGATTAACACTGCGACCATCTAATCACCAAAAAGGAGTGTACGATGTATAATCGATCTATTGATTTTCGACTTTCTCTCTTATGGACAATGTCCCTGTACCTGATCATTAGCCTCTCTATAGGTTGCTCGGACTCATCTTTACCAGATACGGCGATCACGGCTGGTAAGTACATTATTATCGATACCCGAACCGATCAAGGGGACCGTGCCACAGCCAAGAAAAATGCGGAGAATACGCTGAAAAAGTATCCAGACATTGATGCCATGGTCGGCTTATGGGCCTACAATGTGCCACAATGTTTGGAGGCTCTGAAAGATGTTGACAAGCAGGGGAAAATTAAACTAATCTCCTTTGATGAGGATGAATTGACGTTACAAGGCATCAAAGATGGTTATGTTCACGGTACAGTGGTTCAGCAGCCATACGAGTTCGGCTATCAATCGGTCAAATACCTGAAAACACTGGTTGAAGGTGAAGCAGTAGAAATTCCGGACGGCAAGCAACTCGATATTCCAACCAAGGTAATCAAGAAGGACAATGTAGATGATTTTTGGGCCAATTTGAAATCGCTTCAACAGTTGGGGGAAACAGCCAAAAATACCCCCCGCCCAACAGAAGGCGACTACTTTGCTTTCGTAGTCAACTTGCCCGATCCCTTCTGGAACTATGCTAGGGCCGGTTGTTACAAAGCTGAGCAGGATTTTAAGGTGATCTGCGATTTCAAGATCCCACACGATGGATCTTCTGCCGAGCAAAATCGGATTCTGGAGACCTTAATCCAAAAAGAGGGCTTGGCAGGAATCGCCGTTAGTCCGTTAGACCCCAAAAACCAAACTGAAATTTTGAACAAGGTAGCGGCTAAAGTTAAGTTGATCTGCCACGATAGCGATGCTCCGGAGAGCAACCGCCTATTTTATCTGGGCACGAATAATTATTCCGGTGGCCGACAGGTTGGAAAACTGGTAAAAGAGGCTATGCCGGAGGGTGGTAAAATTATGATTTTCGTAGGTAAAATGGATGTCTTGAATGCTCAGCAGCGTCGGCAAGGTGTCATCGACGAGTTAATGGATAAGCCACTCTCACAATAGATGCCTCACCCACTTTTAACGGCTCGGGGAATCCACAAACACTTTCCCGGTGTACACGCCGTCAACAATGTGGATGCTACCTTCCATCTGGGCGAAGTGGTAGCAGTGATCGGGGAAAATGGGGCGGGCAAAAGCACCTTGATGCGGATTATCGCCGGTGTCGATCAGCTTGACGCGGGTGAGATCCAACTTGAAGGCCAACCCGTTACCATTTCTTCCGTTTCCCAAGCCACCGATCTGGGTATCGCTTTTATCCACCAAGAACTTAATCTAGCCGATAACCTCAGTATTGCAGCCAATATTTTCTTGGGACGAGAACCGAAAAGATTTCGTCCCTTCAACCTGATCGACTTTCCCACTATTACCCGTCAGACCGAAGGTATTCTATCTCGACTTTCTCTGGATCTATCCCCTCACCGGTTAGTTGGCGATTTATCGATCGGTCAGCAGCAGATGATTGAAATCGGCAAAGCGCTCTCTCAATCGGCTCGACTGATTATTATGGATGAACCGACTAGTAGCCTGACGCACCACGAAACTAGGCGTCTATTTTCGTTGATTCGAGAGTTGAAAGGGCAAGGTGTTTGTATTGTCTATATTTCCCATCGCTTGATGGAAGTCAATGAAATTGCTGATCGAGTCATCGTGCTTCGGGATGGTCAGAACAGTGGAGAACTGCAAAAAGACGAGATAGAACACAGTCGGATGGTCGCCTTGATGGTAGGTCGTGACTCGACTGACTTTTACCAACCCCAGACACGGCAAACCGGTGCCGTACGGCTTCAGGTTGAAAATCTGGTTGTACCCGGTTTGTCTAACCAACCCATCTCTCTCTCTCTGCGGGGAGGAGAAGTGGTTGGAATGGCAGGGCTGGTAGGAGCAGGTCGCACCGAACTGGCCGAATCCATTTTTGGTATTCGACAACCGGTCAGTGGTTCGATCTCGGTGGACGACCAGCAGATCAGGATTAACTCGCCGAAAGATGCGATCCAAGCAGGCATTTTTTTGGTGCCGGAGGACCGGCGGTTGCATGGCCTGATTACCGCATTCACCATTCGTGATAACATTGCGCTACCTGGTCTGGGCCGTTACCAGATGGTCGGATTTATTCAACGTAAGACCATCGAAGGTGTAGCAGAAAAAATGGTCGAAGAACTAAGTATCAAGACCACCAGTATCAATCAGGAATTGGGTTTATTGTCCGGAGGAAATCAACAAAAAGTGGCCATAGGAAAGTGGTTCTCACTGCAACCTAAAGTTTTGCTGCTGGATGAGCCAACACGTGGAGTCGACGTAATGTCCAAAAGTGAGATCTACCAACTGATTGACCAACTGGCTGAAATGGGAATTGCTATTTTGGCCATTTCTAGTGACCTGGAGGAGATTCTACGAATTTCAGACCGGGTACTGGTGATGCATAAAGGGATATTAGCGGGTCAGTTAAATCGGGACCAACTAACAGAAGAAACTATTATGCACCTAGCCACCGGTACGGTCTGAATTAACATCTTCTGGGAATACAGGCAGGCAAACAGAAAGCCGTCAACCTTACTTGAGGCAACGGCTTTTCTATTTGATTCAAAGACGCAATCTTTATCCAGCCGTAACTATCTAGCCCATATTTTAGATTAACTTTCTATGTTTCGCCCTAAAACCCATTTAAGATTGACCCCATTGGGCGAAGTATATATATTCTTCACCTGCACTAACCTCAACTGAAAACCAAAGACCTCGATGCTACTTCACCCCTACAATACAACAAAAACCGTGGTGGATGGCCCTGTTATTCGAAATTAGACTGTTTTTAACCGCCCAATCGCTCAACCGTCAGGTAGTAGGCGCCGGCTAATGTATCGCCCCCCGTATTATGCCACCAACTCTTGAGGGTGGTGGTGCCCGTTGCTAATTCTGTCTCAAACGTCACCTGGGTGGCATCTGGCACAACGGGTTTCTGTTGCTCGATATCGCCAGCCTGTAACCAGGCCGAGGCCACCGGTAGTGCCTTGCCTTCCGGCCAGGAACCATCCACTCCCTGCATCACCGGTGCTGGAGCGGAGATGCAGAGTCCCGACTCTTGCGGCCATCGACGCAGCGTCAGGCTATAACGTCCCTCTTTAGCTACCTCTACGTGCCAGGTACCACTATCCATCACACAGCCGCGAATATTGCCCTGATTGTCAGCGTAGACCCGAGCCCAGTCGCAACTACAGAGTCGCATCGGATTTTCGTTGGCCGTGCCGATGGTCAGCGAATGGTAGCGGTCCAAATTTTGACCCACACCGTCCCACCAGGCTTGATAGTGATCGCACAATCGGCTAACGATGTCGGGATAGTCCGCAGACAGGTCGTTGCTTTGGCCCAGATCGGTGTTGACATCGTAAAGTTCATGGCCGTTGACCAGTCGCCAATGCTGCCACATAACGGCGGCTTGGTCTTCTGCCGTATAGCCCCAGATGCCTTCGTTGGGATGGCCGAACTGAACGACAGAAATTCGTTCGGTTGAGACCGGTTGACCCGTTTGCAGTGGATCGGCTAGTGACAGGCCGTCGAAGATCAGGCCGTCGGGCAGATCGAGCCCGCAGAGATCGATCAGGGTGGGCAGCAGATCAGTGCCGCGGGTTAAGCCCTCAACATCACGTCCACCCTGAATATTACCGTCAGGCCAGCGGACGAAGAAGGGAACGCGGTGGCCTCCCTCGTAGAGCGACGATTTTTTCCCCTTCATGTTGGCGTTAAATACATTCTCACCTGAAGCTGTTCCATTGTCGGTCATGAAAATCAGGATCGTATTCTCATGCAGTCCATTCCGGTGCAGATACCGGTCCAATCGGCCGAGATTTTGGTCGATGTTGGCGATCATGCCGAAGAAACTGGCTTCGTTGGCTCTGACCTGGTTCCGATAGGGATCCCGGTAGCGGTCCGGCACCCATAACGGACCGTGGGGCGCATTGGTGGCGATATAAGCCAGGAAGGGCTGATTGTCACAGCGGTCGATCCAGTCCATAGCCTGCTCAAACCAGATGTCAGTACAGTAGCCCTGGTACTGCTCGATCTGATCGCCGTGGCGGTAGTGGTCGTCGAAGTAGTCGTTGCCGAAGTAGTCGGCGGCAGAGGTAATCCCCCAGGACGGATGGTGGATAGTCTCCTGAAAACCACGATCTTGGGGGCGGTAGGGATAGTTGTCACCCAGGTGCCATTTGCCGAAATGACCGGTATAGTAGTCGTTGTCAGCAAAAATATCGGCCATAGTGGGTAGATCGGGGTGGAGCAACGAGCGCCCCATGCAGACAAACGAAGCACCGTTATACAGGGCATCCCGTCCGGTCAGCAGTTCACCCCGCGTGGGTGTACAAACAGGCGCCACGTGGAAGTCAGTACAGCGGACGCTTTCGCCGTGTAGTTGGTCCAGGTTCGGGGTGTGCAGAACCGGATTGCCCAGGCAGGAGAGGTCGCCGTAGCCCTGGTCGTCGGTCAGAATGAAAATCACGTTGGGTTTGGTCGCATCGCTCATTGGATACCTCCCAAGAGTGGTGGATCTTTACGGGTGGAAAGGGTAAGTACTCTAAACGACAAACTGGCTCAGGTAGCGTTGGCTCTGGATTAAAGAAGCTTTTCGTCGTTCCAGTGAGCCCTCGTAGGCTCGATCCTCGACCTCCACACAAACCGCCCCTTCGTAACCGGTATCGGTTAGGGTGGAGAAAAATCTGCCCCAGTCGACATCACCCATCCCCGGCAACTTGGGGGTATGGTATTCTGACGGGTTGGCCAGAATACCGACCTGGTTTAGCCGGTCACGGTCGAGGCGAACATCCTTGGCGTGGACATGAAAGAGTTTGTGGGCAAAATCAGCCAGGGGTTGGGCATAGTCAATCTGCAACCAGATCAGGTGAGAAGGGTCGTAGTTGAGGCCGAAATGGTCGCTGGGAATCGATTCGAACATCCGTTGCCAGATGGCGGGAGAAAAAGCCAGGTTCTTACCGCCCGGCCACTCGTCGTCGGTGAAAAACATGGGGCAGTTTTCGATGCCGATGCGGATATCGTTCTCTTCCGCCAGGGCGATTAGCGGTTTCCACGTCTGTTCAAACTGTGGCCAGTTGTCGTCGATCGAACGGGCCCAGTCCCGGCCGACAAAGGTATTGACGTTATTTAAGCCCAGTGATCTGGCCGCCAGAATCACACTTTTGATATGGTTGGTGTAGGTTTGGGCCTCTTCAACATCGGGGGTTAACGGGTTAGGGTAGTAGCCCAGGCCACTGATACTAACGCCGGTCTTCTCGACCAACCGGTGGACCTGGTCGATTTCCGCCTCATCCAGGTTTGCCACATCGATGTGGGTGACACCCGCATACCGCCGCTCGGCTTTCCCTTTGGGCCAACACATGACTTCTACACAGTCGTAGCCGGCCTCAGCGGCAAAGGTCATCACCTCGGTCAAGGACAGTTCTGGTAGAATAGCGCTGACAAATCCAAATTGCATTTTTTTCTTCCTTTAATTGGTAGTAATTAGTAGTTGATTGTCGTTTGTTGTTTCCTACAGGTAATCTCCATTTTCAGCGCTAAGTTCCCCATTTTAGAATAACGCCCAGCGATTGATCGCGCTGGTCGCGCAACAATCGGTAAGCGGTTTCCGCTTCGGTGTAGGGAAGTTGATGAGAGATCAGGTGGTCCACATTCAGCGTCCCCTGACAAATATATTTTAAGATCTGGGCCCGGTTGTACTGCTGGGTCCAGGGGAATATGGCCGTTGGCGTGGTAGGGCATTTGGGTTGATGGGCACCGATCATGATCAGTTCTTTTTCGTGGAACGGCATCAGGTCCAGTTCCACTTTCCGATGCCAGATCGATCCCAACAGCACGATGCGCCCCCCGATCCGCATCAGGTCAAACAGTTCGGGGAGTAGGTCTGGGTAGCCGGAGGCTTCGATCACCACATCCAGGCCACGCCCTTCAGTCAACTGTTGGACCTGACTTTTCAGATCACAGGTAGTCGGATTCAAGATATGCGTGGCACCGGAGATGTCAGCCTTTTCCAGCCGTTGGTCGATCAGATCAACTGCTATGGCCTGATCGCAACCTGTCAGCTTAGCCAGTTGTAGTGCTAGTTGACCGACCACGCCCATGCCGGTAATCATCAGACGTTCACCGAATTCGAGTTTGGCTTTGCGGACACCGTGTATCGAGACACTGCCCAGGACACCAAAAGTGCCAGCGGCAAAAGAGGCTCCATCTGGCAGTTTAACCAGAGATTGTGGGGCGTCAGAAACGGTGACATGGCTGGCATGATGGCCCAGTGAGAGGACTCGGTCACCTGCCTGATAGCCTTCGACACCATCGCCCAGGGCCAGGATCCTACCCGCATTGGAGTAACCGGGAGTAAAGGGTTGTTGCCGGTCCTGTTCCTGGGTACCCAGTTCGGTACCGGCGCTGATCAGAGTCGAGTCGGTCTCGATCAATACCTGCTGGCTAGAGGGGAGATCGACCTCAAAAGTGCCGATCTCAACCGTATTATCGGGCCGAACCAGCAGACGATGACCGTATTTTGGAATTGGTGATATCGCCATCGGTTGTTCCTCTTAGATCATGTCGCGAGAGCGCAGATATTCGAGGCTCATCCGGGCCGATTCCAGTGGCGAACGAGCGCAACGATCCTGTTCGACCACATACCATTCAACACCCGCTGTTGGCGCAGCGGCAAAGATGCCGTCCCAATCCAAAATACCGTGCCCGACCTCCGCAAATGGGCACTCCTCGTCGGCCGGGGCCGGTGCCCTATCCTTGATATGCAGGCGCGGTAGACGACCGGCATATTTATTGATGTAGGCCACCGGATCTTCGCCACCCACCTGCACCCAATAAGTGTCTAGCTCGGCCTGGATATCGGTCTCTGGGATGGTGTCGAATAGATAGTCGAGTCCGTATTGTCCATCGACCTTATCCTCGAATTCAAAGGCGTGGTTATGGTAGAGAATACGAAGCCCAGCTTCGGACGCTTTGGCACACCCTTCGGCCAGTCCGTCCACCACCCCTTTCCAGTCGCCATCGCTCTGGCGTAACTCCCCACCAATACCGCACATCAGCGTATTAATGCCGAGTTCGCTGCAGCGTTCAACAACCTGCGACAAATTGTTTCGCAGATCGGCGGTAGAGGTGCCACTACCGATCAGGGTTAAGTTATTATCAGCTAACAAAGAGAGGTAATCCTGGTTAGACATTCCGGTGGGTGTTCCACCTTCAACCCCCTGGTAACCGATCTCGGCCACAGTTTTGATGATCCGGACCGGATCTTGTGCTAAATCTTCTCGAACAGTATAGAGTTGTAGTGCAATTGGAATCATGATTCGACCTCGCTGAAAAACGTAACTTTAGACCTAAACATTTGAGACCTCGACTTAAAAGTCGTATGACCTGGGGTTTATACTAGCACAGTTAATCGCTTTTGCCAACCTGTTGCTGGCGGAGATAGCCAAACGAGCCAACTGGAATTTACCTGCTTGAAACTGAGGCGATCGTTATGGTTGAACGACCTCTGTCGCTGCTCCTCAATGACTCTAAGACCTAAGATGTATGCGACGGAAAGTCGGAGCGGGTTGAAGGTTACGCCTCAACATCATTATTGGCCTGTCGAACGAATTTCGACATGATCGAGACCTTCCTCTAGCGGCAAAGGCACCAGAGTTTTTGTTTTGTGAGAGATGTGCATGGCTGTGATTACCTCCAGCGCCTTCAGACCATCGCTTCCGGTAGAGACACTCTCCCGATCTTCGAGCAGGCAGTCCACCGCTTCCCGGGTCGCGCTGTAGAAATAGTCGTCCAGTTCAAGATCCTCGGGCATATTGGGAATCGGGGAGAAGTCGTAGCGGCTACCGTACCCACCGCTAGCCTCGACCAAAGGACCGTACTCCCAGATACCGCGCCTTTCGCAGAAATGGATTTGTCCCTCGGTACCGGCGATAATGGTATCGCTTAAAGATTGTCGCCGGGTGGCAATACAGTTGATAAAGACAACCACTCCTCCGCTACAGGCCACCATTCCGCCTCCTCCCGGATCGGCGACCGGTTCGTCGTTGAGAAATCCCGACACCCACTGCGGTTCCGCGTCGGTGAAATAAAAAGCGTAGTCCACCGTGTGCGTGCCGTTGTGCAGTAACGGCCTGGCACCGGAATAGGTGATAGACCTGACCTCTCCCACCTCACCTTCACTGACCATCCGCTTCAGCTTACGGTAGTGGGGTAAAAAACGACGAGTATGATCAACGATTAGCCTGCATCCGTGTTCGGCACAGGCCGCCACCATCTTGCGTCCCAACTCGACACTGATGGCCAGCGGTTTTTCAACTAGAATTACCTTGACCCCGGCTTCCGCCGCTTCGATCACCGGCTGATGGTGATGGAAATTATGGGTGGTAACACTGACGATATCCAGCTTGGAATTTTCGTACATGGCCTGGGCTGTCTCATATCGATGCTGACTAGGGATCTCCCATTCATCTCCAAACTGTTGTAACCTTTGCGGATTGATGTCGGCTACGGCGACCAGGTCGGCTTCCGGACAACGGCGGTAGCCTCCGGCATGGGAATTATCCCGTCCACCCAATCCACCCACGCTGCCTGCACCTACGATACCGACGCATAACTCCATTGTTGACATACTGTTTCCCTCCTGCTTTGATGCTTTTGGTTATCCTAAATTGTTAATGGCTGGGTCAGAGGCAAACACTTCATCCTCTCGTCATTCATCAGATATTTCTATTCATATATCCAGACGAACCATGTAGGCTTGTAGCAGGCCGCCATCGTCGGAGTTGAAGAAGCCGGTACGTCCGTCAGGAGAAAGAAAAGGGTGAATATGACTGCCCTTTTCCCACGAGGAACGCGGATTAAGCAGGTAGGTCATCTCTACCAACGGATCGGTTTCATTCTCCGGTATCTCTCCCAAGTAGATAGCACCACCGCTGTCTCTGGGGCCAGCATCGGTGATTAACCGTTTTCCTTCGATGTCAGTGGCAAAATGGTAATAATCAGGATGCGGGATCTGGCGTGACAGGTCGTTGCGTTGAGCTTTCGGCGTCTCGATGCCCGTGTGGTCGCTATGCTCGGAGGCTCGTGCTTCAATCAGTCGGCAACTACGTGGCGTTCGTGTCGAGGTACTGGTCAAAGCACGCTGACTTCTACCAATCCAGCATTGATGTCCCTGGCAGAACTCGTTACTGTCACGCCCCCAGGGCAGGTTTCGGAAATTAGTGCCATCGTCGCGGATAACATGAATATCGGCGCCATCTCCACCGACCAATTGGGTGATCTGGCCGGATCTGTCACAAATGTTATCGTGATTCTCCTGGATCAGAATATCGTGTTGCGCCTCGGCGTCCAGCGACCGGCTGTACTGCGGGTGCATATTGCACCACGTTTGACCTTTAATCACCAGTTCTACACTGGCCTGTCCCAGGTCGAATACCATCAATCCCCAGGGCGCATCTACGGTCTCGCCATCACCTAGGAAGGCTGAGATGGCTAGCCGTTTACCATCGGAGGAGATGGTCGAAAGCGGATACGGTCGACTGGGTCGGAAATCAGTACCGGGTAGCGACGAATCAATGACCTGTATTATTTCCCTATTAGTACCGTCCAAATCGACTTTTTTCAAGATTAAGCTTCCACTGTTCAACTCTGTTTGATTGACAAAATAGTAAAGCATTTTACCATCAGGTGAAATAGAGGGGGCGGTGGCACCAGTTTCAGTTGTGATCGGCGTCAGGTGGCAGTTTCTCGACCGGGGTAGGTCACAGGCATCTTCCAGGTCGCAGATCAGGTACTGGTGTTCAGGGTCGATTGGATCAGATCCGTGCGGATGGGCTGACCGGTGCAGGATCAGTCGCTTTGAATCCGGGGTAAAAATCTGTGCCTCCATATAGATATGGGAACTCGGTACCTCGGTCTCAGTAGTCAGTTGAATGACCTCTAAACCTTTTGGACTGTTTTTATCCAAGAGATCAGGCCGGACTTTCATGGAATTCCTCCTGTCTTGAGTGCGTTCTTGATTGATATCGGTTGTTTTTAGAGAATTAACTTCATTGTATGATCAGTAGTTTATACTAGCACAGTTTGCCATTTTTGCCAACCTGTCGATATAGTAGACGAGTAAATTTTGGGCAAGTTAGGTTCGCAACCTCTAAAGTTTGACTAAAGAATTTAGGATGACTTGGCAATTTGCTACAGTAGAACTTGACAAAACATTAGATTAACTGGTATGATGTGGGAAGCTTTGTTCAAGGGTGACTGTTAAAATGGACGCGACTTTAACGAACCTAACCGGGATTCGGAATTTCTCCTCTCTGACACGAAATCGAAGTCGACAATCGATTGCTAACCTGCGTAGAGATGCGGATCTGATAGTTAACTCACCGAGTACAACAGAGGTTGACTCTGCCAATCTCCAATCCCAATCCCAAGTTGGAGATGCCCGACAAACTCAATTTCTAACTGACTCCTATACCGCCTCTGGCTTTAATCGCCAAACGCGAAATCAAAGCCTATTAATGCAGCCATTGCAGTCGGAGCAGCACCCTGCTCGTCGTGGCCGTCGATTGAAGGCAGCAGAGCCCGCCCAACCTAAAATTTCATCGGCTACAGAATTGGAAAAGATTCTCGGTCAGGTTGGACAAACAAATCAGAGTCTGCAAGAAGAGTTTAAAACCCTGGATCGCCTACTAATAGGCCTTCAAGAACAGGTTGATAACTTTGACGCTGATGACCAAAAAGATGCCTTTCTCGACTCCACACTGGTAAGAATTGACAGTTTGATTGTCAATCTGGAG
>Ga0208128_1000283_pt1 | contig 21786 bp, 11 predicted proteins | sample ETNtaG_35_FD_185758 | JGI IMG/M metagenome (GOLD analysis project Ga0208128, IMG submission 185758) | Marine microbial and viral communities from oxygen minimum zone, Eastern Pacific Ocean - ETNP201306PF51B (SPAdes) (version 2) | ecosystem: Environmental > Aquatic > Marine > Oceanic ... | reverse complement strand
TGGTCAGATATAGGTCAATAATCCACCAAAGTTGTCCGTCATCACCGACGACGATATAAGGGTCGGGGTCATACTTGAAAAATGGTGCAATGTGAGATACTCGATCTACAATAGTTTTTGGGCTGTTACTCTCTTTAGTTCCAATCTTACGCCAAAGCATAATTCGGCTGGTCTCCGGATCTATGTCTTTGGATAACATAATCCGCCAGAAATCAAAGCGAAGAGCAAAGCAAAATCGCCTAATCCAGTTATTTAACCGGATGCCACCTTTTCCTTGGTAGTTTTGGTTTTCGAGATCAACTTCATCTCGGATTGTGCCAACGATGACGTAGTTACGGGTTAACTCTCCATAGTAGATCTGTGGTTGTTTGACTAAAGGGAAACCGTCTTTACTGACGGTTTCCCATTCATCTGCAGCCTTTTTCATTCCCTTAACCCAAAAAACGGGATCCTTTTGCTGGAATTCGTTGACTGGAACGACACAAACTCCATAGCCATGGGTGTAAATTAACTTGCGATGTACCCAGTCCTGAGCTTCCGCCGGTAATTGACTGGAATCGATTTCACGCGCGGCGACAAGCACCTGCCTTAATCTACCGTCAAGTCGGTAACGATCCACATCAGTGTAAGGATGAAATTGGAAGTAAGGCATCAAGCGTTGCGGGTGCTCAGTTAGGACTTCATACAGGACACGACGATCCCAAATTTGGATATTTTCTTTAACTTCCGGATGCCTTTCTATTAAGTCAAGCGTGGCGTTTCCTTTTACTTGCTCAGTTCTCAATTCAATCTGGTCGAGCCCAAAAGCCTTTCTGGTGGCCTGAATATGGTTATCAAAATAAGGAACTTCGATATGTGGATCACGTCGTTCCTTCACCAAATGAACGACCATTGGATAAACCTGAATCAGGATTAGGTAGCTAAGCCCCCAGGTCAGGCCAGCAGCATACCAGACCCATCGTTTTCGCAACGTTAGATTAACAATCAATCCGGCACCGATCGTACAAATGACAATTCGATGAATTTTATAGGTTTGTATTAACTTATCATCGACAAAGCCAAGTCCATCAATACGGCCAAGCCCCCAAGGTACTTTGAGTGTAAAAAGAGTCTTCCAAATTCCAAGTTGACAACCCCAGAATGACAGTCCTAATAACATCAGCCATAAAACTGTACCGTGCGCAGCCAAGCGGAGTTGGATTCGAGCCATGGTGTGTGGGTCTCGCCTATAGTAGAAATGGTACAACAAGCCCATAATTACGAGATTGCTCCACATTAACAACCGCCACCAGATATTCTGAATTGTGTCTACCGGAAATCGAAAGAGAAAGTAGGAGATCTGCTGTTGAAAAATAGGGTCGACGTCATTGGTCGGACTACCATATTCAGATCGCAAAAAATGATCCCAAAGGAGTACCATCGGTGTTGCGAGTACAATCGAAACCAGTACAACGATAATAACGATTATGATATAAAAGTGGTGAGTCCGAGCACGGGTCCATCGGCTAAACTCAGATGAAATAGGGCAAAAATAATGAGCTGCGAAACAGTTGACTCCGACAAAAGCGATAGAAATTAGCAGGTATTTAGCGAGGAGTTTGAACCATTTTAAGTGCAGTAGTGAAAGGAAGATTTGGTCGTATTGGACACTTTCGTGCCAGAGCAGTTCGGTATAAAGATAGGCTAAGGACGGAAGAGCAAGAACCGCGACACCGGTAATACCGGCCGAACTCAAAGCAATAGCTCGGATTCTGTGAGTCTGATTTCGAGTTTGTTGCCCGCGTCGCCATAGCAGAATGGCGCTAATCAGAGATACTATTAGCAGAAGAGTGCTGATGAGGGTCTGAAAAACAGCAAGATCTGCTTTCGTCATGGCAGTCCTAGAAAAGTCTATGCTATGGCAAAAAACAAAATTTGATGTGGCGTACTGAACAAATCAACGGCTAGTAAATTGGCCAATCAAGTATGCAGTTGTTACCGTCACCAGCGTCAACCGGACAACACCGAAGATCTGTTCCCAACGATCGTTAATTCGCTCAACCATTACTTGTGTCGGCACAACAATAATATCGCCGTAATCAATCTGATCAACTTTTTTCCCACGGTAAGCGAGTCCGCTAGCTTTGAGGACGTAAACCTCACCATCATCTGCGTCTTTAGCAAAGCCGCCGGCCATTTCGATATAGTCCTTCATCTTGAACTTCTCCTGGTAGATGAAAGAACTAGGATGTAACACGCCGCCAGTGACAACGACCGTTTGACGTACCTGTGGGATGTAGATTTCATCCTGATCTTCTAATAATGGATCTATTCCTGTATGTGGTTTTTCTAAGATCTCCGGTAAGTCGATCAAAATACGCTGGCCGGGAATCGTGGCCTCAATCTTCCGGGCAGGCGTCACCAGATGAACACCAACTTGTGCCGTTTCCTCTGGCGTACGTATAATTTCATCAGTTGGAATCGCACTCTCGACTATATCTTGATCCGTCTTGAGTCCAGAAAGCGGTTGGGTGCCTGTAGCCTGTATCTTTTTCTTTAATGACGTTTCATTGTCTGTTAAACTCTGATCGATTGCTCCTTCTTCCTCACCAGAGGTTTGATTCGATTCCTCTTCTACAGCTAACCTCTCTCGCGATTCAACATCTATCTCTGATATTGTTGTTGTAGTCAGGTCACGGTATTTCAGCGGAACTACTGGTACGGGTTGTTGCCTCTCTATACTCGCTGGGTTTTGGTCGGATACCTGTTCTTGACCTAAGTTAAGATTTTGTGCCAGGTTGCCAATTTGACCTGCAGCAGCTAAAGGGGCTGTTGCAGGGGCCGTCGCAAATTGGGCCATAGAAGTAACCGTTTCCTCCAGACCTTCTGCAACGTCTCCTTGTTGAGTGGCTTGCTGACTTTTGGCCAGTTCACGGATATATTCGTACTCTTTTTCTGCTTCTATTTGTTTGATGGTTCGCTCTAACGCAGCCAGTTGTGTTAGATCGATCAACTTTTCTTCCTTCCGGGTGAAGACAGCTCCAGCGGGAAATGCATGGTCAGTTAAACCGCCTGCCCGGAGGATCAAGTCACTTAAGCGATCTTGCTGCTGAATGGTATAAACACCGGGATACTGTACCTGCCCCGAGATTGTCACCATCACAGGATCTTCTCGGAAATTTTGCTGACTTGGGATTGTAACTACATCCCTGCTATTCAGTACAACATTCAGATTCTCATCACCTTCAGAAAGTTTAACTAAATCGACCTCTATAATCTGTGTTTGGTCTGCCCCGAATGCCCGCGCAACTTCGGCGGTATTTCGTGCGTTCGGTAATACCCCACCCGCCAAAAATAGTAAATCGGCCAATTTCATATTCTCTTGGTAATCGTACTCGCCCGGCAATTGCACTGCCCCATAAATCGTAACAATCGGTTCTGGATAGTATGAGACCTCATGAAAAGTCGAAATAATTAAGCGATCTCTATCTTGTAGAAGCAGGTCGGCTTCATCAATCCCGTCATGGATCTGTTGTAGATTGACGGTAATGAGCTGAGTCCGTTCTTGATCTAGCAGAAATCGCTGTAGGTTGACGCGATCAAGATAAGCGTTTGGTAATACCCCGCCAGCACGAAATAAAAGATCACTTACCCGCATCTCATCAACTCTCTCATAGATCCCCGGTCTTTGAACGGCTCCGGAAATGGTGACATCACGTGGAGCTTGCCACTTCCTCTCATTCTTTGTATAAACGATTAGATTATCTCCGTCTTTTAGTATCAAACTCGTTTGTGAGAGGTCGTTAAGATTGAACTCCAAACTTTCGGTCACAATCCAATCCTGGTTTCGGCGCAAAAGTAACGCGATATCGTCAGCGTTTGGCAATAACCCACCGGCATGAAATAGCAAATCAGACACGGACATTTCATCAACACGAGGATAAACGCCCGGTTGCTGTACATGACCGGAAATGCTCACCTCTCTGTCTGCGCTCCATTCAACTTCGTCGAAACGGTGGATTAACAGTGTATCGCCATCAGTCAGCAAGACATCGTGATTTTCCACTTTTTGCAGGACTAGCTCCAGATTTATCGGGATCGCGATTGCTACCTGTTGTCGCTTATTTAAGCGAAACAGGGTTGCTTCAGGTAAATGCGCTGTTGGGTCGATACCGCCAGCTTGCACAAGAAGATCCGAGATGCGCATTTGGCTGGATCTTTCGTACCGACCACTTTTTGCTATTGCCCCTTGTACGCTGACAATCCGGTCTGGATACCATTCGACCTCAAACTTTGAGTAGACAACCAATCGGTCTCGCTGTTTCAGTTGAAGATTGTGTACCTTATCTTCCGCCAATGCTTTTTCCAAATTCAATGGGATCAGGGTGGTTGTTTTTTCGTCCTCGTTTAAGCGGAATAGATCTGCACGTTCAAGATGCGCCTCGCCTTTCAACCCCTCTGCTCTCTGGATTAGATCTGAGATGCTCATCCCTTGTTTTAATTCGTAAATGTCAGGTCGTTTAACCAAACCTTCAAGATGAACGATATTCAACACTTCATCCCGAATTGGCAATACCTGAACCTTATCGCCGTTATAAACGGGTGGATTTTGGTCTATTGACAGTTGAACTTCACGCAAAATACGCTCCTGGTTTGGCAAAACGGTATCGATTTGAATCCGCTTGGCAAAACCCGTTGGTTGAACTCCTCCCGCCATTTTGAGTAGATCTTCAAAATTTTCGTCAGGTGACATCTCGTAGATACCTGGCCGACGAACTTCTCCTGCCACATCCACCAGCTTATTAACAGGCGCAATATAGATCGTATCACCAGGTAACAAGGGAATATCCTGACTAGAGTCTCCTTCCATTAAATACTTGTAAAAATCGACAGTCGTAGTTTCGCCATTACGTAGCAGGCGAATTTCTCTCAATGCACCATCCTCGCTTGGTCCTCCGCTTAGATAAAGAGCATTAAAAAGGGTGGTCACACTACTGGTGGCATAGCTACCTGGACGGAAAACCCAACCTGTAATAAACACCTGTATGGTGTGCAACTCAGAAAGGGTAACAATCACTTGTAAATCAGTGAATTGTTTGCGGGATAGCGCTTCTTGGGCGACCTCTTCAAAACGAGCCAAGGTCATTCCTCGAACAACTAGCTTACCAACCTCCGGTAAAACGACGTAACCCTGTGAATCTACGATCATTTGGCGTCTGCTTAACGGCGTCTGATCACTCCAAGAAATTAGGCTCAAATTATCTCCAGGACGCAAGATACGATTATGAGGCACAAGGGCGTTGACGTTACCTTGTATCATTTCTATCGGCCCTACAAAACCACTGATAGCGTCTTGAATCTGAGATTGCGGTACACCTTTCCTTTGGAGTGAACTTTCTAGGGCTAAAATTCGCTTTCTGGCCCCTTCAAAATAGTGATAGCCAAACCGTTGGCTTTTTGCTCCTTCAGGTTTCAGAAGGAGATCTCTTTTGTCTTTTTCTTCTACTTCTTCTTCGGTAACCTCTTTTTCTATAGTCTTATCTTCTTCAATTTCAGTTTTTGGTTGATCTAAATCTTCGGCATCTTTAGAATCTATTTGCTCTTGCTCTTGCTCTTGCTCTTGCTCTTGCTCTTGCTCTTGCTCTTGTACAGGTGGGCTTTGTCCTGGCTCTAATTTTGGGAAAAATTCCTTGAATTGACTATCTGGGTCAAGATTGTCGTCGTTTTGCCCTAAAGGCCTAAGTAAAAAAACGAAAAAAAAGACAAATATAATCCCCAAATACTTCCGAATCATCGGTATCTCTCAATTAAATCCTACGGTTATTTCTAAAAACTAAAAAAGGCAGCAAACAATTGTTTGCTGCCTTTTTTATAAACTGTGTGCGGTATGCTAGATTTAAAGTTCTTCCCTGACCGCTAGTGCGATTTCTTGACCATCCTCTTTATCAAGTTGTAACTTAGCACGCTCCATAACATCAATGACGGTACCGTGTCTAGCATACTTATCCCCTTTGATAATCAACGTGCTAATATGATCTTTATGAGAAGCTAAAAACCGCTCCATACTATCTAGATTAAATACCTGATCGTCAACTGAGATTTCATCATTCTGCCCGATAAAAACGTTAAACTTCTTTCGGGGAAACTCATGCTGGGTATCAGATCGAGGCAAGGTTACAGTGAAGTTGGGTTCAACTTTCATAATTGCTGTCACCATGAAGAAAATCAAAAGGAGAAACACACAGTCGATCATGGGAGCCATTTGCAACCCTGTATCTCTATCCTTCGATCTCCTACCTTCAAGAAATGCCATATTACATATATCCTTTTCTTTATACGGAGATTACTCTCTCGCAACCACCGCAAAACCAATTTTGTCAATACCTGACTGCTTGCTAATATCCATTATCCGGATAATCTGCTCATGCATGACGTCACGCTCTGACTGAATGATTAGCATGCTCTTCACCTCGTCGGGCTTATTGACCAGCATGTCAAACATATTCTCAAACTGAACGACATCTTCATTCAACATCATGACACCTTGAAATTGCCCTGGCTCCGGGTTCGCAATTCGAATGATCAACCCTTTCGGCTTGTTCGGGTTCGGCTTACCAGGCGGTGGTAACTGCACGCGCAGACCAGGCATCGGTGCGAAGGTCGTCGCAACCATAAAGAAAATCAAAAGCAGGAATACGCAGTCGATCATGGGAGCCATGTCCAACTCAACACCTTTTCTTGATTTCCTCATTTGTTTTTTTGCTTGCATTTTCTCATTCCCTGGATCTGAAAAAGAGAGAAGTACCCTCTTTTAAAATCCCCGTACGCTACACCTTCTACTTGCTCTGACCTGCTATCAATGTTGTTACAACCTCAGCCGACGCAATCTCGATCTGATTCACTTTTCGATTTACAGCGGCATCAAAAGCATTATAGCCGACCAGACATGGAATCGCAATTGTCAAACCACCGGCGGTTGTCAAGAGCGCCTGAGAAATACCACCAGCCAGTTCTTGCGGGTCACCGGTACCTTCAAGTGCGATTGTTGTAAATGCGTTAATCATACCTGTTACAGTTCCGAGAAGTCCAAACAGGGGAGAGATAACAGCGATCGTACTCAAAACTACGAGGTTAGATTCAAGCTCCGGGATCTCGGTTAAACCTGCTTCAGCGAAGCTCTCCATGATCTCTTCTTTCGATACTTCTCGATCTTCTACCTGTGCTTGGCTGAAGTGTAATAAACCACCTTTCAGAACATGGGCCACCGGACCGCCAGCTTCTTCACAGGTTGAGACGGCTTCCATGGTATTACCGTTCCGGACGGAATCGCTGACGCTAGCCAACAATTGGTCAAATGGAATCGTTGCACTATTACTTCCTAAGAAACTGATCAGGCGTTCGATAATAAAGGTAATTGCTACAATAGAGCAGGCGAGGAGCGGCCAAAAGATAAAACCAAACTTACTAAAGAAAGTAACAACTGTATCTTTTCTAGTAATTTTCAGATCTTGGAAGTGGTCTCCGCCAGCGATAACCGTGACGGCCTTAAAACCTCTTCGCTCTCCGTACTTAGCTTTGGTGATTGAAAACAGATATCGACCTGCTTTGACATTTTCTAGACGGTATGTACCGGCATCATCCGTTGTGGAGGTGTATTCGTCACCTTGAGTGCCAGCGATAACGACATTAACCCCAGCTACGGGATTTCTTTGGCTAGTGGTATCGACAACCTGTCCTCGAACGACCCCCGTGGTAGAGTCTTGAGCTGTGCTCAAGGCAACAAAAATAAACATCGACAAAGCGAGTATCAAACTCACACGTTTCATATATCCTCTCCTAAATGGAATCAATTATTCGGAATTACAATTTTCTTGGTATTAGTAGAAACCCCAGAACCACCCTGAAGTTTCGATCCAAAATCAGAAAGAAACAAGAAAGCTCTCCCCCCTATTTTCAGGAGAGGAGAGCTATAAAATTTGGAAAATCCTAGAAGCCCATCATCGCTCTGACGAAGGTGGTGTTACTGCGGCTCTTGACAGACGTCTCCTTGTTCTCGTCGTCAAAGAACTTCGTTTCGCCATCGTCAGGGGTCCACATAATCGTCGTTCTCCTGAAACCGGCCAGAACAACAATATTAAACCCAAGCCATTCACCGCGGTTAATAGCTTGGAGTTCAAGAATTCGCGTTCTCAGGTGTTTCCGATAGAGCAACGGAACCGGTTCATCTTCCGGGAATTTAGCCAAGAAATTCTTGAAGTTTTCGTCTCGGTTGGTGAATTTCCGATTCTGGTAACCTGCGATGACATTCATTCTTTGGGAGAACTGATAGTCAACTCGGAACCCTTTGATATCTTCACGACTTTTCCGATTATATCGCAAGTATTCCACTGGATCCGGATCTGTCGGAACATAGACTTTGGGATTCAGCGCTTTCGGGATTTCCTCTGCTCTCCGGTCAAACGCTTTGTCCCAGATGAACTTGACCATCGGCGATATGGTTAGATCTTCACCAACTCTATCGAAGCCCGGCAGATCACCTAACGCAATCTCATACTTGGCTTTCAGAATAGTGACCTGAGTTCGCGCCGTTTTACTGTCGTAACGACGTGGCTTCCAGTTGTCTTTGTTGTGATCTAAACCCGTTCCATCAGGATCGGCATTGGCGGCAACTTTGCCCCCTTCTAGCTTGACCGGGTTTTGCCCCATGTCAGGATAGATAGTAGAAGCTCGCTTGTCACCATCCGCACGGACCTGCTCGATTGGCACCATGAAATCAGTACGCTCGTTACGCTCCGTGTCTTCCAGATCCAACGTAATAGCTTTATTATCCTCTGGACCAAACTGCTTTTGGATACGAATCAGGAATTTAGTTTCCAGTGTTAAGCCCGGGATCTGAGTAAACAGGAACTGTAACGTCGAGGTGTTGACCCGGGCGTTATAGTAATCGAGTTCATCTTGCACACTTTCAGCTTCCTGACCACCGATAAACAGCGTAATCGAGTAATCTGGAATATCGTCCCTAACACGGATAAATCGGTTCTGGAACAGAATTGTCCCGAAAGATGGAATATCCCGCTGGTAGCTGATATGCAGATACTTGTTGTTATTTCGACGTGCACTGGAAACCTCGTTCTCGTTTAACCAGCCTGCTTGAAAGGTTAAATTGTCGAGAAGATCATAACTGGCTGTTAGATGCCAACCTTTACGATTAATCCCATACTCGTATTCTGGCTCATAGTCGTCTTCCAGGGAGTCGATGATTCCATTGTTGTTCATGTCAATTAAATCATCAAAAATGGGAGGGTCGGCTTCAAAGACCAAGAAATCTTCCTGGTAGTCCAAAATACCGTTTTGATCTCGGTCATCGGCTTGTGGCAAAACGCCATCAAAGTCGATATCGTCTGGCCAGTCATCGTCATCGTCATCGTCTTCGATCAGCATATAGTTGATTTCATCATACGGATCGAATTCTGACCCCGACTCTGGAGTTCTCGGTAACGAATAAGGTTGGTCTCGGTCAGTACTAGCACCAAAGTTTTTATAGGTGGTTGTATAACCTGGGTCAACATGAAAAACCGTCTGCTCCAGATAAAGCGGCCTTTGCGCCACTTCAAAACGTTGCTTCAGGTTGACAAACCAAGCTGTCTCACGCTTCAATTCACCCTCATCAGATGGTTCTCCACCTAAGAAAGCCTCAAATTTTTCACCGTCCGTGTCGGCATAGGTACGGTTTCCATTAGCGTCAACAACGTGACCTGTTTTGGGGTCCTTACTGACGTTGGCACCAAATCCAGGGTCCGTCTCCTCCTCAGCACCAACAGCCAAGCGGCTAAATCCAATTTTGTTTTTGGATACGGTCGGATACTGTTTGTGCTTACCGTTAACCGAGTAGTGGGCGCGGATAAAAACATTTTTGACAGTACCCTCTAGGTCGATGCCGTAAAGCGTAGCCGCACGGGCTGCACCGAACGTATAGCGAATCTTTTTCGTTCCCCATTTATCTGGGTTTTGGTGCTGGCCCTCCCGGTCATCTTGATAGGCACTGGTTTGACCGTAGTTGCCCGGTGCTTGAATTACATCTCGATAGGGCATATCGAGATGACCATCAGCCGTTTTAATCCACTCAGCCAGCATTGGGTCATCTGCGTTCATGTTGGCTTTACTAAAGCCTTGAACCACGATGTTGTAGTCCCCTGCCACTTCCATTTCAAATTCGACGTTTTTGACAGTATGGATATCGATATCATTTTTAGCGAAATCGAATACATAGGCCATCATGTCGAATCCTTCGACTAACTTCCAATCGCCAGTATTTTCAACGACTTTGCTGCCGGCAACGGGAACGATCTCACTGAGGTCGGCCTCGATAGCAGGGAGCGTTTCTGCAGCCTTGGCAGTTGGTTTAGGTGGGCGCTTACCTTCTTTAATTTCATCTTCGGTCAGCGGTTCTGGCTCTTCCATCTCCTGAGTAGTAACAGTAACCTTGATGGACTTGACTGCGGCCCCAACACCACCTTTAATGAATTCACTATGTTTTGTGGGGTCGAAAGCACTAAAGACAGCCGGGTGGTTGTCTTCAGGTGAGTCGTCACGGAATACAACCACAATCTGCTCTGGCGGCGTGTTGGCAACAGTACCCCCCATCGGATTTTCGACCCGTTCGGGGTGTTCTTTATGTAGGTTGATGTAGGTAACACCAACTCGGAAAACATCCCCTAATAGACCTTGTGCCCGGAATCCAACGAGACGTGCATTTTCAATGTGGCGCATGCCAGCATCTTCATTCAAACCATTTCGACGACCCAAGGTCGGTGCTAGGTTGGCTGCAGCATCCGACAGTTTGACCGGGTTTGAAATACGGGAGTTTAAAAGGGTAAAGAGGTGACGCTCCTGCGAGAACGACAAATCCCAACGAAAACCATCAAATTCTGTTTTGTAAATGATATAGCGGTTGGGGAAAAGGGTCGAAGGTTTGATCCGCATATCGTCACCGATTGCGAATTCAACGTGCCTTCCTTTGAAACTATCTTCCGTGAGGACAGTTCGGTCTAATTGAGCACTGAAACGCTCACTATCTAATTGACCTGTCCAACCGATGACGAGTTCTCCGTTTTGGTCGAACTCTTTCATCTCACGATAGTTATATACTTCGTTACCTTCCAAAAGCTCCTTACCGAATAGGTCGTAGAAGAATTGCGGTTCTTCTTCCAACTGGAATCGAGCAGAAAATTTGGCTTGACCTTCGATCGTTTGCAGTAGTGGTTCTTGTGGGCCGAGACTTTGTGGCCCCCCTGCACAGCCGTACAGGAAGATCAGCCCAACGGCTCCCACTACAGCAAGCAATCCATTAAAGAAAGAATGCTTAGGTACACTCATTAGTCTACTTGTTCTCCTCCTTGAGGGAATGAAATAACGATTCTCTTCTATCTATTTTATTATTTATAAGTGACAAAGAAAAGGCTGTCAACGCCTAACAAATAAACGCCGTTACAGGATTTAACTTCAATCACTTAAGCCTGTTTTGAGCTGACTTTTGCCTGCACGATAAAAGCCACGAGAAAAGAGAGTTTGTTTAAAACCTCTAGCGCGGCTATGCGACGTCACAAGACAGCGGAGTAGATTTATCTCAACGACAAATAAAACCAAACGGGAACAGGAAAAACTGAACTTGGAGTTCCCACAACGCCCCCTAAGATAACACTATTCATATTTTCTGTCAAGATTTTTCTGCGGAAAGTTGGCGATATTAAGTGCCAACTTCGATAGGCTGAACCAGGTACTCAAAGATCAGAGCCACCGATAGACCTAAACAGAGGCCAACGATAGCCGAAATCACAAAGATTAGTTTCAATCTAGGACTGGTAACGATCTTTCGAGGTGCTGCAGAGTCGACCATCTCAATCCCACCCCTAATCTTACGCCGCGTTTTATTTTTTCGCCAAAACTCCGACTCTGCCAATAACATCTCGGCCTCCAGACTCTGTTTGTAAATCTCCTTACTCAGGTCAGAAATAGCCAAGATCTTTCGGTTTAGTTGCTGATAAAGTAACTCGCTTTCAGGAATTTCAGCGAACATCTCTGCAATATGTTGATCAACATCTCGCAGATGCTGATTGACAATTGCCAAGTTGCTGTTAGCAATTACAATCGAGGATTGTTGTGCTAAGATCCGTTCTTGCAAATTCGCATAGATTGCTGAAATGCTCCGAGTTTCATTGACAATTTGTAGTGGCAATGAGGTTCCAAACGAAGCCAACTCCGATTCTAACTCCTCAATCTGTGCTTGATGAGCTCGGATCTCAGGTGCATTTTCGCCCAATTTGGCCTCCAGCCCTATGTGAGCTACCTTCAATAAGGTCAATTGTTCCTGATACTGGGACCAAAGTGGGTCGAGGTTAGCCGACTCGGAGGCCTTGGTAAACTCTGGATACTTTGTCAGCTCTTCCTTTAGTCTACGCAACTCGGTTTTGGAACTTTCGATGGTCTGGCTAAATTCCATCTGCGCCTTTGTCAATTCGGTACGCTGTTCCAGAGAACTGGCAATCTCTGCTTGCCAGACTACAGGGCTTCCCCTTTTATGCACAAATTCAAATGCCTCATCTTCTCGATCTTGAATCTGATCCAGTAGATCCGCCAACTTTTCTGTCAAGAAGCCCCGACGGTGTTCGGTTCGAGTTAAGTCTTCCTCCTCCCGCATATCCTGTAGATCCCAGATTAATTGGTTGACTATAGAAGCCGCTAACCTTTCTCCACCATGGTTTTCGCTCGCTTTTAAGGAGATCTCAATGAAGTCTGTATCCGGACGGTTTTTAGCTGATAGGCTTTTTTTAATTCTACCGATTGAGGGCGTATATTGAACCCCCGAAACCTCAGTTTCTTCCAGGTTGTCTAGTGCATGTTTCAGCATTGAATCGGCGGTAAATCGTTGGCTGATAGTTTCAATTTCACCGCTACTGAATCCACCTGATAATACGCTTTGAAACACACTAGCTGAGGAAACACCGGCCGGTGAGGATGGTTGAACTAGCAGAATTAAAGCTGACGTCGCATAGATCTTCGGCAAGTACACGCCAACGGAGAGCGCACTACCAACAACAGTCAGCAGACTTAGGCAGATAATAAAGTCGTGCTTCTTGATGACCGCCAGATAGTCTCGAAATTGGGTGTCAGCTACCATCAGCGATGATTCTGTGAATCTACTTATTAGTTCTGTTGGAGGTTACAGGTTGTTGGCGCGTCGAATCTCTTCCTCGGTAAAGGCTTCGTCAATCCACTCAGTAATTCGCCACTCTTTTTTCTGTGTCTCTTTATTAGTGCGATATTCAAAGGTGAAAATATTATCGCCCTCTGCATACCAGCCGGTGTAACCGCCTTGTAAAGATTCACCATCGGCGACAAACCCCTGGATCCGGTAGTGATTCCGCACCTCAGCGCTTGTCCGGTCTTCGTCAAGCGTAATCTCTGGCGGTTCCGAAATTTCAATTTCTAGGTCTTGGTAACGAGAAAAGACGCGAATGGCAGATTCACGTTCTTGTCGGATGTCGGTGAATTCGTAGTCATCTGTTTTATCTTGGTCTGTCCCCATATCAGAGACCCAGCGAAAACCTTCTGGCCAGAAGGCGCTCATGTATATGTCGACATCTTCGTTTTCATAGCCTTCCCGCCAGCGTTTCAAAACAGTCGAAATCGCAGCCACCTCTTCAGGCTGAGCCGCACCGATAGGAGGAGCGTCGCCACAACTGTAAAACAGGGTAGTTAAAGCTAAAAGGATAGGGGTAAGAACGTATTTTGACAAGCGCCACATGAAGAATGAACCTCCAGCAAACAGTCCTATAATATCAGAACTCAAGTTGAGTTCTAAACGAGATGCGGTCGGGTTTGATTTCTAAGCTAAGTTTCTCAATTTTGGTAGCATCTCGCAGGAGAACCTGCGACTTACTTTTAGCGTTTCGAAGATTAGCCGCTACATAGGAATCGACAATACTATAGGCCCAAACCCCAGCGGCCGTCAGCAAAAAAAATTGTCTGATTTTATAAACTTGGTTGACACTACCGTAGATTGATAGGGCCGCCGGTGATTTGGAGTTTACTTTAGCTACCGGAGCGTATTCATTGTCATAGATCTGACGAAAAGAGCGGTGCGACACTAATCCGCCGACCAGCAGGCCCGTTGTTGCCAAAAAAGAAAAGCTGCCCGAAACATAATTTCGGGCGTGGATTTGCCCCCAACCTGGAATCACAACCGATCTCACTACTGACCCGACCGGTGAAATGAGACGAGGCAAACTATCGTAGCTATTGTAAGCCTGGATGTCTTTACTACTGGCAACCGGGCTGGCGGCCACTGCCGTCGACAGGAGCATAGAAAGTAGCAGAAAAGAAGTAGATCCCGATCCATAGCACCAAAATTCCAAAACCTTAGGCTCCAACCAAATTTAGCGGGTAATCATATCAAAGTCTGGAGACAAACTTCAACGTAAAACAAAGGGAACCAACACAACCTTGGTGAATGCCCTGCATTTTGTTGATTACCAATGCGTTCAAAGATTTAGTTAAACCAAAAAACTACCTTCTTCGCGTTCTTTGATTATTGGTACTGCGATTCTTCCGTTCTCGGTCATCATCACTGCTATTAGACGAAGAAGATGATGCTGTTGAGCGCCGGCTAATCTGTTGCTGGCGTGCCGACTGTTGATACTCCCTCATTGCTCTAGCGCTCGATTTTGAAGTAGAGGAACTCGATCTGGTAACCGGTGCCGACCGGTACTGCTGAACTGAAGACCTGCCGACATTACTATTCCGGTAAGGGCGACCGCCAGTATACCCTTGCCTTGTGCTAAAACCGCGCCTTGTAGTGCTGCCAGTTCGCATTTGGCTGGAATTGGCTAAACGATCTGGAGAGCGCTCCAACTGTTGTCGTCTCATCGTTATTAGCCGATCTTTGATTTCGCGTGTGTCCAGTATGGGTTGTGTTCGGTGTCGTTGCATAACGGCTTGAACCTCACTAGCTACAGCAGTTCGAGCGACGGCAGACGATCCGGTTTGCCCCCGCGCATAAGACCTACGTGTCTGTTCGTAATCCTCAGACCAACTACTCAGCTGATTACGAGCCGGGCTAGTTGGGTTATGCAATTGAATGTGGACCTCGTTTGATTGACGGCGATAACGGCGGAAAGGGGGACGCCGATAGTTGTAATACCAATGGGCTGCTCGACCGTAAGAGCGGCGCATAGATAAGTAAACACTGTTGCGAATCGGATAGTGCCAGGCCAAGTAGTGTCCCGGATAGGTATAGTAGATAGGGCCATCGTAAAAGTAGAGGTAGCTATACCGATGCCAAGATTGCCACGGATAGTGTTCAATATGTTGTTCCACAACCCGAATTTCTGGCTGATGCCGGTAGGTTGATATACTGATTGACTCGACATCAACTTGTCCGCTGCCATCGACCACAATGTGCATCTCCATTAACCCATCCTTGACGTGATTGACCGCAGGGATTTTAATCGTTTCGGCACGTCGTTTAGCACGTAGAATGAAAGTATCGCCGTAACGGGTTTCATCACCGTCGTCTTGGTGACGACGCATCTCTCGTTGTTTAGTATTGCGAATCCAAATCCGACCCGCAATGTCTTCATAGTCTTCCAGGTTAGAGGAGGTTGATTCTCCTCGGTAACGCACCAAAATTTCAATATACTGACTGTTACTGGGAATCTCAAAGTGATAGATCGCACTGGCGATTGCAAACTCGTATTCCTCGTCCTCGGTATGTTCACCCGCCCAGGCAGTTAGACGAACACCATCAGCAAAACGGGGACTAGCAGTAACGGTCGCATTACCCCGTTCAATCCAATCTTCCAGATCGTAACCATCCCGAAATTCACGACTCACACGATCCGAAAAATAGTCGTATTGGTATTCAGCATAGGCAGCCGAAACAAAAAAGATTGACAAAAGAGAGAGACTCAAATATCGTTTCACGGTTTTGCCTCCATTAGACTAATCATAACACCTCTTTTTTTGGCCTCTTCAAAGGCCAAAGGCGTAATTACGGTTGATGCGGGACAGATAATCTCCTCAATCGACAACGGCAGTTGGTCGATCCAGTCACGGCCCAAGAGTTTACTTCTTTGATCTGTTGCCGGGCAGAAATGGATCTGTTTACTACTCTTAACTATCGACTCTGCCAATCGGTTGACCGGTACGAATCGTAATCCAAAACTTTGCAGCCTTTGCTGATACTGTAGCACCTGCTGCCGCAAATGATCCGCATAACCGGTTGTCTCTGTTGAATGCTGTTGATCTATAGCAATGATCGTTTTACCTTGCTGGAGTGCCTGAACCAGTAGATAGCTAGTCGGTGTATCCGAAACCCCCAATGACAATTTGGCCATTATATTGATTGTCAAAACGGGAATTACCAGCAGGCTAAAATCGGAAACCAATTTCCCGAGGGGTAAATCTGTTGTTTCCACCATCAGATCCGGGATAGCAGATCTAACTATATCGAGATTGTAAACTTGACTGGCTAGCGACGAAATCAGTGCGGTGAGGGAGTGTCCATTTTGCCGGCACTCTGCCAACTGGGCTAAACATACGTCAAGTGAGACCGCACCAGCATCTAAAATAACCAGCACCGATTTCGCTGAGTTAGCATCGGTCTCGGCCATTTTTGCCAGTGCTTGTCTGACCGCCGCTTCGACCTGCTGACGCAACGGGTCACTATTCTTCATCCCACAAAACTTCTAAGGCTTCTCCCCCTCGAAGACCAGCAGCGTTAGAATCGTCGGTATCTAAGTGCATCTGAAGCACATAACTAGGATCAATCTTCGGTCGTACGTTTTCTAAAACCAAGGCCCGCTCTCCCGGTATTTTAACCCTAAGACGGGAGGTTTCAGCGACACCAAACTCTCTGGCCTCCTCTGGTGTCATGTGAATATGCCGCGCTGCACAAATTGCGCCCTCGGGCAGATAGACAGACCCGGCAGGACCAATCAAGGTTACCGGAGAAGCTCCGACTAAATCACCAGAATCGCGCAGTGGTGGGTCGATACCCAAGCGAATAGCATCCGTTTTAGCCACTTCAACCTGAGAATAATCTCTGACCGGGCCAAGAATACGGACACCTTCTAAAGCCCGAAGTCGAGGTCCAACTACAGCAACCGTTTCTGCAGCGGCAAAGGCTCCTGGTTGATAAAGCGGTGCTTGAACCGATAGTTGATAACCTGAACCGTACAAAACCTCCAGGTCTACCTGGGATACGTGGGCGTGCCGAGCAGACACCCCAACCGGTATTTTATGTTCCACTTTGGCTGTATCGCAAACTCGTGCGCCTCTGCCACATTGTCGAAGCGCACAACCGCTGCACCCCTCCACCTCTGCTGGTGAGGTCTGATGCAGTCGCTCCATTACGGTACGGGTAATGGTTTCAACTAGTGCCTTATCGTCCATCGATCTCTGCTTGTAACTTCAATCTGTTTTTTTATCTTCCAGCATTATCTTAGCCCAAACGAAATACAATCGTAATTGTAGGCTTTAAGCCATTGGCAGGCGTTATGACAAATGAAATACTGACATTTAACTGTATCACACTCAACTACCGTTGTCAATGAAAGCACGGTCCAGCGGCTGGTTTTCCATCTCTTGCGATTTATGAACTTTAGAGCATGTTTGGAAGAAGTCGTCCGACTCTTAATGTGGATGGACCGCCGGACTGCCAATCTTTTAAAATGAATCCTAGCCAAAGTGGTGAATAGTATCCCCGAACTTGCCCTTGACGACCAGGTGTCTTCCCACGTGTGGCACGACTAGGTCTGCCCGGGCTCCTCACCATCGGTAAGATCGACGTCCACTAGGACACAAGGGTACACTAGGACGCAAGGGTAAAGGTGTACCTGGTGCCCCGCACCAGCCACAATTCCTGTGCAGGGACAGCGGTGACACATTTGGGATGAGGGGCGGAAACTCCGTCTTAAGGCGAATTTGAGGTCGGGTAAGACTCTGCTTTTGCAACACTTTAGTATGATGGCCGCGACGGCCAGCCAACGCCGGTCAAGTCGATCACAATATCTCGAGTTGCGACAACAATCAACCCTTCTGTTCCCGTCAAGTCTACATCACCACGATCACCGGGTCGATTAATTGGTCTGAAAACTCCCTGATCATAAACAATAATGGTAGAAATACTCTCAGCAAGTTCTTGCAGCCTTAAGATGTCACTAACCTGAGTTAATCGTGGGTCTTTGATAGGAATGCCTGCCAAATTTACCCCCCGCTTCAGGACAATTCTGGCTTTCTTCTGGTAAGGGTTACCGTATAGGTCAAGTGTAACACTTCTCTTCATTACAACGAAGACCCCTTGACCTGGTGTCAAGCTTAGGTCTGTTTGTCCACCACGTGCGCTTTCACGTCCCAGGTAACTAACCCACCTTTGAAGTTTTGTCTCATATAATATCAAAAAGTTGGCGGCTTCACCTCCGATCAGGTCATATAGATCACTAACCTTTTTAACTTCTACCGGAATTCGATCTCCATTTAAATTTTTCCCCATTACTTTGAATGGTAAATGGATCAAAGTAAACCCCTGTGGGAGATGTAAACGATGAGTTGCAAAGTTGCGAACAATTTCGACAGTTGCGACTTGACTGACTGTGGCCTCATCTATCACTTTAAAAGTAAAGTAATCCAAGCCTGAAAAATCGAGCGGGGCAACGTAGGTCAGATTAGGAGCAATCCCTTTCAGCCTCCCATATTTAGGGCCTTCTACCAGCTTGAATGTCAGTTCATCATCATCACTATCTTCTGCTTTCAATTGGATGGGTGTTTCCAATTCAGTGGTCTGAATTTTCCTCTCTCCTGTTAGCGAAACTGCTATCGGGGCGTCGTTGACCGGAATAACTGCAACCTTCACTACTGTTTGGCTTTGTTTAACGCCGTCACTAACCTGATACGAGAACTGGTCTACGCCAAAAAAGTCAGGATTTGGCCGGTAAATTGCATATTTCTCTTCTCCATTAACCAGAACTGTCATCAAGGTGGATAGTTGTCCATGATCAGGTGGGTTAACAACGGTGCAGGTTAAGAGATCCGCATCTAAATCCAAGCTCGACAGTGCGACCGAAACACCTTCGACAGAATCTTCATCGACTACAACCCATGCAGGTTCTTCCGTAGCGGGCTTATCTTCTGCTGGTAGAACAGATACTTGAAAGGATTCCGTATCTCTAAAACCACTTGGATCAGTGACCGTGACTAGAATCTGCGTTTCACCGTAGCGAATATTAGGCAGCGTCAGATGCAATTGCTGGTCTATAATATCAGCCCAAACCATCTCTTCATCAGAGCTTGTAACTGAAAAAATCAAAGGCTCTTCATCGTCTGTCGCTACCAATGAAACGGTTTTCGTCCTAACGCTCTCTAATAGCGTTAGATCTGGGAGCGAGGCTAAAAGCGGGGCTTCAGGATCTTCTTCAACGACGATCATTACCTTAGCTATCAGGCTGTTTTCTATACCATCATTGGCTCGATACGTAAAGTTATCAGCACCAAAAAAGTTGGTCTTGGGTGTATAAGTGTACTGACCATTCGACTCAGATAAACTTCCATTCTGTGGGGGGGTAATGATGGCATAGGTTAGTGAATCTCCATCTATATCATCTTGCTTGAAAAGAATGGGGAGGGGAATATCTTCCTGAGTAGTAAGACTGATGTCCGCCACAGTTGGTGGATCATTCTGGGGGGTGATTGCAATCGAGACGGTAGCCATTGAGCTATCGACTGCACCATCATTAACTTTGAAGGAAAAGTTGTCTGTTCCATTATAGTTGGTATTGGGCGTATATGTCATATTTGGGATCAGACCCGACAGTTTACCGTTAGACGGTTCAGTGACAATAACATACGTCAAACTATCACTGTCTTGATCACTAGCCGAGAGCATTATTCCAATCTCTGCATCCTCATCAACCTCCAAAGTTTGTGGCTCTGCCCTGGGTGGCAAATTAACAACGCTGAAAACCAGACTCAGGTGGTGAAGTTCACCGACAAGTATCGTTCCATCCACTGTGGTTGGTATTAATTCGCTACCAGTAGCATCAGCCAAAACGAGAGCATTGGCGTCACCAACTTTAGGAACTCGAATTTGTAGTGGGTGATCTTGGAAATCTGTTTGATCTTTACCGTCATTTTTCTTTATCTGAATCGATAACATCGGGCCGACAGCACGCCGAAGGTCTTTTTCGATCTGTTCCTCTGCTACCGGTGTCAAGTTTGGCAGATTTTCCCTTTTTAACTTTTTGACAATATCTTTCGCAACTTCCGCTTTTTCAAGGTCTGTCTGTGCAGTTTCAATGGCCTTAAAATCAGAATATGCAACACTGACTTCGATGCTACTAATAGCGGGATCAGATCCTGAGGGGATTTCGACCTGAACTTCGCCATCGGCGAGATAAAGGCTCGTTTGAGTCCCAATAACGGGATCTATCGACACAACCGTTTCCAATCCGACAGTAATAGCGACGGTAGCTTCTGAACTATCCAGTTGCCCATCGTTGACCTTGAAGGTAAAGCGATCAGTACTAACATTATCGTCTGGTGTATAGTAGGCAATATTCCCTTCTAAGCGCAGTTGGCCATTAACTGGCTGATTCAGGATCGAGAAAGATAAGACATCCCCATCGCTGTCACTGGCTGTAAGTGTAATGGCATTATCGACTGAATTTTCCAGGATGACTATCGAAAGATCGTCCGCTACCGGGCTGTCATTGATAGGCGTTATGGTTATAGAAACAGTAGATGGAGAGCTGGTATGGCCAGTGCTGTCAGTCACCATATAGGAAAAAGTATCTAGGCCGACAAAGTCTACGGCTGGGGTATAGTACAAATTAGGTTCCAATCCAGACAAAATTCCGTTAGATGGATCAGAGACAACCTGAAAAGTGAGTTCATCTTGATCTGGATCAGCTCCAAATAGAAGGATTGGATTATCCGTCGAATCTTCAATAATCTGTATATCTTGTGCCTCAGATACTGGTGCGTCCGCTACAGGTGCGACTGTAACCGATACCACTTGAACAGTGCTGTTGGAAGCTCCGTCGTTAGCAACAAAACTAAAGCTATCGCTGGCAGAGGTGCTAGTGTATGGGAAATCTGGTTCAGGTTTATAAACGATTTCCCCACTAACCGTTTTCTGGTCCGAATCTACTCCTATAATTTGCCCGAAAGAGGGCAAACTGATAATTTGATAGAAGCTGATCGGATTGTCGGTGCCGTCCACCGGATCTCGGTCAGTGGCCTTTAACTCGATCTCGATCTCTGAGTCCTCTTCGGCAATAGCTGGTTTAGGCGACCAATCCAGGTTTTGTGGAGCAGGATCACTAACTACAGTAATAGAAACCGTAGCTAGGAGGCTATCGAGTTGACCATCGTTCGTTTTGAAGGTAAAGCTATCAACTCCGGTGTACCCGTTTTGGGGAGTATAGGTGACATAGTGATCCGGGCTGGTGGCTGAAAGGGTTCCATGACTTGGTTGCAAAATAATACTATAAGTCAGTTCCGAACTGCCCACATCAGTTGATTCTAGCGGGATTCTCTTTGGCTGATTGATTAGCGTTTCTACCGATTGGTCGAGTGCAACAGGTTGTGCCGCTTCCGAGGCTTTTACCGTAATGACGACGGTCTGTGTGGCGGTCTCGTTACCCGACTCAGTTGCGAAGGTAAAGCTATCCGTACCGGCGAAGTTAAGGTTAGGGCTATAGGCCAGGTTGGGTGGAACGCCACTCAGTGTCCCGTTCGTCGGTTGGGTCTCGA
>Ga0208128_1000282_pt1 | contig 21811 bp, 17 predicted proteins | sample ETNtaG_35_FD_185758 | JGI IMG/M metagenome (GOLD analysis project Ga0208128, IMG submission 185758) | Marine microbial and viral communities from oxygen minimum zone, Eastern Pacific Ocean - ETNP201306PF51B (SPAdes) (version 2) | ecosystem: Environmental > Aquatic > Marine > Oceanic ... | reverse complement strand
CTGTTTGATCACCAGGTTTTGGATTGTTCCAGTTAGATCTACTGGGTCTATGAGACCAGCCCAATTTTTCGTGACACCTTCATTAGAGACAAAGTATAATGACCAGGTTGATAAAGATTACAACTTAAGCTTGTCCTCAGGCAATCGAAGGTTGACCTCAGAATTATTTGGAAGCGAGAGACACCTTTTACCTTATTTCAGGAGAAACAGATGGTTAATGCGGCAGTTATCGGATACGGTTTCGCGGGTCGATGTTTTCATTCATATCTTATCGGTTTAGCTAAAGGAATGTCAGTCCATGCCATTGCAACGCGAGCGCCAGAGCGTCAACAGCAAGCGAAAGAGCACTATCCAGAGGCCAAGATTTACGCTAACATCGATCAGGCACTTGCTGATGATGCAGTTGATTTGGTGGTCTTAGCTACGCCTCACGACGTTCACGCTGAACTGGCTATTCAAGCCATGGACGCCGGTAAGCATGTGGTAACGGATAAGATCATGTGCATGAACGCGCAGGAGGCTGAGTCCATGATTGTTGCCGGTGAACGCAATGAGGTCCTATTAAGTATCTTTCATAATCGTCGCTGGGACTGGGATTATCTGACCATCAAGCAGGTAATTGAAGATGGACTATTAGGCGACCCCTACCTTTATCAGGTAGCCATTATGCGCCATGGCAAACCTGGTGGTTGGCGTGGGTCTAAGGCACAGAGCGGCGGGATTCTCTTCGACTGGCCGGCCCATTTCGTTGATCAAGCGCTTCAACTGGTGGATTCACCCGTAAAAAGTGTGTTCTGTGATATTCATTACGGCGACCACTGGGATATCGACATCGGTAATTACGCCAACTTGATACTGAAGTATCAAAATGGCGTCCGCTATCAAATTGAGATCGGTAACCTGGCTCAAAGACCCAAACCGAGATGGTACATCCAGGGCAATCTGGGTGGTCTGGTTAAGTCTGGAATAGATCCACAAGAACCGGCAATGATCGCTGGCGACATTGATGCAGCTGAACAGACACCGGAAAACTTCGCTCAAGTGACGACCACGGTTAATGGTGAGGCTGAGGAACGGGTGATCCAACCTGTTCGTGGCTCGTGGAGGTCTTACTATCAGAACATCGCTGACGTTCTGAATCATGGGGTAGACCTGGTTGTAACACCATCCCAGATCCTATCTGTAATGGAGGTCTACGATGCAGCCATGGAATCGTCTAAAACGGGTGATGTGGTACATTTGCCGAATTAACGATTTTGTCGTATTCTGAACAGGATCGCTTGCTTTTTGAACACTATTTTGAGCAGTATGGGCTATTGCAACGCGAATGGATCACATTTTAGTGGTTAACGATTGGCACAGTCGTTGCTCAACCTTATCGTGCTTAATTTTTCTGGAGGCTAACCATGCATCGTTCAAAATGTCTTTTATGGACTTGGGTGCTATTTTTTGCAACCGAGATCTTGATAACCTCTTCGCTTTTTGCACAACTCTCTTCGAACACCGACCTGGCAACTACCTTTGATTATTATGAAATGCGCCGGGAACTCAATCCACGTGTGCTGGAGACGATTGATCAGGGGCTACGCTGGCTGGAAATTCAGCAAGGATCAGATGGGCTGTTCCATAATCATCCAGGTATTACTGCTTTAGCAATTACCGCCTTCCTAAAGCATCCCGAAGGCAAGTATTCTGAAACTACCCATAAGTTTATCAAAAAGTCTATTGAGGCCCTGATAAAATTGAAACAAGATGACGGTGGCATCTACGATCTTACAAAGCAACCGGCTCTTCCTAACTACAATACCAGCGTCTCTGTCATGGCGCTGGCCGCGACCAAAAACTCGGATTACGATAGTATTATTAAAGAAGCGCAAGACTTCATCAAAGGCCAACAGGTATCAGATTCAGATAGTCGATACTATGGCGGGATTGGTTATGGCAGTCGTAGCGATGTTTACGATCTCTCGAACCTAACCTACGCCATTCAAGCTCTCAAAGACAGTGGGGGCGATGATGATGAGGTCTGGGGCAAGGCGGTCCAATTTTTGGAGCGGTGCCAAAACCGGAGCGAGAGCAACGACCGGGAGTGGGCGGGAGACGATGGTGGCTTCGTTTATGCCCCGACCGGCGAAAGCAAGGCGGGTGGAACCAAATCCTACGGTAGTATGACCTATGCGGGCCTCCTCAGTTTCGTTCATGCCAAGGTTGATCCAACCGATCCTCGGGTCGAAGCGGCTTATCATTGGATCCGAAATAACTATCGTGTTGATGAAAATCCAGGTATGGATCAACAGGGTCTCTACTACCACTACCACACCATGGCTAAAGCTCTTTCAGCTTATGATCAAACTAAGGGGGGAAGCTTAACTGATGCTCAGGGACAAACTCGCTTTTGGTTCAAAGACCTGGCGGAGGAGCTAATTGAACGGAAAATTACGGATCAGCTTACCGCGAAAGAGGATGTCCCAGATCCGGCTAACTCAGACCAATTGTTGTTCAAAAAAGGGGAGAACGTCGAATTGGCCTACTGGAGAAATGACGAAAGCCGGTGGATGGAACGGGATACAGTTTTGGTCACAGCCTATGCTATCCTGGCCCTAGAAGCTGGATTGCGACCGTGATAGCCTCTTACCACCTATCACGGAGTTGTCAACGGTGCTGATACAATTTCAGTTGTTTGGTCTGGTAAATTAGTTGATAGTCCTGTTCTATCTCTTTGAGGGTAGGGTGGTTGGCCTTCTCATGCCACGCCACCAGGTAATCGATCTGGCCGTGAACATACCTGAATTTCCAGTTGCCATTTTTATAATGGAGCGGGAAATAGTGATATTTGGGTTCGTAGTTGCCAATATAGAGGCTACCCGTTTGCAGAGCATAGTAGCAGAGACCGTGATAAAAGGGAGACAGATCTCGAATTGAACCGTGATGGTCGGTCTCTCGAAAATCGGTGGCTTGATCCAAGATCGAAATGACTGAATGCGGCTTGATCAACCGTGCACCGGACATGAACTCTTTCATATCTTTATTCAGCCGATGGTAATCGCGGATGGTTAGCCCCAGATGCCAGAAGGTGAGCATCAACACCAATCCGACCATAACCCTTTTTACCCACAACCTGTTGGGTACCAAGAACCAACCCAGTAGAATAGGAAGGATAAATAGATTAATGCGTGGGTTAATCCAGGCAGGTGAACCGTATCGCCAGGGCAGCTTAAAGTAGAGTACTGTCAGTAACAGAACCAAAACGAGAAATAGGCTGTCGAGTTGGAATATCTGTTTTTGTCGGATTCGAACCACAATCGTCCAGGTCAGGCAGAGACCGACTAATACTAGCAGGATCTTCGAAATCGGCAGATAACTGTCGTTGAAGTAGACCAGTGGTTCGGCCTGCATAAAATTGGTCCAAAGCGTAGTCAACGATTTATAATGGCTAAATTGAGCCCCATTATGCTTGGCTATCCAGCTAGCTTGGTCTCGTGCCTCAGGATTAGTCAGGTGGGTGTTGATTAAAATAAAATAGGCCGGTAGCAGGTAACCGAAGAAACTAAGGCGTTTTCTCCACTCCCCATCTCGCCAATTTGACAAACTAATCAGTAGATCCACACCACTAAAGAAAGAAAGGGTAAATAAGAGTAGGACAAAAGGACCAAAGTGGGAAAAATAGGTCGCTAACAACAGCAGGTTCAACATCGCTACCTGACCCAGACCAAAGTGGGCTTTATGTTTCCACCAATAACCGATGCCGATCAGGCAGAACGGAGCGGCAATGGTGAAGTTGTAGAATCCCATTTGCATCAGATAGTTGTAGCTGTACAAGAATCCGAGCCAGGCGTAGATCCGTCGATGTTTGTCGATTGCTGACAGGAGATAGTAAAAACTGAATGGGAATAGTAGCACACAGACAGTAACATAGATCTTCTCTGCCATCAGTGGCGGCAAAATATGGAGCGCCAGGTAGAAAAAAGCGTAGTTAGTCCAGTTGGGGAAGAAAGTCAGGTTAAGGTTGTAGACCTGGTGGAACTTAGCGAACTCTGGCTGATGCCACTGCTTCAAAATATAGGCGTTGTAGAGGTGGCTAATTCCGTCTTGGGTTGGAATAAAAGTGAAACACCAGATTGGGATTAGGTGCAGTAAACAGACCAACCCGACGGATAAGATGGATCGATACTGTTGAAGCCATCCGGTTTTAAAACGCCATTTGATCATGCCTTTCTCTTCCAAATGTTGATTCAGCTAAACAGAAACCAGACCAGCCCCGGGTCTTGGTGCTGCTCCATCTACTGTTGCAAGTCAGTTCTCATCTCTACCAGTCGTTTGGCTTGATTCAGTTGGTCGGCTAAGTTGTTGAACTGGTATGGGTCAATCTCTAAATCGAACAATTCTTCGGCGGGATGGTTTTCGATCAGGTTGATTAGGTCTGCGGTGTCAAAGTAAGAGAAACGAATAAGTGCAAAGAGACAGTTATGAGCTTGGTTTCTTCTTGAAAATAATGATATGCTGACGAGGTAGTGTGTGAATAGTTTCAACCCACTCCAGCGGATGGGGGGTAGCCTCTTTTAGCACTTGAAGTTCAGACATTTTATGTAGCCGTTTAATTGGTACTGCCGGATCCTCTGCCCGGTACTCGACAAAGACTAGACGTCCCCCCACCTTCAGGCTGTGGCAAATAGCCTGAATCATCTCGTAGGGGTGTGAAAACTCGTGGTAAACGTCTACCATAATAGCTAGATCGATGACGTCAGGTGGCAACTTAGGATCGGTAACGTCACCTAACACCCCTTTGATGTTAGTAATTTGGAGACGCTTCATGTTAGCTGCCAGTAGATCCAGCATCTCTTGCTGGATATCCACACCATAGATGATGCCTTCAGGCCCAATAGGTTCAGCCATCTGTCGAGCGATATAACCGGTTCCAACTCCGATGTCAGCCACCATGTCACCAGGGCTTAATTTGAAGGCTTCAATTAATAGACTAACACGCTCTTCGGCTTCACGTTCCGGACGTTCCAGCCACTCAGCTGCTAAATGGCCCATAACATGAGAAATCTCACGTTCCATGTAGAACTTACCAGTTCCGTCAGGTGAGGGCTGACGGAACTGGTAACGGTCGTTCGTTTTGGGCGCAGTAGAATTGACCTGTGCCATTAACAGGCAGCCAACGACCAGTGGCATGGTCAGTGAGATGATTGATTGTTTGATCACCGTGCCATTTTAGTTGGTTTGACCTGCCCATCTGATAGCGTTGGCTATCAATTGTTGCATGGTTGGGTTCTGAAAGGTACCTGGACCGTGACCGAGCGCTGTATAGAAAACACGGCCATTACCATAAGGCTTCGTCCAAGCGAGAGGATGTTGCTTGTCGCTCCACTCCGCGGTTGCCAGAATTTGAATTTCAGGATCATAAGCGGACATGTAGATTTCGTCTTCGACCTCAAAATCCGGAATATCTCTGGTAATTCGATGATCTCGATTGATCACATTAACAGTGAAGGTATCACCTGGCGGATGCCAATTAGCGTGTCCTCCGATTAGATCTACCGCCCGTCCACCAATACACCAGGCGGTTCCGTGAATGCCAACTAACCCGCTGCCTTGTTCGACAAACTGGAATAGAGCATCCTCCTGCTCGGTTGCTAGTTCCGGTAACTGTGCCACCGTTCCATCTTCTTGGCGAGCAGCGCGGGTAAATCCTGTACCGAAAACACATACATCGTAGTCGGCTAGATCCATTAGAGCGTTTTTATCATCTGTTAATGTGACAGATAGATCTGCTTCTTGAGTTAAAAAGTCACTGATGACCTCCGCACTGGCAGCAAAACCGTGATTGGCACCAGAAAGAACTAAAGTTTTCATCCCAATTTTTGGCGAGGTCCCCTGTCCTTCGGGTCGGGGAGGAATCGCCATCCTCCTTTATTGTTAGTTGTATACATAGCCATTCTCTCTCCAGATTAGCCGGCGGTCCTTCCAGCTAATTCCTTGAATGACACCTGTTGTCGTTTGAAGGTAAAAACCACCTGGTGGTCGTTTTCACCATGCCCAACTAAAGCCACCCCTGTGACTTTGTTAGAACCCGGACACTAATAATTGCTTGCCTCCGCCTTCTCTATTTCTGAGAATAAGAGTAAAAGGCTTTAAGTAAAACACAGCGGGTTACCAGGACGATAGCCGCATGACCTTGTTTAACTGCTAACGCTAAATCTTAGAACTGGAGAGGTACTCCTAACCGATCTAACGTAGTATACGAAATGTGTAGGCTAGTCAACCACCCGTCCTTCCGAGCCGGGTAGCCAATAGTTTCAAATTCAAATTTCAAATTATGGTTTGAGCCGTTCAGTAGCAAGCTTATAATGAAACTGACTTGCCCGTGCGAGCCGATTCGTAAATCGCCAGGTTGAGTTCCACCGACCTTCGCCCTTCATGACCGTCTACAGCAGGTGTGATATCCTCCCGAATCGACCGAATAGCATCCTCAACCACGTTGGCAGGATAGTCAGGCAGATCGAACTCTGGTTCGCCATCGGTAAAGGCCCAGGTATCCGGCCCTAAACCGACAGAACCTCTATCGCCGTGAATGTTAATCATCGACACACTCCCCGCCTCTTTAGGGAAGGTCGTGGTCGTATAGACGGTTCCGACAGCACCATTTTTGAATTGGAGAATAGCGGTAGCCAGGTCTTCCGTTTCACAATTTTCGTGAGTATAAATGCCATAATGGGCACCGATCACCCGCTCAACATCGCCCATAAACCAGAGCATCAGATCGACGTAGTGGACGCCTTGGTTCATAATAGACCCACCTCCATCGTATTCCCAGGTGCCGTGCCAACCGACATAGTAACTGTCTGCCCGATACCACTTCATTCTCAATTCACAGTGAATCACATCACCAATCAGGCCGCTCTGAACGGCGTGTTGAATCCGGCGATTCTTAGTGCCGTAACGTTCTTGAAAATCGACTAGTAGTTTGACATTATTATGTGCACAAGCATTGACCAAGGCATCACAGTTTTCTAGACTGACATCCATCGGTTTGGTAGTGATGACGTGTTTGCCACAATTGGCCGCTTCAATACCGAATTTAGCGTGCAAACCGCTGGGCAACATAATAAAGGCAGCGTCAATATCATCCCGTTCAAACATCTCATTGGCATCGAGGTGGCTCTCACAACCGAACTTTTCTACGGCAGTTTGACATCTCGATCCATCTAGATCCGCTACTGCAACCAGCTTTGCTCCTTCTGTGGAGGCAACCTGATTAGCTCGATTCATGCCCATTCCTAAACCCACGACACCAAAACTTATCTCTTGACTCATATAAATAACTCCTTCAGTTTCCATTACATCCGTTTCGTCTGAGTTAGTGATAACATTTTTGTCATCTAAGGCATTATTGCAGATCTACTCTCTATTGTCAAAGTCTTTTTGAGATGAACAGGCCGTGATGATAGCTGACTGGCAAGTTGGCTGACTCGGCGTTTACTTCAGGTGGGAATTTTGATATAATTAGGCTATATCTTACGGGAGAGACGAAAGCGATGTTTAAGTTTCTAACACGGATCCTTGAAGGGTCGATGGATATCGAGCGCGCTTATAAGACCTGCGACAGTGCGATTGGACTTTTGCAGAGTTACAATGGTAATCCAGATGGATTCTCTGAAAACAAAAAAACGGACATGAACGAGACAGTTGAAAAAGCGATTCAGGAGGCGACACAGCTAATCGGTGTAGAAGGTGAGCGCAACTGGACCGGTGTCTTCCGCGAAATGCACAAGAATTTGGCTTCCATTTACTTCGAGCTAGGCGACTATGACAAGGTGCGCCATCACTGCGACCGGTTAACCAGCTATGGGGAAACTGGCCGGTACGATGCTGAGGAGGTACTCGAAAAACTAAACGACTCGCCCGGGTCGACCGAGTCTGATACCTCGGAAGATGCGACTGCTACTGAATCGTAATCAGCTACAAGATGAGATGGGGATGGCCTAGCCACCTGTAGCCCTACCCTTCCACTCTGGTTGAACCCATGCGTTTCCTCGCTCCCACCACGCTGGTGTTGTTGATCCTGGTACCGTTGCTGGTTCTCCTGCACTCCCTGCGAACCAAACGCCGTCGACAAGTCGTTTCCAATCTCCATTTATGGATAGACATTAGCGAAAACACTAATACCAGTGCCGCCTTTCAACGACTAAAATCCTCGTCCTTACTTTTACTTCAGGTCTTTTTTTTATTATTTCTTATCGTTAGCCTAGCCAGACCTACCCTTCAGCAACGACAACTGATTTCGACACAGATCTGCTTGGTCATCGATAATTCTGCCAGCATGTCGGCACCGGCCACCTCAAAAACAGCTAGCCTGAAAACCCGTTTCGATTTAGCTAAAGCCGTCGCGCACCAGTTGGTTGACCGGTTAAGTACCAATGGGCAAATGATGATCATGGATGCTTCTCTACTATCCAACGATATGCGGCAATCCAAGTTGGCCTCTACTTCAGACCGGAAACAGCTACACCAGGAGATTGACCAACTGCCCCTGCGCACAGCGGAAGTAGATTTCGCTTATCTGAATAGCTTTCAAAACATGTACGAAACGGTTTTAATTACCGATAGTCCACCACCGCTTAACGACGACTTACGCTCTGAGATCCGTATTCTTTACGTTGGCGAAAATATTGATAATACCGGGATTACAGATCTACGTCTGACCCGTGACCTCAGTTACCGTCCGAATATCTATGTTCAGCTACAACACTTCGGTTCCAGTCCGCGGAGCATCGAACTACAGTTGTTAATTAACGATGTATGGTTTGATAACCGAATTATTTCCCTGCCACCGGACAAAAGCGAAACAGTCATCTTTGATCTGTCTGAGTTACAACCACAATCCCAGTTTATTACCGCCAAGTTGGATGTTCAGGATGGGTTGTCGACAGACAACTCCGCCTATCTCATTCTTCAACCAGAGATCAAACCTGATGTGGTTTTGGTCAGCGCTCGTCAGCTTTTGCCTCTAACCCACCTGTTAGCCACTAACCCAAACATCCATTTCACCTCTGCTACCTCTCGCACACATAGTAGCGGTTTTGGTGATATTATCATTTTTGACCAAATCGTTCCAGACTGGATAAGTCTCAAAAAACAACCAGAACAAAGTCTGATGTTTTTAGATCCGCAAGGAGATTTTCCCTTTTCCAAAGCGTTACAACGAAATCAATCCACTAACGTTGTCGACCAGCACCGATCTCATCCGATTATGCAAAAAGTACCTTTGCTGGATTTACAGGCCCGCCAGTCAACCACCTACCAACTACCAACTTGGGCCACGTCTTTGGTAGAAGGAAACGCCAATGTTTCCGGGACAACTGACTCGAAAGTGTTAGCAGTACCGTTAATTTGGGCTGGGGAACGACCTGGCGGACAAAAGGTCTGTCTTTTTGGATTTGATGCCTTTAATCTGCGCCAATCCCGTTTTGCCCACTTAATTCCGGCCATGCCAATGCTAGTTTCTCAATTGATCGAATGGTTGACATCATCGACCCAACTTGTCGAATCAACCAGCATTCAGGCGGGGAGTCCTGTTCGTTTGAGTCGTCGAGTTACCGATAGAACGCTGGCAATTCGCAAACCAGACTTTGATATAGTTGATATCCCACCCAGTACTAACATTTTCACCGATACCACAACGATTGGCATCTATACGATTCTGGTTGATGGACAGGAGGCAGGGCACTTTTCAGCCAATCTGTTTAGTGCCTCAGAATCAGATCTATCTCAACTACCACTAACAACAGGAACTGATACTAATACTGTTCTGTCTCAGCTTACCTCATCAACTCAAGCCTTGGAATGGATTGAAGTCTGGTACTATCCTGCCTTCGCAGCACTAATTTTATTGCTAACCGAATGGGTTGTTTACCAACGCTCGAAACGAGCTGGCCTGTGAAAAATAGGTATCTCTGATAGAAGTAGATTGTGGCTAATAAAAAGTTGTCAATACGAATTCGACCTGCAGATCGCCAACCTATAGTTAGTGGGTTAGTAGTGGGATTAACTGGTGGGATCGCTAGTGGAAAATCGACTGTCGCTCAGATGCTAAAAACGAAAGGTGCGCATATCATAGATCTAGATCAAATTGGGCATCAACTTCTGAGAGTCGATAGCCCCGTGATCAACCGGTTGATTGAGACTTTCGGGGTAGATATCTTAGAGGAAAGCGGCGATGTTAGTCGTACCAAACTGGGTGAAATTGTCTTTGCCAACCCGACTGATCGTCAGCAACTCGACGCGATTATGCACCCTAGAATCCACCAAATCTCTCGCCAATCAGCACGTAACCTAGCGAGAGCCGATCCAGACTCCGTGGTAGTAATTGACTCTCCACTCCTAATCGAATCAGGCGGATACCGTTCGGTGGATTATATTGTGGTTGTCGTATCCAACCAAAGTCAGCAGGTTGACCGCTTAATTCAACGAAGTAAATCCCAGCGTCGTCCCCTGAACCAGTTACAGGCTAAAGCTCGAATCGAAGCACAAATGCCAGTCAGCGAAAAGATCGCCTATGCCGATTATGCCATTCATAATGACGGCACACTCTCCGACCTGAAAGATCAAGTCCATCAGTTATGGGTTGTTCTTAAGGGTTAAAGTCTTCGCCGGGAACAAGGATCACTGGAAAAACACCGCACGTCAGGCTGTTGGATTCATCTGCGATGGCAAGTATCCGTTTGCAATTATTGGACTTGACACAGCGACGCAAAGCTGATATTTTACTTAATTGAGAAATTTGGTCTTGAAAGAAAAATCCACAATGTCTCCCAAAATTAGTGGCCTTTCTATGGCATTTCGCCCTCCGCTCATTTGGCTGCTGATCTGTTTTCTGACGCCCCCGATTTCCCTGTATGATTATGTTGTTTATATCGGCTTAGACGGCCATATTGAGCTCGAGACAACACATGGTGGAAAGTGTACTATACTCTTCCACTCTACGAACCCCTCCATCAGTCTGAGGCAGATGGCCACTGTAGCTGTTGCTTGAAGATTCCAATTATGACTACCAATCCTAATCCACACTGTATTTGCTCTTCCCAAGAACAAACGGCAATTAAAACGGATATAGTCATAGCTTCATGGGTTCCTCCAACCATTTTCATCCCACGTCTAACCGGCAATATGCTGTCGAGCCCTCAATTGTACCTTAACTCCTTACACCTCTAGACTGCTATCCTTAGACTATAGAGAAAAGATATCCATTACACCCCTCCTTAGTCTTTCGACATTAAAGCGTTGGCAACTTCTTAAGATTATCAGCCAAACAGCTTTTAGCCTCTTCACTATTCATCGGTTGGATTTATTACCCTATTCGGCAGGGATAGTGGATGTGGAAAACGGACAGATGAGGTCTCAGACATGATGCTATACCGGTTACCCCGTCTTCGTCGGAATTCAAAGCTACATGCTGCTGGCTTTGGCAAGAACTAATGGAGGGCGTGTTTCCCATTCAACAAAAGGTCAACAACTACAGCCCAAACGGACATCGCATCCCAAAAGAGAAGGAGTATTAGGTGAAGAAATACCGCTTGAAAGATTTGGACTGCCCAAACTGCGCGGCAGAGATTGAGGAAAACCTGAGAGAATTAGGTGGGGTTCGCGCTGTCGAACTTAATTTCGCAGCCTCAATCCTTGCGCTGGACACAGACAATCCTATAGAAGAAATTCGCCATGTCATCAAGCAGGTTGAGCCCGATGCTGAAATCGTCGAACAATCCAGCACTGAATCTGACGAAGATACGGATTTCGACATAAAGCGCGAACTTGTGTTAATCAGTATTGCAGTGGTTCTGTTTTTCGTTGGCTTAATCTTCAACGACAAACTTCAAGCGACCCCTTATAGCATTGGCGAATACCTCGTCTTTATCCCCGCTTACCTGCTAAGTGGGTGGACCGTACTATCGAGTGCAGGACGAAATGTCTTTCGTGGAAAGGTGTTCGATGAACACTTCTTGATGACCGTTGCGACCCTCGGTGCGGCTGCGATTCACAAACTGCCCGAAGCCGTTGCCGTCATGCTGTTTTATCAGATCGGCGAGTTCTTCCAAGGCCTGTCGGTAAGTCGCTCTCGACGCTCGATTAAGTCGCTGTTGGAAATCCGCCCCGATTCCGCTAACTTGATGATTGACGGAGAGTTGCAAAAGGTTAAACCCGAGGAGGTAGCTGTTGGAGATACAGTTCTGGTGAAGCCGGGTGAAAGGATTCCTCTGGATGGTGAGGTGATCGCGGGTGTTTCGCAGGTAGATACCTCCGCGCTGACGGGTGAGCCTGTGCCGCGATCCGTAGAGGTCGGCGAAACTGTCTTAGCGGGTATGATTAACAAAAAAGGAACGCTGACAGTCAAAGTCTCCAAGCTGCTTGCAGAATCCTCAATCGCCAAGATTTTAGATCTGGTAGAGAACGCAACCGGTAAAAAAGCAGAGACAGAGAAGTTCATCACAACCTTTGCCAGATCCTATACACCTGTTGTGGTGTTTGGCGCGTTGGCGGTTGCACTGCTTCCACCGTTATTGCGAGGAGAGAGTTTTTCAACATGGATTTACCGTGCGCTAGTGCTCCTTGTTATCTCCTGTCCCTGCGCGCTGGTCGTTAGCATTCCGCTCGGCTACTTTGGTGGTGTTGGCGGGGCCTCGCGGCGAGGGATCCTGGTCAAAGGCTCTAACTTCCTCGATGTTCTCACCCAAGTCAAAACCGTTGTCTTCGACAAGACCGGTACCCTGACCAAAGGTGTGTTTCGGATTACTCAGATTGTTCCAAAGAACGGTTTCTCCGAAGCAGAATTCCTTCGACTGGCAGCGGTTGTCGAATCGCAATCTAATCACCCGATTGCCCAATCAATTCGAGAAGCATATCGCGGGGACATAACTCCAGTTTCGGATTACCAGGAGATTTCGGGACACGGGGTCCGGGCGAAGGTGAACAATCAGGTCATTCTCGCGGGAAATGATGCCCTGTTGCATGCAAATGACATCGACCACGACCTCTGTAAAGTCGACGGAACCGTCGTTCACCTGGCCGTCAATAATCTATATGCAGGGTATATTATCATGGACGACGAGATTAAAGAAGATGCTACACAAGCGATTCGTGACCTGAAAGCCCTTGGAGTTGAGAAGACTATCATGTTGACCGGTGACAATCAACCGGCCTCTGAAAGTGTCGCTCAACAACTTGGTTTAGACGATTACCTGGCTGAGTTACTCCCCGAAGATAAGGTGAGTGCGATTGAGAAACTGATTGAGCAAGCCGGAAAGGATGAGAAGATTGCCTTCGTTGGTGATGGCATCAACGACGCCCCGGTAATTGCCAGAGCCGATGTTGGCATCGCGATGGGCGGTGCGGGCTCGGATGCTGCGATCGACACCGCCGATATTGTCATAATGACAGATGCTCCCTCGAAAATCGCCGAAGCGATAGCGGTTGCCAGAAAAACCCGCCGAATCGTCTGGGAGAATATCGGGCTGGCTTTTGCGGTTAAAGGCGTATTTGTCGTACTCGGTCTCGTTGGGATCGCAACTATGTGGGGCGCGGTCTTTGCGGATATGGGCGTAGCGCTAGTTGCGGTTTTGAATGCGACGCGAGCGTTGAGATAATTGAGTTGCCGCCACGAAAAAGGCGTCGGATTTCATGTAACCAAACCCCTATCTGGGTCTTTCTTGTTAGAAGCCAATTTGAAATAGGTTGAGCCTGCAGTTAGTTATACTTTACACCGTAATAAGGTGAGCGTTTTTAAAGGTCTGAAAACGGGGTCGAAATAGCTGGTGTAGGTCTGACTCAAGCGATCAATAATAGCATTTTTGAAGGCTGAAAACTCGGAATCATATTTTGAATACAGGCATTTCTTTGAGAAATTGCCAGCGACCTTCAATCAGGCTCAAGTTCGGGCAATAGGTTGGAAGATAAAGGAACTCAATAGCGAGAACGGAGGCCAGTTGCTGGACAATTTGATACTTTTGATATCTTGCATGATCCATTACCGGGGTCATAGGAACTCCCAAATGTAAGCCCTGCAATCTACCGTAGCCAATCACAGACACTTTCGGCCTTAATGTGGGTCTCATTAGTTACGGTTATTAGTTGGTCAGTGATGGCATTTAAGGCCTCTAAAACATTGAATCGATTTCGGCCAGCCGGGGCTTGGATAAAAGTTCGAGTCAACGACCCAAGAAAACCGAGAAATAGTGCCGGCACAAAATGATCGACATCGACAAAAAAGACGGCTCTGTCACCAGTTGTGGCTTCCTCCAAAGGAGGCTGCAGCTCTTTTTTTAATCGGCCCTAGCTGGAATGGTCCCCACTTTGTAACGTTTGAGACTGATCAACTTAAGAAAGAGTCGAACACCATTTTGATGGCGCTTGATCCCGGTCAATTCTTTGATTTTCGCTGTTGCTTGTTTAATAGTAGTCGCAGGGTGTTGGCCAAAATTAACAATTTTGATGCTTCGATTCCACCGTCGAGATATTGAGGCAGGTAAGCAGGTAGAGTATTGGCTGAAATGAAGGTTAAAGGTGCAATTTCACCATGAACAGCCCCTGGCTTTTGAGCCAAAGTGCTTCCATTTTCTTCTGAACTCTGGGATGAGAGTGATGATAAGGCTCATCATCGAGAGCTTTGATCTCTTCTTCGGTGAACGGTATCCGAATCAGACCAATTTCTCCACATTAGAAAGAGGTCTATTGTAAGTCAAAGCAACAGAGGCTTGCCAAGATCATACCCGATTTTCGTTGCGTTTTAACGCGCAATTTGATACGTTGTTGACTTGCCAGCCATCCTTAAAATCACGATTCAGTTCAGAGAGCATATCAGTAACCGACAAGATGCCATCGGCCTCTGTCCACGGTTGGTTGATGGTAACCGCGATTAAAGTTTCCAATCCATACCCGTAATTGGCCGTGATATCCACTCCATCTATTTCCAGCGACCAACCGGAACCGGTTTGGTAGATACGCCACTTATCCTGTTGATACACTTGATTGAGGAGTATTGACTCAAGCAAAACTAGACTGCCATCAGCTACGACCTAAAAACAGGTATAGGTGACATATTTGTGTAACCGTAACTTGAAAGGGCACCCGACTATTAATACTAAAGTCTGTTGGTTGATCGATCCGTTCAAGATCGTTTTAGGTTGTCGATTTCATTCAAAATGATGCAGGTTAGAAGCATAGGTTGCCAAGACCTTACGCGTACCAAAGTCTCGATTAACCATTGACACTTGAATTTGGTTCTGTCTCGATAAAAATTCAATTAAAAGACAGAAAAGGTGGCCTTGCCCTGAGGGTTCGTCTCTATTTGGATGGAGGCGCTGCTTCTATCGCTACCTACCTCCGATTGACCAACCTTCCGCTAGGTTTCTTATGGATAGTACACACCGTTCTTTTCCCCGCTGGGAACCAAAGATGTTTTAAGCACCTTCTCTTACTAGCGGAAGAAACTTAAGGGGTGCGGCCCTCTCAACTCTCCGTTCACGATTTTAAATCACTGTTTTTCGTTCCGAAATAAAACATCATAAATCCCCCCGTCACAAACATCAGTAAACTGTATATTGCCGGCGTGATCGACATTTGAGTATTGTTCAAAATACTTGTGGCAATTACGATCGCTAGCGTTCCATTTTGAATGCCCGATTCGATCGAGATCGTAATTGACTGTGGCAGATCCAGTTTCGTCAGCCGGGAGGTGAGAAATCCCAACAGCATTGTTGTGACGTTGAGCGCCAAGGCGGCGATTCCAACCCGTTTGAACATCTCGGGCAGATCATCTTTCTCCGATAGAATTGCCGCAATCAGTACCAAAACGAAGAAAATTACCGATATGATTTTTACCGGTTTGCCCATTTTATTGGCAAAGTTTTCTGCTAGGGATCGGATCGACATTCCGATTGAGACGGGAATAACCGTGACGACGAAGATCTGAATGATCGTTTTTCCGATCGGCAACGAAATGTTTTGTCCTCCATCCATGAAATGTTCTAGCGAGTAGCTCAGGATAAACGGGATGGTGATCACCGTGATCACACCGCTGATGGCCGTTAAAGTGATCGAGAGGGCAGTGTCACCTTTGGAAACGTGGCTGATCAGATTAGAGGTAACACCTCCCGGACAGACGGCCAAAATCATTAATCCCACCGCCAATTCGGGACTTAACGGAAAGATCTTCGCATAAACGAAAGCGATGATCGGTAGCAAGATCAGTTGATTTAGCATCCCGAGAAGCGTCGCTCTTGGATAGATCATGACCCTTTTGAAATCGTCGGCCGTCAAGCTCAATCCCATACCGAGCATAATAACGGCAAGCGCAATGGGAAGAAAAACTTTCGTCACGATGTTGGCCTCCATTGCAACTTGTTGATTTTCGGTCTGAGTCGACTCAACGGCATTTTGATCTTCCGCAGAACCGACCACGCTAAATCCAACTGTAAAAATTACCAGTATTAAAACCGAACTAAGAAATCTACGTTTCATTTCTGATCCTTTCGTAATTGAGATAATCTCACCGATCCGTTCAGTGGAATCGCGACGGATCGAAGGTTCTCTAAAACAGTGCAACCAGAACCGGTTCATCGGTCTCGATCTGTTCAGATCTGCAACTTGCGATGAACATACAACGATTGACATACAATACTGTTTGACTTTTGTTAAACCTTGCGACTTCTTCTTCTCCGGAAGTATCAGCACGTGCTAGAATGTTCAAAAACCGTCCTGATATCATCCCGGCAATAAACCCACAAGCCACCAATCCCAAACGCCATCTTAGGCTACCTTCTATCATCATACCAGACTACTCTTATTATGTCTACCCTTGAACAAACGGGGTATCCATTATAGATGAAGGAACAATATAGCCCCTTTGCTAACATAACAGGGAGTGAGGAGAAGTAATTTGAAGGGGCGCCGGATCCTCGGCATCTAGCCGTAGCAGATAGTAGAATTAAAAGCGGGTAAAGTTGTGACTAAATCAATCTGGATAAAGCCGCTTGGCGGGTGAGATATAGTGCCGTGTCGAGGCTAGGAAAGGTTGGAAAGAAATAGGGAAACAGCATATAGGTGCTATTTCTAGGTTTGGACCGCCATTGGTAGCGATTAGATGAAGTTTCGAGCCAGAGACAGAAGTAAAGAGACAGTCACTCTACCTCCTGTTATAATTGGTTCCCGTCGAACGGGTATGGTGTATTCCGTCCCCGAGAAATGCCGGTTACAGCGCCTGCCATAATCAAGCTAACAAGTTTCACTACTCTTGATTATCTTTTCCTGCACAGGTAGACAGTCGGCTTTTTCTGTCGCTAACAAAAAAGGCCGACGGAGAATTCCGGTCGGCCTCTCTGACTCTGATTAGGTTAAGAGCTAACCAGTGGTGAATTGCAGTTGTGATTTAGCCGCCTTACTGGCCAACGGCCCTTTACGTTGGAAACGCGTTGACTTTCGTCTTCCTCGATTTCGTCCAGGTTTAGGTCCTTGCTCAGGTTTAGGTCCTTGCTGGGCTGAGAACGGTTTTGGCTCAACCCGCTTTTCGGTTACCGGTTTATCTTCTTTATCTTCCATGGTGGCGGGTGGTTGTCGATCCCAGCCTTGATCCGTTTTGGAAGTAGGAATTTGAATCCCCATCATCTCCTCAATGCTCTTTAAGTAATCGTATTCCTCAGGAGCACAGAAAGCAATTGCTATCCCGGATCTACCGGCTCGCCCGGTACGGCCAATCCGATGGACGTAACTCTCCGTTTCGTTTGGTAGATCGAAGTTAAAGATGTGGCTCACACCATCAATATCTAGCCCTCTGGCGGCGATATCGGTCGCAACTAGAATCTGGGTTTGGCCTTTGCGGAAACTAAGAAGTGCCCGTTCACGTGCCGCCTGAGATTTATTGCCGTGAATTGCGGTTGCATTAATTTTAGCTCTGTTGAGTTGCTGAGCCAAACGGTTAGCACGATGTTTCGTTCTCATAAATACAATCGCCTGCCCGATTTGGCCTTGCCGAATGATCTGAATCAACAGATGACGCTTGTCTGACTGTTGGACAAACATGACCTCCTGCTGAATTTCCCGAATCACCGACTCCTGAGGCGCAACTTGGAAACGGAATGGTTGGTCTAAAACCGAGTCAGCCAACTTGGCAATACTCTGTGGCATAGTGGCCGAAAAGAGTAGGTTTTGACGACGCTCCGGTAATAATTCGATAATCCGTCGAATGTCATTGATAAAACCCATATCTAACATTCTGTCGGCTTCATCCAAAACAAAAAATTCGACCTGATTCAGATCGACGAATCCCTGTCCTTGCAAATCCAGCAACCGGCCGGGCGTTGCGATCAGAACGTCGACGCCACGCTTTAGGGCTTGGATCTGGCTGCTGGCTCGGACACCACCGAAAATTACCGTCTGGCGAGTCTTTAAGAACTGGCTATACGCCTCGAAAGAAGAGCCGATCTGTGCTGCCAACTCGCGGGTTGGGGCTAGAACCAGGGCTCGAATGTATGGGCGTTTACTGAGGCTAGGTCGCTCTGTAATATGCTGCAGAATCGGTAGGGCAAAAGCAGCCGTTTTCCCGGTGCCGGTTTGGGCACAACCGAGAACATCTCGACCTGCGAGAAGTGGCGGAATTGTCTCCGCTTGGATTGGTGTTGTAGTCTCGTAGTTACGAGCCGAAACAGCTCGTAAAAGTGGCTCAATAAGATTGAGCTGTGCAAAAGTTTTCAAGGTCGTTTTCCTTCAACATACAAAGAGAAAACGTCAAATCAAATATCCCTGACAAGAAAAAACTTCTATCAAAATCAGTATCCACATTCCCTCTCAATATAACTTAACATGGTATTGTGGTGAACTTAACTAAATCATATTTTATAAGCTCACCACCAAAAAATAACGGAACGGCTCAATTAGGCTAAATAATACCCCAAAGTTTGAACCCCGCGGAAATTATAACGTAGAAATATTGATTTGGTTTAGGTTTTTTGTTAAAAACTGCTGTTTAATCTAAGGGAGTGACGGAAATTACAACAATAGTTCCAAAAAACCGATAGCAACTCTGTTCAGCCATATGTCCTAGTGAATGGTCTCGCAAAGGATCTATTGCGCGGGTACCGGTAGCCTTCCAGCGACTCTATATGACAAAAATATACAATAGTTTCTAGGAACTCAGTTAGGCCGGTGAGACGAATTGGGAATCTTTAGCTACCGTGTTGAGTAGTCGGTTTAATTAGGAAAGACTCGATACATCGGAATGTCGAGGATGACGCCAACCAGGCTAAAAGCGCAACCGCTCAGGTAATCGCCTAATAACAGGCCAATAAAAAAGGGCATCGCCTTTCGGTATGCACGGATACCACCATATTGAAGAATCAGCTTTTTAAGGCACCAGGAGACGCACATCGGTGTCCAAATTAGATCGATTATAAAGCTGTGACCGACCGCATAACCGATCGGATGAATCGGCCACCACAGCAGATGGGTTCGCAGGAACATCAAAAAGAAGGTCGCCAGCATCCCTCCACCAATGAAAGGTAAACTGGCCAGCCCGCTATCGGTTGGGAAGTCTAACCATGCCCCCAGTTGACGATATGGAATCAATCCCATGTTTGTCCGCCAAAGGTTAACGTATGGGGTGCCCGCCCCTTTAATATAATACATCCTCAGGACATTCCAGTAGGCCGACACAATACCGACAATCGTCGCTAACACGATAATGCCGAACATGGATCTTCTGTTAATCTTTCCGACATGAGCAATTCGAAGGGACTCCAGTTGGTGCGGCATAACCGCACAGCGATAATCCAGGTTGAACCACTGCATACAGGCCAGGATGGTCAGGTTTCTTGGATTCAGCAACCGGGATCCAGCCAGATGGACCATCAATTGCGGTGGATTAATATATGGGCCAAAGTTCCAGATGACACCGCCTTCGGAACGGATTCGTGTCAATCCGATCATATACAATAGAAACAGGAGTATAAATACGGTAGCGATGATGACGTTAAGACCGGCGAAACCACAGAAGGCAACCAAAGCGATTATCCCCAAGACTACCCCTAGCCATGCATATCGCTCGTGAACAGGTTCATCCGAGGGTTGTCCTGTCCAGGCCAGGTTGAAGGTTTGAGCCAGGTGTGTCCGGCTGAGCCACAGTGCCAGCAAGGCCAATCCCAGCCACGCACCAACCCCCTGCTCAGCGATAGCTGGATAGCGGCCAGAGGGTCCCCATACTGAGCCCCCACCGGTACTGATAATGGCGGCTAACACCTGCTGCCCTTTTCGAAACAGGAAAAAGAACCAACAACTGAACGAAATATCGAGTGGAATAAAGTAGGTCAAGCCAATAACACAGGGGTGAAAGGCAAGTGGGAATCCAGCCACCGCGTTCCACGGACGTTCACTGAACAGGTGGCCAATATCGAAAGGCTTAACTTTAATATAGGGAAGTTGTGGATAGTAGTATTGCAGCGTGTTATTGGTCTGTATCAGGGTCGCGATTAGCAGGCCAATCCACAAATAGCGATTTTTCAGGTAATCGCTGAACTGCCGCTCTCTCAGGCTCATCTCTACCGGCAGGGTGGTGATGGGAAATGAAAGTTGCTCCTGCTCCAACCACCGTTTCCGTAAGAGTACATTCACGCAAAGCATGACCCACAACAAAATAAAGGTGAATCCGCTCCAGGTTAAAACCGGTACCATCCAGGCTTTGAGATGATCAGCACGATAAAGGGTCGATTCACCCAGATAGAGGGACCTAATCGCATTTTTGCTTTGCGGAACGAACCAGGTCGGAATAGCAGGCAAAAAATCTCGCCAGCCATTCTCAAGGGTTGCGTACCAAAACGGATTGCACAAGGCGGTGACCAGAAATCCGAACATTCCAATTCCGTTGATGCTCATCCCGATGTTCAGCATAACGAAGATGGTCAGCATCTCGGCTCCGGAGAGCGCATATCCGGGAACTGTTTTTTCCAACAGCACATTGCCCAACACCAGTATAAACAGCACAAACACCGCTCCAATCAGGAGCGAGGTTGAGGTAATTTCGGTTACCCCTGTTACCATCTCCGAATTCGAGATCCAAAACGAACTCAGCGGAATCAACAGCAGGCCAATAATGATGGAACGCCCGGTCGCTTTTTGGTGTTGGGATAAGATTTTTTTAGCCATTTTTTTAGCCGGTTATTTAGCCCGGTGGAACCTTCTGTAATCGAGGGGCAGGTTAACTACCTTTGCCTTGAACAGAAACCGCCATCATAGTGCGATTCGACTGTTGTCACAACCTTTAGGTACCTTCCATACAATCCATACAGAGTGTCATCGTAAAACCGAACGCCACCGCTGGTCTCTTCATACCGGAAATTCTCAAAGTCCGTATTGTCGAAGTATCTGGAGACACCGTCTTTCAGCAGACCGACTTTGAGGAGAGTTGATCTGCCTCATTCGGGAGAAACTATATTCCTTTCTTCGTGGAGCAGCGATGTTATGACGCCCTTCTGGTTAAGATCGAACGAAGCTGTTAACTCTCCTGCGGTGAGGTTCAGGGATCTCTTTCCTGTCCCTTCACCGTATACCACTGTTGATACAAATAGTAATAGGAGTAGTAGAAGTAATAGGATAGATAACGGCAACCCAGACGAAAATCTATATTCTGAAAGACTTATGATAGTTTCTGTGATCCATATCATCCATTTCTATCTACTACTATTTTGATTAGCCTTATTGTCTATGTGAGCATAGGGATGGGTTATTTCTACATTATCTACTTTGATAAGCTCGCCCCGTGGATTGAACACTA
>Ga0208128_1000279_pt1 | contig 21890 bp, 15 predicted proteins | sample ETNtaG_35_FD_185758 | JGI IMG/M metagenome (GOLD analysis project Ga0208128, IMG submission 185758) | Marine microbial and viral communities from oxygen minimum zone, Eastern Pacific Ocean - ETNP201306PF51B (SPAdes) (version 2) | ecosystem: Environmental > Aquatic > Marine > Oceanic ... | reverse complement strand
ATCGAGATAAAAAAACAGACCACACAACTTGAAAGTTTAAATGCAAATATCAGCCACTATCTGGCCAGATTTAGACGGTGCAGACGATGTTATTCCAAGTGCCCCATAATGGTTGACCTGTCCTTGGCTCTACTTTTTTATCAAAAAGCATTATCTATATTATTTTAGCAATCCCAAAAAAACACCAAAAACGGGTGAATGGCAAAATAAACGAAGGGAATCAAATGGTCCTGAAACAGGGCTATACGCCCCTGTTTTTACAGGTTGTTTGGTATCATATAGAGGATGAGATTAGCCCGGAAAGCCCTCCAAAGGGACAGTGAAAATCAGCTGATAGAGGTAGTGCTTGGCTAGCAAGAACAGCTTGCAGCAAGATCAAATCAAGAGGTTAAAGGAGCGAATGTCATAGGTCTGGGAAAAAACAGCCAAACAGGCTTCAAACCACCTGCTGAAGACCAGAACAAGCCCAAACGAAATAAAGGATATCAAGGAAACACAGACCGACAAATTATTTTAGATTATCCGATCAGATTTAAAGAATTCCTGATTAAGGATTGAGATCAAAAAGAGGTGTGTCGTCGCCAAAAACGAAGGGTAAAACATCAGGAGAAGATCTGGCATTTTATGTCTGAGCCAGAGAGACTTTGTCACAACAATCAATCTGAAGGGACGATTCGAATGTTTAAGGTGAAACAAAAAATATCCGGCGGTTTCCGGAGTCAACATGGCGCGGAGAGGTCTTCGATCTTGTGATCTATCATTGAAACCGCAAAAAACAACAGATGAATTACTAGCGGCTATTCAATCTTTGACAAATGGTACCCTTTCCTTTCCGCCAAGCCAGATAGTTGCCAATCTGGATGGTGAACTAAAGCGCTGGTGGCGGTGTAGGTCAGCGGGCCAGCTCCTGAATGTAGCCGCGATACTTCATGTGTTATTTCCCTGTGAGGGGTTGTACCATTTAGTTGTGACTGATCCAAGCATTCAACTAGTCTGTTATTTTTTTGATTCACATGTACCAGAAGCTGGTCTATTCTATTAAAGTTGGCTAACTTGGGCAAGTGCTCTTCCAGGCTCTCTTAGCCCAATAGTGTTTTTACCAGCAGATGGATTGACATATTCTACTATTTGGGACATAATACAATCAGCGAGTTTTTCTGTAAGAGAAATTGGTACGATCGCAGCAATCAAAAGGCTACCTCTCAAATCTGTTTGGAGGCACGAGGTTAGCGACTTCACTACCTGGTTAATAGAAAATATGGATATATAGATGCAGTCAACAACAGAGATAGAGAAGATGTATTTAAATTCGATGGGTTTAGCCACAGGCTGGATTGCAGAGCCAACCATTGTAGAACCAATCTTAGCTTGGTTTGGATGACATCTACACTTAAGTTTTAGACCAGGAAGACAAAAGCCGATATTAGCACGACGGGATCTATCTTGCTGAGACCAGTTAGCGGAGCAGCTTCAATTGATGCTCAAACGTCTCTAATTTTAACAGATTCATTAAGGATTTAACAGAATGCAAGACTTAACACATTTAGCCATCGACACAGCCCGTCAACTTGGTGTTCAGTACGCTGATGTTCGGGTTGCCAACTATAAGCAACAGGTGCTAGCAACAGAAGATCAACGGGTTAGCCAAATTAGTGACCGAGACGACGTTGGGTTTGGGGTTCGGGTTTTGGTCAACGGCGCCTGGGGTTTTGCCAGTAGCAATGAGATTAACCGAGAAGAGATCCAGCGTGTAACCCATCTGGCTAAATCCATTGCGGAGGCTAGCGCCACGACCCTCCGCCAGCCTGTACATCTCGTACCGGAGAAAACGCATCAAGAGACCTTTACTACCCCCTACGAAACTGATCCTTTTTTGGTTAGCATTGACCAAAAGATTGGATTACTGTTGGAGATTACGGCCGCCTTGCGAAAAAACAGCAGGGTTCAAAAAGCCAATGCGCTGATGAATCTGCGAAAAACGGAGCGAGTTTTCGCTAATACTGAAGGCACGAATTTGGAAAGTTCGGTTTTAACTACCTCAGCACAGTATCAAGCGACTGCGGTTGGTAATGGTGATGCCAAGAGCCGAATTTATGCCCCACCGCCTCGGACCATGGGCTACGAAAATATCGATGCTGAGGATCTCCTGCAAAACACCGAACGAGTGGCGGAGCAGGCGGTTGAACATCTGCATGCTCCGCCCTGCCCTGTTGGACAAAAAGACCTGATTTTAGATCCACTCAATCTGGCCTTGACCATTCACGAATCGGTAGGGCATGCGACTGAACTGGATCGTGCTCTGGGTTACGAGGAGAGTTTGGCCGGACGGAGTTTCGCTGTACCGGAATTGCTGAACCAGTTGCAATACGGATCCCCGTTGGTCAATTTTGTGGCCGATAACACGTTGCCACACGGTCTGGCTACCCACGGCTTTGATGATGACGGGGTGACGGGACAAAAGTGGGATATCGTTAAGGATGGTCTGTTTGTCGGTTATGGCACCAACAGAGAAGTTGCTGGCGAGATTAATTTGGAGCGAAGTAACGGGACCTGCCGTGCCTCTCACTGGAGCAACACGCCGATTGTCCGCATTCCCAATTTGAGCCTGGCGGCAGGTCAGAAACCGTTGTCACTCGATGAATTGATAAACGACACTAAAGATGGGATCTATATCGAAGGAATGGGGAGTTTTAGCATCGATCAGATGCGGTGTAATTTCCAATTTGGTGGTGACGCTTTCTGGCAAATCAAAGATGGTAAGATTGCAGGAATGTTGAAAGATGTGACCTACCAGGCTATAACAACCGAATTCTGGAACGCTTGTGATGCCGTCTGCGATGAGCGATTCTGGGTGCCGAATGGAATTCTCAACTGCGGTAAAGGGGATCCGATGCAGATTTCTCAAATGACGCATGGTGCCTCACCAGCTCGTTTTCGCCAGATTAGTGTGGGGCGAATCTAGCCTCAGCGGAAGAGGCGGGAGTAATATTATGGAACGCGCACAAACAGAGCAGATTCTTCAACAAGCCTTATCTTACCAGCAGGCCGATCATCTGCAAGTGTCATTGCATGGGGAGGTAGACGCCAATACCCGATTTGCTAATAACACTATCACCCAAAACACAGCCCAAAAAGATGCAGCTTTGGGTGTAACTGCCGCCTTTGGGCAACAGGTCGGTCATGCCAATACCAATCGATTGGATCGAGACTCCTTGCGAGAAGTGGTACAAAGGGCGGAACAGATCGCTCAATCAACCGCACCAGACACCGAATACCTGCCCCCTGTGGGGCCTCAATCTTATCTCGATATCGACGCTTACGATCACGCCACTGCTGAGGTAACACCACAAGCCAGAGCCGAGATGATTCAAAAGGCGATTCAAAAATGTGAAGTTCAGGGGTTGGATCTGGCCGGTCACTTCTCAACCGGCTGGCGCTTTAGTGCCATCGCCAACTCCAATGGGGTGATGGCCTATCACCGGCAGAGCAGTGCTAGCTACACCAATACGGTAATGAGCCCAACCAGCTCAGGGTGGGCTGAAGTTGTTAGCGAGCGGTTGGAGCAGATCCAGCCGTTAGAAGCTGTTGATATCGCCTGCCAAAAAGCCAAGGCCAGTCAGTCACCGCGAGATATAGAGCCAGGTCAATATACCGTTATTTTAGAACCGTCTGCCGTCTCAGGTGTGCTCGGCCCGTTATTCTATAGTTTGGAAGCCAAAGCGGCTGACGAAGGACGAAGCGCTTTTTCAAATAAGGAGGGCGAGCAAATCGGCACCTCAGCAGTTGACCTCTATAGTCAACCAGATCATACCGGCTGTCCCACTCGTCCCTTTTTCGGTAATGGATTGCCGACAGATCAGGTTTACTGGTTGAAATCAGGCAAATTGGAAAATCTGTCCTATAGCCGATATTGGGCCAGCCGGACCGGTCATGCACACACCGGGTCACCCACCAATATGGTTATGTCGGGTGACGATAACACCCTTCAGCAGATGATCGCCAGCGTGGAGCAAGGATTACTGGTCACCCGCTTTTGGTACATTCGATTCGTCGATCCGATGAAACTTCTAATGACAGGCATGACCCGTGACGGCCTGTTTTGGATTGAAAACGGCCAGATCTGCTACGGAGTTAAGAATCTGCGTTTTAACGAGAGTCCGCTCCATGTGCTGGCCAACATCGAGATGATGGGACAACCTTGTCGGACCGGTGGATCTGCTTATGTACCGCCACTAAAAGTCCAAAATTTCACCTTTTCCAGTGGTACCAGTTTCTAATCTCCCCAAGTTTAAGACCGATTCGCCACCAGTTTGGGAACACGCTTTAGATACTTAAACCGATTAACAGAAAGTAACGAAACTTAAAGGAGTTCGTCTGTGCCTAATTTTCCGATAACCGACACCCATCTTCATCTGTGGGATCCACAAAAATTCAATTACGACTGGATCAAAGACATTGAACCGCTCAACCGTTCTTTTCATCTCAGCAACTACAATCAGCACTGCCAATCCGTTGACGTTGGAGCCATGGTCTTTGTCCAGTGCGACTGTGGTGATGACCAAGGGGTAGACGAGGCTCGCTGGATCGCAGCGTTAGCAGAAGAGGATCCTCGGATCAAAGGGATCGTCGCCTTTGCCCCTATCGAGAAAGAGGCGGAGTTAAAACCATACCTGGAACAGTTGACACGGATCCCTTTAGTCAAAGGGATCCGTCGTTTACTCCACGTTGTTGAGGATAGAGACTTTTGTCTGCAACTTAGCTTCATCAGTGGAGTACAATTGTTGGCCGACTTCGGCTTGAGTTTTGATATTTGTGCCCGCCACGATCAACTCGGTAGCGTCATTCAGATGGTCGAGCAGTGTCCACAGGTCAATTTTATGCTGGACCATATCGGCGGTTCGCCGGATCTAATCGTAAATGACCACCGAGAATCGTGGCGAGGCCAGATACAGCGGCTGGCTGACTTTGAGAACGTCTATTGCAAAGTTTCGGGTATGGTTACGATGGCCGATCTGGACAACTGGACGGCTGCAGATCTAACTCCCTACGTTAATGACGTTATCGACGCCTTCGGTTGGCATCGTGTGGCTTATGGCGGGGACTGGCCGGTTTCCACCTTAGCGGCCGAGTATCCGCAGTGGGTCGAGGCCCTGGACCAGATCATCAATTCCGCTACTGAAGTACAGAAACGGCAGATATACCAGCAAAACGCCGCTAACTTTTATCGACTCGATTGGTAACTGACTGATGATACAAACTCCATCAACTCAGGAAACTCCTAACTACACCGTCAATCAAGTTGAGTTTTGGGAAGGGATCTACCACCAGGAGGAGACTCCCGGCTGGGACATCGGTCAAGCAGCACCGCCTTTCGTTGCCTACTTAGATCGAGAGGAGGCCTCTTCGAGCGGCAAAGTGGCGGTTATCGGGTGTGGGCGAGGTAACGATGTTCTGCTATTTGCTCAGCGAGGTTTTGAGGTAACAGCAGTCGATTTCTCTCCCTCCGCCATCCAAGCCACCCGTCAGCAAATCGAAGCAGCTCAACTCCAAGTTTCGTTGTCTCAGCAAGATATTTTCACTTTAACCGAATCACATCCCAATACCTTCGATTATGTAGTTGAATATACCTGCTTTTGTGCTATCGATCCTGACCGTCGACCGGAATATGTCGATCTCGTTCACCAGATCCTGAAACCGAACGGTATGCTGATCGCTATCTTTTACCGGATTCCTCCTGATCAGGGACCGCCGTTTGGGACGACTGAGGATGAGATTCGGTCGCTATTTGCGAAGCGGTTTGAGGTAGTTGAAATGGGGGTCTCGCCGCACTCAATTGAGCGGCGTGCAGGCAAAGAGCTCTTTTCTCTACTCAAAAAACGATGATCAGATGATTGGTTATCTGTGGGGACTAAAGACCGAAGCCGTTTTCGACGTCTGGTCGATCGAGCATCTTCTCAGCGGTATATCAGTTAGCAATATTATCATTAGTCTCCATCGTCACCTCTACACCAAGTATTTTGGCCTGGAGAGGTCGGAGGTTCGAACCAACTACTTTGATATAGTCAATGTCTTGTTCCTAGCCTATCTCTGGGAAACTGCGGAGCACTACATGGAGACCGGACTGATCGGAACGGTTGTAGCCGATTGGTTTCAAGGAGTTGAGTTTTGGGCCAACCGCATAATTGCAGATCCGTTGGCTTCAGTGCTGGGATACTATATTGCTCAACGATTTCCACCGTTGGTTAATGCTGCCCGGGTGCTGTCTTTGGTTTGGCTGGTAGTCCATATTTTTATTTTTCCGCACAGTATGTATCTCCATACTCTTTTCTAAACAATTTTCCAAACAATCTGCACTTGCAATTTCGACCATTGTTTGATAGCGAGCGAGATCTAATATTATGAAACAGATTACGATTCAGGCTGGAGACCTGAAGATGTCAGCCCAACTTAACGACTCCGAAACGGCTCAAGCCGTATGGGATGCTTTACCGGTCACTGGTTCAGCTAGCGTCTGGGGCGATGAGATCTTCTTTAGTCTTCCGGTCAAGCACGGTGAAACCGCTGATGCGGTAGCTGAAGTAGAGGTAGGAACACTAGGCTATTGGCCGCCTGGCTCAGCCTTTTGTATCTTTTTTGGGCCTACGCCTGTCAGTACTTCGGACAAACCAAAAGCCTATAGTCCAGTCAATATCCTGGGTCAGGTCATCGGAGATGCCACTTCATTCAAATCGGTCAAGTCTGGTCAGACTGTCACTATATCAGCAGATTAGGATTTGTCTTAAATGAAGATTTTAGTCGTTGCTGATATCCACGCTAACTATCGTGCTTTGAAAGCTACCCTTGACGCTTTCGATAATGCCGACGAAGTTTGGTGTTTGGGCGACATCGTCGAATACGGGCCAATGCCATCCGCTTGCATCGACCTGGTTCGTCAACACTGTGATCAAGTGGTAGTTGGAAACCACGATCTCAGCTTTGCTAAATGCCAACCTCAGGCCGATGATGGCTGGACAGGCTGGTTTCCGCACAATACGCCGATGAGCGATTTAGATTATCTCAACAGTCTGCCCACCCTGCTAACTCTGGAAAGAGATGATATCTCCTACTGTTTGGTTCACGGTTCACCTGGCAATCACCTGACAGGTCGATTCCACCCCTACGCCGAGGAGGCTGAAAACCGGCAAAACCTGCAGTATCCAGACCAGGACCGGATTCTGGCCGGGCACACTCACATGGCCATGCGGCTGGAAATTGACGGCAAGTTGGTTGCTAATCCAGGCACTATCGGTCAAACCCGTGACGGCGACTACCGTGCCCAGTGTATAGTAATCGAGGACGGGCAGATCCAGTACCATCGGGTCGATTACGACCTCGGCCTGCTGGCCCAAGATTATCAGCACTCAGCCATGAATCCAGAACAGGCTGATATCTGGTTTGCCTATACCTGTAATGGTATTGTTGATGTTCATGGCCTGCAACTGGGGCCCTTTTCACCAATTCATTCAGCCTAACCTATAACCCGGCTTACCTTTTCTACTCCTATTTGATAAAATAGGGACACAATTCATACTGTGCTCAATAGCCGTCGTGTTGGTTCCGGGCCGATGCAATATATTCTGGGCTATATTCATTCTTAGGTCTAATATTTTTTAGGAAATGGACATAAATAGTAATTTCATCTCCATCTCTCATTTGATAATAACTTTGGCTTTTACTCTCTTTTCATCCATAGTAACAGGGCAAGAGACCGATGTTTTCACAATTAAGGGAGTGGTCAAACACGAAGACGGAGTCATAGTTGGTGGTGGATATTCAGTGGTGACAGAGAATAAGAGAGTTACTTCTGGCTGGTTAACGGATCCTAAATCAGAAACCCGGTCAGACGGTAGCTTTACCACTAGCTTTTTCGACATTTTTGGTTCCAATCGAACTAAGGTAGGAGATCAAATTATTATCACGGTGACAGAGGATGCAACCAACAAGATTAAAGGCCAAAAGACCTACACAGTAACTACGGCTGATATAGAGGCACTCGAGGCTTCCATTGAAGTCATATTATCGAAGAAAGATACTATTACGGTCACCGTTGATGACGGAACTGCGACTACTGACCAAACCAGTGTAACGCCACCAAAAACCCCGGTCAAGTTAAGCCCACAGCCAGAGAATACATCTGTGTTGGCTGATGAGCAGAGCCAGCCTAAGGTCGCTGTCTCTGAAAAACCTGAGGATGACACTGCCAACACCGATAAGGCTGTTTTTGGACCGATAGAGTCTGACCTATCTGTTATTCTATCCCCTTCAGAGGTTGCCTTTGGCCAACTACTGGATCTGACGGGTGAACTGGTCAATAGCACGGTAGAGGCTAAGAAACGACAAGGTTTACCGGTTATCATCACCTTCACTAGCCCGGGCGGCCAACTGAAAAAGTTCGAGGTAAAAACAACGGCTGAAGGTCGATTCGGTTTGGTCATGCCTTACCAAATGAATGCAGTCGGCGTCTGGTCGATCGGTATAGAGGTGGCAGGCGATGACGAAATTGCGTCGGTTCAGCATGAAAAACAGGTGCTCGTCGGCAAAGGACAGGCCAAATTCCTTTGGCTGAGTCAAACTAGCACCGAATTGGGGAAAACTTATCCTATCCAGGGAAGATTGCTGACCAACCTCAACACAGTTAAAAAAATCGGTCTGAAGGTGGTAAAACCGGATGCTGAATGGATTGAACAGACGTTGCGGAGTAAAGAGAATGGAGAATACGAATACGATCTAATCGCTGACCAGGAGGGGCAGTGGGATGTGACCTTGACCTGGTTCGGTAATGCCAACTACCAGCGGTTGGAGGAGACCTTCACCTTCCAGGTAGTTAAACAGTTTGGCAAGGCTATCGTGGTGCTGGGTGGTGTGAACGCCGAGGAAGAGTGGGAATGGAAGAGCTTCAACGGTTTAGCGGAGACCGTCTATCAGACGCTGGTTGGTCGTGGTTTTGACCCCGACCAGGACATCTACTTCTTGTCGCCGGAACCGACCTTGACCCCGGAGGCAGATGCTGAAACCACGATCAAGACGCTAGAATCGTCGATTGTGAAGTGGGCGGGTGAGTCGGTCAACCAGAATGTTCCCCTCTACCTCTACCTGTTGTCGCATAATCTGGAAGATCAATTTTTGCTGGAGAGTCGACGTGAGAACCGGGTCTACCTTAGTCCTCAGCAACTGGCGGGCTGGCTCGACCAACTGCCGGCAGAAACACCAACCACTATTGTGGTTGAGGCCTGCTATAGTGGCCGTTTCATTACCCCCGAATTGTCAAGACCAAATCGGATCATCATTACCAGTACCAGGTCGGATAAGCAAGCTAGAATCCTGCGTTCGTCATCCTTCTCAGCTCTGTTCTTTCAGCAAATAGCCGTCAACCAGACCATCCGAGATGCTTTTGAACAGACAGCTGAAATGATGAACGAGGCCAACTCTCTCCATCTGGGTCAATTCCCACAGTTAGAGGCCAACGGGAATGCCAAAGCCAACGAATGGCTCGACTTCAGCGCAGTTGGCCAGTGCTGGATTCCGAGCGATATCACTACCTTGACCATACCACCTACCTTGAGTCAAGCACCAGAGCCGATCGAAGTTCGGCAGGCAACAGAAGGTATAACCCTGTCCATCGAGGCTACTGGTGCCGAGATAGAGCGTGTCTTTGCCGCTATTATCCCACCTGATTACGATCCTTTGCAGAAAGTGGAAGATTGGCAAAGCCTCGACTCCTTAATCATCAGTCAAGATCTGGTTCCAAGCGAAACCGATCCATCGACCTATCAATTGGCCTACGACGGCTTTAGCCAACCAGGTGCCTATACTGTTGTTTTTCATGCCCGTCGTGCAAACGGTAGCGCTCAACCCGTTAGCACGACGGTTACGGTTGTTGAGAAACCAACTGCACTGGAACTGACTGAATCGGTTGAGACCAAGGCCAGGATCGGTTTCGTCGTACCCCGGACACCGAACCTGGGTCAGGGGATGTCAATCACGGTTCAAGTGCAAGAGGTGATCAACCTGGCCGGTTGGGCGTTTGATCTCTTTTATGACCCTAAACTGTTATCTCTGCAAACCGTTCAGGAAGGCGATTTCCTGAAACCGGATGGACAAGAGGCCTATTTTCAACCGGGAACAATTGATCCCGAAACGGGAAGCGTGACAGACCTGGTGTCCATTTTCTTGGGAGCGGGCGGTGCTAACGGCACCGGTCGATTGCTAACATTGATCTTCAAACCCATTGCGACTGGTCAGAGCCAACTGCAATTGAAAAACGTCGAGTTAGGCGACGCAACCGGTAAGATAATGCCTGTCAAGGTAGAAGATGCCACAGTTGAAGTCACCAGTGCCCTCCCTGGCGACGCCAATGTGGATGGCATCGTCAACATTTTAGATTTGGTTAAAGTGGCTAACAGTTTTGGTCAAAGCGGGATAGATTTGGAAGGTGATGTCAACGCTGATGGCAAGATCAATATTCTGGATTTGGTCAAGGTAGCCAAATATTTCGGTCAACAGCAGACGCTTAATGCTGCTCCAGCCATTGACATGGTGACACTCAGCGGCCCACAGAGACAGCAGATCAACAGACTAATCGCTAAATTAGAAGGCCAGCCGGATCTGGATTCAGTCACGGTAGCCGTACTTAACTTACTGAAGACGCTGGTACCGGAAAACCAATCCAAGCAGACACAACTACTACCCAACTACCCTAACCCCTTCAACCCCGAAACCTGGATCCCATTTGAACTGGCCGATACAGACCATGACAAACCAGTGGCCATTATCATTTACGATGTCGTTGGAAATCTCATCCGAACCATTGAAATGGGGCGATTAAAGGCGGGTCGATATCTCTATCCCGGTCGATCTGCCCATTGGGACGGAAGCGCTGAGAGTGGAGAGCTGGTCTCCAGTGGTCTATACTTCTATTCCCTACAAGTCGGCGACTACTATCAAACACGCCAAATGGTGATCTTGAAATAGCGCCTGTTAACCTCTCTCGATATGAGACCGACATTTGTGGTTTTTAAATCATTTCCTTCTTTTCCCCTTTGGCTTCCGCTAATTTGCCTGCTAGGTTGTCTGATCAGCTTAGGAACAGGGTCATTAGAAGCCCAAGATGACGTCCAAGATAATGTGGAAACAACTCTGGTATTTTCTGACGTTGGCACTATTACTCCGGGGCAAACCTTTAACTTAGACTTAACGATTGAAGGTAAATTTAACCTGGCTGGCTGGGAGGCTGGTATTCTTTTCAACCCCGATATCTTGGAACTCGTATCGGTGGAAGAGGGGGATTTGCTAAAGAACGCCCTTTTTCAGCCGGGTACGATTGACAATGGGGCTGGCAGTATCACTGGTCTCAGCTCAACTTTGCTCGGCAAAGGTGAGGCTAGTACGCCCGGGAAATTGGTCACTCTTAACTTCAAAGCCCGCCAGGAAGGCAAAAGTTTCGTTCGCTTGGATAGTACCAATCTGGGAGATACAGAGGCTAAACCGATACCGGTATCAATCATCGATACAGAAATTACAGTGGAAGAGGTTACTGTTCCCGGCCCACCAGAAGAGGCAGGCGAAGTTGAATCTGAGGTGCCTCCAGCCGGAGAGACAGATGTCGTTGCCGATCCAGCCGAAACGTCAGAGGACAACACCACGGCGGTAGAATCACCCGACCCTCCCGCCACTTCCGCTGAGTCCGAGGTGCCAGCAGAGGTCAATGGAGTTGAACCTGAGGTGCCTCCAGCCGGAGATGCAGATGTTGTTACCGACCCAGCCGAAACGTCAGAGGACAACACCACGGCGGAGGATCCAGAACCATCGGTAGAAAAATCGGATATTGAAAGTGAGACGATGGTGGATTCACCCGAAATCCCTGCCACCTCCGCTGAGCCCGAGGTGCCAGTAGAGGTCAATGGAGTTGAACCTGAAGTTCCTCCAGTCGTAGAGACAGATGTCGTTACCGATCCAGCCGAAACGTCAGAGGACAACACCACGGCGGAGGAATCTGGACCATTGGCAGAGGAATCGGATATTGAAAGTGAGACGGTGGTGGAATCACTCGAAACCCCAACCATTTCTACTGAGTCCGAAGTGCCAGCAGAGGTCAATGGAGTTGAACCTGAGATGCCTCCGGTCGGAGAGACAGATGTCGTTGCCGATCCAGCCGAAACGTCAGAGGATAACACCACGGTTGAGGAATCTGGACCATTGGCAGAGGAATCGGATATTGAAAGTGAGACGGTGGTGGAATCACCCGAAATGCCACCTGTCTCTGCTGAACCCCAAGCACCAGCAGAGGCAGGCGAAGCTGAACCTAAGATGCCTCCGGTCGGAGAGACAGATGTCGTTGCCGATCCAGCCGAAACCTCAGAAGACAACACCACGGCTAAGGAATCTGAACCATCGGCAGAGGTCGATTTTGCCGAGACACCTCCAGTAGATACTCCTACTATTACTCTAACAACATCTGTGTTGGTTATCGAAGGAAAGGTCTATTTAGAAAAAGGGGGTATGGAAGCCTCTCCAGGTCAGATAGTTAAGGTGGCCAACATCAGTTCCAATATCAGTCAAGAAGGGAAGGTGGATACTAAGAGCCGGTACAACGTGATGCTCTCTGATTCGCTTCAACCTGTAGCGCAATCGGGAGATCAGCTAGAGATTACGGTCACTGATTCTGCAGGTGAGACTTATCAAAAGACGCACGACTTGACCAACTCGGAAATTGAGTTGGGCAAGGTCTTACTGGACTTAGAAACAGATCTACCGGTTAAAACAGGAGTGTTAAAGGTAAGCGGTCAGGTCTACTTACAGGATGGCACCTCTAGTGTAGGAGAGGGCGTAACAGTTTCCGTAGCAATTAACAGTCTGGTCGAACATACACCAACCACCAGCGATGGTCACTATACCGTTGAGTTAGGCAACGGGACAGTTGCTGTTGCGGCCACAAATGATACTGTTATGGTAACGACCAGCTTAAACGACCAAACATACGGATCAGTAAAACAGGTGTTATTGATGGAAGAGGTACTCGCGGGTAAGTTGGCAGATCTAAACTTAATCTCTGAACTACAACAGCCAGTCGAAATGGTCAATACAGGCGAACCTGACGCGCCACCGATTTTCTCTGAAATGGTTCAGTTTAAAGATCCAAATCTGGAACAGGCGTTAAGGGATCAGATAACAGGCAATGCTCTAACCCTGGGCACCCCCATTCCCGGAGCGAAACTAGCCAGGTATCATCTGTCACAATTGACCAGGCTGAATGCTGTCGATCTAGGCATTGTCGATCTCTCTGGTTTGGAGTACTGTACCGGCTTGTACGAATTGAATTTATCCCTCAATCAAATCACCGATATTTCAACCATAAGTCAAATGGCGACACTGACGCATCTGTCAATCGCAGGGAATCTGGTCTCAGATATTTCCCCGTTAGCAGATTTAGAGAGCCTAACCTTCTTATCAATCAACGGGAATCGAATTGAAGACTTATCGCCACTATCTAAATTAACTCGGTTGACAAACCTCTATTGTAGTAACAATCAGGTGATTGATATCTCAGCTTTAGCGAATCTCACTCAATTACAGACGCTGGCACTGACGGCGAATCGTAATCCGCAAACCGGGCGAAGCCTATCTGATATTCGTCCAATGACCAAACTGAAGCAAATGAGGACGCTAAAGCTAGGCAACAACCAAATTTCAGATATCTCAGCTCTAAATAGAATGGCCAATTTGACCAGTTTGCGTTTACCTTACAACCAGATAACAGATATTACGGCTTTATCGACATTGAATCAACTCCGTCGATTAGACCTATCACATAATCGCGTGTCGGAGATCACCGTTTTGGCCAATATCCCCGGCGTAACGGAGTGGTTAGACTTAACAGGTAACCAGATCCGGAACATTAAACCGCTTCTGGACAGCCTGGAGCGCGCTAGAGGCCAACCCATTCCGGCCGACGGAGTTCACGTTTTAGGAAAAGTCTGGTTGCACCAAAATCCACTCGATAATGTCTCAGCCACTTACCTTCTAAGTCAACTGAAGACCTCTAGAGTTGAGGTTTTCTACGACGCCTTAGTTCCATTCGATATTATTCCAATTTCGAATCCCATGATCGAAACTCGCCTGCGGGCAGCGTTGGAACTTTCCCTTGGCTCCGGTCAGGGAAGGGCTGTACCTTTCCAACCTGACCCTTTAACCCGATCCAATACTATTTCCTTAACAACCCTGGATTTATCCAACGCGGGGCTGGTCGAGATAGACTTAGACTTTTTTAAGGGATTCCCCAACCTCAAACACCTGCTTCTGGCCGATAATCCGCTTAGCGCAAATACGATTCTGGTTCAAATACCTGAATTGGAGGAGGCTGGCATCGAAGTTGATCTCGGAACTGTTCAGATCGGTCAGGTATCGATTCAGGCCAGTGAAACCGAAATTTTAGCCAGCCCAAAAGCCAAAACCCTTTTAACCATTACTGTAACCGATATAGATGGAGCACCAGTTGAATCCGCCTTAGTTAGACTAAAAGCAGATCGAGGAGATGTCGATCCACACGCAACGAACAATAGCAAGGGAATCTATACAGCTACCTACAAAAGCGTTAATTCACCTGGCGAAGCGATAGTAACAGCACAGGTCTCTGGTTATCCGTTAGTAGATGCTAACCGTCCGGTAGACGGAGTAATCAAACTTCTTTTAACCGAGATGCCCGTTTCAGCCGAAAAATCGATTCTGGCTGTCAGTGGACCAAAACAAGTCCAAACGGGAGAGCCAGTTCGCCTCTTTATCAAATTGTTGAGCAATGATGGGTTTGTCCTACAAGACCGTCCGGTGCGCATCGGTGTCACACCAGCAAAAGGGGTATCGATTGACTCATATCGCCAAACGAATCAGTATGGTCGAACAACGGTTTCTGTAACTTCAGCAATTCCCGGTACGAAAGTGGTCAACGCCTTCAGCAACGACCTCCAACTACAGTCTGAAATCAGCATAGAGTTCACGGGTGAAGCGATAGAACTGCCCAAAGAAGAAGCGGAAACTGTCGAAGTGAGCCTCACCAAGTCGGAATTATTGGCCGATGGCATCTCAACTTTGGGCATGACGATTACGGTCTTGGATGCAGACGGCGAAGGCTTACCGGATCGAGAACTTCAACTTACCTTAGAAAGTTGTCGTAGCGAACAACTTACATCATCACCTGCCTTTACATCATTGACCGCACTTGCATGCACAGGCGTCCCGGGTAAAGTTGGGGAACAGACCCAAGACGGAATGTTAAGTCAGGTAAGAAATAATTTTGATGGTTCTTACCATGTTACCTATACGGCGGGGACTCAGCCCACAACCATTCGCGTCTCTGCAATGACCAGTAACCAAAAATTAGCTACCGCTGTTGTAAAGTTGAATCCGTTATCCGATAACCAGGTTCGGGTAACTGAAGATATTAACGACCTCTCTTCGAACCCGTCTATTACCAATAAGACCAACCAATTGTCGCTAAACAGTGTTAGCGAAATCTACGAGACACAAATATTTCAACAACAGATCTATATTACCAACGGCTCAAATATCGTCGGTTGGTCTCTGGATATCGATTATGATGCAACGATGCTGGAGGTCGTCTCAGTGGAGGAGGGGGACTTTTTAAGACAGAGTAGCGCGAATACGCTATTTCAACCGGGGCTAATTGACTCGATCGAAGGGCAAGTTACCGACATAGGCACAACTGCTTTAACCACAGAAGTCGCGAGCGGTAATGGTGTTGTTGCCGTCGTTACATTCAAGGCCACATCCACTGGATCTAGCCGGTTGTCAGGAATAACGACAACTCGTCTTAGCAGGGTAAAACTGATGGATATCACCGGAGCCGAAATTGAAGTCGCTGTTGAGGCTTTGGCCGATCAAACGGTTCAGGTTTTGGCTGCTGACCCTTGTGACGTGAATCTGGACGGAACGGTCGATATCTTTGATCTGGTTCTTGTCGTGCAACAACTGAAACAAACCGAATTTGAAAATCCTCGGCTGGATGTCAATTTTGACGACATAATCGATCTGTTAGACCTAATTTTGGTGGGGCAATGCTTCGATCAACCGAAAGGCGCACCAGCAATCTTAGCAATAAACGAGCCGGTGATTCTTTCAAAACCGGAACTCGCTTTTCAACTCGTTGGTATGATTGACGGCTGGATTCATGAAGCACAGCAGATGGCAGTGAACCCTATCGTGAAAGCCGTTGGCTTTGAGGGAGGAATCCTGATTTTGCAGCGGATTAAAGAGCAATTGCGCCCCTCCGAAACGGTGTTGTTAGCTAATTATCCGAATCCGTTCAATCCGGAAACCTGGATCCCTTATCGTCTTAGCCAGCCTGGTGATGTCACAATCATGATCTATAACGCGGGTGGGCGACTGATCCGGCGTTTGGGTCTCGGTCCTCAACCGGCCGGGTACTACGAACATAAAGGCCAGGCCGCCTACTGGAACGGTAAAACAGAGGCCGGTGAAATCGCAGCCAGCGGCACCTACTTCTACACCATAAAAACGGATCATTATCATCAAACGCGGAAAATGTTGGTGTTGAAATGATCAGTCTTAGGCAGACGCTTACCACCCGGTAGAGAAAACTACCAAAGCGAAGTGTGAACTTGCTCGGTATTCTGTGTGAGGTTAGTAATACGGCTCTGCACCCTCCTATATCCTGATCAGAGTAAATGTCCGACACCTGTCGGTGCCCTCGGCCCAATTTTCCGTTGACAGGATTGAGGGAATCCCCAACAAATGAAGGCAATTTTAGTTGATTCGTTAAAAAATGTTAAAAGTAGTGTGATCAAATACTTTACCCACTCGCTTTCAAGCAACTATCCGAATAAATTTCTTTATGTTAAAATGGAATGCTCAATGACTACTGATTTTGATTCAGGGTGGAAGTTCTTTGGAAGACCTTAACGTATTCGACTTCCATTTGAACCGGAAACTGTGTTGTCTCGTCTGGAACTTTAGGCCAATTTCCACCAACGGCAACGTTTAGTAGTAAGTAGAACTTCTGATCGAATGGGGCTGGATAATCGGCATTCTCGCAAGACCATTCACTTTGACAGGCATACAGAACGTCATCCACATACCAGCTAATCTGTTGTGGTTCCCAGATCAGAGTGAATCGATAAAATTTCCGGCTAAAATCGCCTGGGTTCAGTGAATAGGAAACTGTTTTAGATTTGTTTCTCGGCCATGGGCCTCCGTGACAGATAGATCCGTGGATGGTAGCCGGTGATTGGCCAATCAACTCAACAATGTCAATTTCACCGCTAGCAGCCCAACCACCGTAAGTATCCTCGGTAGGTAGCATCCAAATAGCAGGCCAAATCCCCTGACCTTTCGGCAGTTTAGCTGAGATTTCAAATTTGCCATATAACCAATCTCCCTTGAGAGCAGTTCTTATTCGAGCAGACGTATATGTATGCTCCTTGAACTCCTCCCTGTTGGCCCGGATATACAATCTACCATCTTTGATAAAAACATTGTCCCGGCGCTGGGTATAAAATTGAAGTTCGTTATTCCCCCAACCAGCGGGTAGGCCATAGGCTGAACCAGTGCCCGTTTGGTAACTCCACTTGGTCATGTCCAGGTTTTCTCCATTGAACTCGTCACTCCAGACCAGAGTCCAATCTTTATCAGAAATGATTTCACTTTGCAAAGCAGAGCCACACATCATTAGAATTAGAGACATCGGCATTAACATTACGGTGGGAACACTTCGTAGAGAATTTATATCCATCTACACACTTTTACGTTTTATCACTATTGATGTGCCTAAAATAGCAGATCTACGAAAAGGTACCTCCGTCGGAAAATACCAAAAAAACAACGAAGGTACAGTAAAAGATGTAAACGGGTATGTGTAAAAGCTCGTCTATCTATCTTGTTGGACGCAGTATTAGTATTTTGGTTAGCTATAAATTATATTTATTGGCCTGGCCTCTGTCTTAAAAGTATGATTAAGAGTGAAACGGTTCTTAATAAAATGGCGATAGTCAAGATAGTAAGTGTCGGTAATATTCTTTTGGTTAGAGTAGATGAACCTATCCGTAGATGATAAGGGCATCAAAGTTGAGAAAGAATAAAAACTATCTCGTAAGGAGTTTAAAATTATGGCATTACCTGACCATTTTCAGACGGTAAAAGTCTTTGAATCCAAAAGGGAACGAAGTCCGAGCGTGGTCTTAAAGCACAACGGCCAATTGGGGTTCTCAAAAGGGTTCGATAAATTAATTGGTAAGCAATCCAAAAACCGGGAAGGGGGACAAAAACACCTCAAGTTTGGGTATCTGAAGGAAAGTAGAGAGATGGCCATCTCTTTTGAGGACAAACCAGTTAACGAACTCACAGTTCCTGTGAGTACGACAACCGCTAAGGCTATCGTCGGAATTAAGAGGGTCATTAATACCTTGAATGACGATTTATCTCCCCCACCAGATCATCGATATATTTTTAGCGTAAAAGACGAAAGTTTGGAAATTGACCATCAACAAAAGTATTGCATCCTGCGCTTTGGTAAAGTTAAGCCCGTCCCCATTAGCTACAGGGAAAAGAAGAAATTAGCCAACACCTCTAAATCTACTGATGCATAAACAGATCTTACATCCATTACTATCGATCGAGCTGGTCTTGTTTCCTTAAACTAGGTTCGAACTCAGATCAATGCAGTCAGTATAAACAGCAAGGAGATGATCCAGTAGCGCAACCTTATACATTTGAAGATGGTTGAAATTCCGGGAGTGGTTCTAATGAAAAAAATTGGATATCTACTTCTCAGCCTGTCAGCAGGCTGTATCCTATTAATCCTGTTGTTGACGCTGTTTTCAGTTTTACCAGAGCCTATATCTCTCATCAAACAGTTCCCTGTTCTGCTGAGGGCCTATGGGCCACTGGGTTTGGGCGTGATATGGTTTGGTTTTGTAGGCATAGTTTTTTTGGCGGGGCAGGTGATCAAAGATCGGTTGGGTAATAAAGAAGACAATTACTACGAACGCAACGTAGACAGATAGGAAGTGCCACATGCTGATGACAACACAGGATCGATTTTGAAGATCAGGAAATTACCCAAACTCTGGGTCTAGTTAAAGGCAGCACCATCAGGGCCAAGCATCTTGGCAGTGATATTCTGTCTGTGTTGCGCCATATGGTAGGCGGTGAGCTCACTGAATACACTAAAATGTTGGATGAATCTCGTGAGCAAGCCCTTGATCGCATGATTGCCGAGGCCGGAAGCCAAAATGCCGACGGTATCGTCGGTCTCCGCTTTACCACCTCGACTGTTATGCAGGGTTCAGCAGAATTACTGGCCTACGGGACAGCCGTGCGCTTACGCCCAAAATCCATTCCACCTACGGAAGACGCCTAGGCCATAGGCATCTATTTTTGACGATTCTGGTAAACTTCTCTCCAAAACTATAGCCCAAGTACTGTACGTAAAGTACTAAAACCACACTACGCTTTTTCAGAGGTCCTCGCATGTTTCCTATCTCCCATAAACAGAATTTAAAAATAGTTTTTAGTTTGACCGGCATAGTCTCTCTAACACTACTGGTTTTGACGACGATTACTGCTACAGCCAAAATTGATTCAGTCTTGGAAGTTGTTCCAGAAAATGCGATTGCCGTTATTAGGGCTGGTAATTTGAAGGGGTTTAACCAGGAGGTCAATAAGTTAGCGGCTAAAATCGATCCCAATACCGATCCAAAACGAGATGTATTACTCGACATTTTGATAGATCTGGACAAGGATGAAACCGATTTTGAGCAGGAGGATATAAGTGAAGAGGCAAGGGATTGGTTAGGTTATGCAAAAATCGCTTCTCCTGAAGAACGTGAAGGAATGACTAAAAGTGAGAAATTTCAACAATTGTCTCCTGAGCTACAAGCAGAGATAGAAAAGGGCTTGGAGAAATTAAAATCCAACGATGAACCGGAAAAGATGGAGGAGAGTGATTTTGAAAAACTAGATGTATTAGAAACCGCTTGGGGAATGGATTTATCGCAAGACGCAGCTGTTTTTCTCTATCAAAATTCGAATGATGAAGACGAGGACCCGTTGTTTTCCGTAGCCGTTCACCTTTCTGATGAGCAGGATTTCCAAAATATGTTGGAAAAAGAGTCCGTTCAAACTCTTGAAAAAAAATACAGTGAACTGAGTTACCAAACATTAATCGCCAAAGAAGAAGGCATTTTGCAGCCAGTCGGGTACCTTGTCATACTGGAGGATGTAGCCGTCTATTCTGAGGATCAGGGGATTTGTCATCAAGTCATCGATACTTATCAGCAAAAAGTTCAATCACTACTGGAAACATCTGATTTTACTGCCGCTAACCTCGATTTAACTTCCGGCCTTAATGATGTTGTAGCCTATTTAGCAATTCAGCGATTGGTAAAGGATAATGAACAGGTCTTATCTGATACATTCGATAAGTGGCTAGAAGAAACCGAAGACAAGAACGGTCTGGAAATACTCGAGGGGCTATTGCCGAATGTTCAGTCCTGGATGCAGCAAGTTCAATCGGCTAGTCTGACCTTTCAGCATCAGGATGGAGAGATGCTGCTGACACCGTCCGTGCAGGTCGTAGCAGATAGTGATATGGCCGACTTTCTCCAGCCGATTGCTGAGGGTAATAAGAGTTATCCATTATTGGAGTATCTACCACAAAACAGCGGGATGGCGGTGAGCACCTATCTGGACTCTCAGAAAATTGGCGATTGGGTGCAGTGGAGCATGGACTTTCTTTTTCAAGTATTGGGACAGTTAGAGGAGATCGACATACCCGATGATGCGGCTTCCACAGTTCCAGAGATGATCGATGCGATTGTCACCTTCTATTCTTGCGTTGAACCACGTATGGTCAGCAGTATGACCATCTCAAGTTCCGTTTACCCCGACAGCAATCAAATCTACCAAATTAAAGACAAGGGGAAATTGATCCAATTATTGAATGATGGTTCGATTCCATCGATTTTCGGTTATCAGATTTATCAAATGATGGGATTGGCAACGACGCAAAAATCTGAAAGCGATGGAATAGTAGAAACATATCAAGGTGTAGAGATCAAAAGCCAACTGTTATTAGATATGAAGAATCTGCCGGGTATACCGGGCGGGGATGCGTTAAAGATGTTGCCTGATGAAATCCACTTTTACCATACTATCGTCGGAGATCTTTTGATTTTATCCACATCAGGCTCATCACAAGCCATCAAAAACATCATCGACATTGTGCTCGGTCAGGATTCCGGTTTCGATCAAAGCACTGGATATAGTCGGATGATGAAGGTGCTAGGTACTGACGGCTACATGTCAATGGTACTGTCCCCAATGAGGCTGGTCAATCAGGTATTGGCGGTATTAGCACAGAGTGCCCCTAACATCGGCATGATAGCTGGTATGTTTGCTGGCGTACCAGAAACATACAGTCTGGCTATTGGTGCCGCACCAAAAAAGAATGCGTTGGAGATGAGATTTTTTGTCTCCTTGATGGAGTTGAAGGAACTTTACACTATGGCTACCGCTATGGGTCAGATAGGCGGTGGCAAGTAGGGGGATTAGAGCTTGATCAGAGATGAACTTGACTGAAGGCTTTTGGTCCGGCATCGCGGCCATTACATCAAACAAGTTGAGATCGTTGCTGACCGTCCTGGGCATTGTTATCGGTGTCGGTTCAGTTTTGGTGATGGAGGAGGTCAAACGGATCGGTGGCGCAGATAATTTCTCTATATATCGTCCTCGCCACATACGTAAAGCGGATCGCTGGATTCGAAACCCCAGTAAGCACAATTTAAAACTGGAAGATGCCACTACCATCGAAGCCGAATCTCCGT
>Ga0208128_1000278_pt1 | contig 22000 bp, 16 predicted proteins | sample ETNtaG_35_FD_185758 | JGI IMG/M metagenome (GOLD analysis project Ga0208128, IMG submission 185758) | Marine microbial and viral communities from oxygen minimum zone, Eastern Pacific Ocean - ETNP201306PF51B (SPAdes) (version 2) | ecosystem: Environmental > Aquatic > Marine > Oceanic ... | reverse complement strand
TGCCGTTGAACAAAATCAATTTCCGACTCGAATGGTAAGGACAAAATCTGCTGGTTGGAAGTGGAAACCGCTTGATTCCAGATTGAAATCGCAAGCGCTAATCCCGTAATTCCGGCTCCAGTTCTAGACATAATAAGACTGGCTGTATGGTGGTTGAGATAATCCTGCTTATATTGGGCAATTTCACTTTGCCGTGCTGTCTGCAGGTAAGCATCATAACTGTCCTGTGCCGATTTTCCCATATAGATTCCACTAAAGGTCAAACCGATCCCTGATACAAATAAAAAAGCGGAAACTTTTTGCGATCGATTTAGGGCTTGAACAGGTTGAACCAAAAGGCTCAAAATCAAGCTGAAACTAATAAGCCCAATCGTTTTTCGGTGGCAGTTGATCATAAGCTTGTAGAACAGCTTTAAACAGTGAACTATCGATCATTGGCCATTGGTTCTGACAATGCTAAATAGGTCAAGTCGGTACCGATATGAAGCCATCTATCCTCTCCCGATGTCTTGCCACCTCTAACTTTAAAGTCAGGTAAGGCGGTCATTAAGAATTCCACTGTTTGGTCGATATTTTTCACTCGAATATTGGCATGTTCTATTTGGTTTATCATTCAAGTTACTCCTACAATAGTTTAACCCAGCCTCTGCTCAGCGACTTAAGGTCTGTCCAACGATCCACTGATCACTCATATGTTCCATATTGTCGGACTAACTCGATGACACGACAATATTGCTGGAAACTGATATTATCTGGTACAGAGTGATCAGAATGATAAATGTAGCCTCCACCAATTTTAGTTATGCCAACTTTGGTTCTGATCTCTTCTTCAATAACATCTGGGTCTGGGTGCGCCATTTTCCGGACGTCGATTCCGCCCATAAATGCTAACTTATCACCAAAATTTTTTTTCAGTTCAATTACATCCATCCCAGCCTTAACTTCGAGCGGCTGCAGACAAGTAAAACCCGCTTCGATGAGATCTGGAATGAAGGCTTGGACGCATCCGCAACTATGTAAAATGATCGGGAAATTTTTACTTTTAAAAAAATCGCAGGCTCGTTTATGAGCAGGGAAAAGCAGTTCACGATAGTCAGCGGGTGAGAATAGCGTTCCATTTCGATACCCCATATCATCAAAAAGGAACGCTCCATCGAAAACATATCCGCTAGCCATCATCTCCTCTGCATTCTGGATCATAATTTCCACGCCAGCCATAAACATGTCGGCAACCCAATCAGGATCATCGAGCATTGCCATCAGCAGTGCTTCTGAACCAATGATTCCTTGCGTTTTATCGTAGCCTAGAGCACCTGAAAAAGAGAGGTATTTATCGCCTTGACGGATCTCTTGGTTATGCTTAAGCCCATTATTCAAATCGATACGTGACTCGTTATAAGTCATGCGAGGCTTGTATTCTTCCCAGGTTTTCCGATCTTTGATGGTAAAGTCGATCATCTCCGGGGTGGAAGTTTGGTGTTTCCAATTGCGGACCAAAGCTCCGTTTGTATTTTTAACAACGGTGTATTCATCCGTCTCTTCAACGGTCTCAGACGGAAGTTGCAACGAAGTGTCCGAACCCTGACTTACCATCTCGTAGCCGAAATATGAAGATGGATCAGTATCCAAACCTTCATTTCGCCAGCGTGTAACTGCGGTAGCCCAAGGGCCGTCCTGAATCGGGACACGATCAGGTTCCTGGTGATTCAACGCCATTAAAACTCGCTCACGAGATGTCATTGCAGTTTCCTCCTCCTTCAAAGCTATCAACTTGATATCAATCTGGCGGACAAATCCGCTACTTATTTAACCTTAGATGCAATATGGTTCAATTCACTAGAATCAAGGCTAGCCGCAAAAGAAGCATCTGCTTCAGCAATCACAGCCTTTACCTGATCACTCTGACCGCTCTCCTGAATTCTAAGAGCTTCATCAGGCATCAAATCTACCTTAGTTCCGTTCTCTTTAATAATTGAACAGATCCCTGTCTCTCGACATTTCACAATTGTAAGAGTATCCATATTCTCGCCTGTCGTACCGACAGGCCCTCCTTATCACGTTGGTTGTACTAACACCCGCGCTTTTTCTCGATCAAGTCGAGGATGCCGACCGTAGGTCGGACGGCTATCAAGTTTTATTCTGATCCTCGGTCCAGCCGGGGACATGCTGATAAATGAACTTAGATTCCAAATTCATTATCGATAAATTTCTCCCTCGACCCTCCCTTGCTTTCGTAGGGATAATCGAGGGACAAGGAACATCTGTACATTCGCTGACCGTAGGCCGGATGCCTTAAATTGCCTTTAACCTGCTGAACCCGTTACCATCCATCCTTAATCGCTTTGATCTCTGGTCGATCTTCAAAATGTTCCGGATGAGGTATTCCGAACATCTCCCGTTTCAGGTGAAGATAGTAAACATAATCATCAAAAGTCACATTTGGTGGGCAGCGATGGTCAACATGTGGGATAAAGCCACCTTCTTCGACGTAAGGTTGTATTCGCTCGAGATATTTCTTGATGGCCGGTTTCCCTTGTATGAGAGCGTGTTTGTCAACACCACCAAGGATTAAAATATCCTTACCATATGTCTCACGGATAGCAACCGGGTCGGACCCTGCACGCACTTCGACCGGAAACATAGTATTGACTCCGCCCTCTAGCCATGGTTCAATCACATCATTAATGTTGCCGTCGCAGTCGGTATAAACGATATCTACACCATTTTCTTTTAAGAGGTCAGTAATCCTTTTATAATTCGGCGTTAGAAATTGGCGGAACATCTCTGGTGAAATGATAGGGCCATTATTGAAGCACATATCCTCCCAGCCAGATGCATAATCGATTTCAATCTCCTCTACAGCACGTTTAATAACAGTGCAGGTCAATGTAGCAAGATGCTCAACCATTTCATGCATTAGATCTGGATCGTCATACATCATTACGGAAATGTTTTCAAATCCCATCCAGTCTCGCAACCAGCCGAAAAGGCTTCCAAATCCAATCCCGACAGGAATTTCCCAATTTGGATCGTTGAATTGATCTTTGATTGCTTGCCAATCATCTCGATTCTCGGGATAGCGATTTTTAAGACTAATTTCGAGTCGCGGTTTAAAAAGTTCTTCCCATTCCTTTCGACCTTTGAGTGGATAATCGAGATAGTGAGGAATTGTATCTTTACCACTTGTGAATATTTGCTTGGTAACACCGGTCCCGTCACGGACGATTTGGTAATCGGCAGTCTCTTCTAAAACTTCGTGCTGGAAACCAGGAGTCAGACCAATACCTACCGGGACTCCACTTCGTGGTGCAAAACCGAAATAAGGGTCGCAATTTCCGTTGCTGTTAACCTCTTTCGGCAGACCTTGATCGTGCCAGGCCGTAAAGGTGTTGTCCCAGTAACCAAACTCTTCATCAGGTACATGATCGACTGATTGGAAGCGCATTGTGCGAATCCAACGTTCACGAGGCGTCATAAAAAACTCCCGATTCAAAAATCATTGCTTCCATAAAGTACACTTGAAAATCTGGCGTTTCAGCAATCTGCAAATGCTGAGTTTCACTGGCGATAGCTTGTCCGCCTCGTCGCTGCTCTTGAGATATCAGAGCTAGTTTTGCACCGGCGATTGCCGCATTGCCAATAATCTTAATCCGATCGTGGGGTAGATCGGGGATAAGTCCAAGTCGTATGGCATTAGCCTTGTTGAGATAACTTCCGAATCCACCTGCAATCAACAACTGATCGAGATCCTGGATAGAGAGCCCAACTTCTTTGACCAAAACATCAATTCCTGACCGGATGGCGGCTTTTGCCAACTGAAGCTCACGCATGTCTCTCTGTGTAAAAACGATTGGCTGTGCCTCAGAAGAAACAGTATCTACCTGCGGTTTCTCGGCAATGCGGTATTCGATTTCACCATTATGATCAATGACCCGTTCTCTAAGACCAGTGGGAAGATTATCCGGTAATTCAGACCTTAGTAACATCCGACCGGTGGAATCGACAATCCCGGTTCGTAAGAGTTCGGCTCCGATATCGACAATTCCGGAGCCACAAATCCCAATCGGCTCACCACCACCGATCGTTTTGACGGTACAATCATCGCTCAAACTTACACGTTCGATCGCACCGTGACCTGCATACATACCGCAACTGATTTTTGCTCCTTCAAAGGCCGGACCGGCGGGGGTAGAACAGGCGAAGAGATCATCTCCCCGACGCAGAACAATTTCGCAATTGGTACCGATGTCGATCAACATTCGAGTTCGGGAATTGGCTTGATCTAACTCTGTGGCGAGAATGGCGGCCACCGTATCCGCACCGACATACCCGCCAATGTTGGACAAGAAATGGGCATTGGCCTCCGGGTGGGTTTTGAGGCCGAGGTCTACGGTAGAAACTTCGATAGCATCGCTAAAAACCGGCACATAGGGTAAAGAGCCAAGTGATTCTGGTGAAACTCCAAGCATCAAATGTGACATCGTCGTATTGCCAGCAATCGAGACTTCATAAATCTGGTTGAGATCTACCTTAGCCGCCTCCGCGACCTCAATCAAAACCTGGTTTACGCTCTCCTGAACTAATTCTTGTAAAATACTTAGCCCTTGGTCGTGTTCCATACTGAATTTGATTCGAGCGATCACATCGTGACCATGCTGTGCCTGTCGATTTACCGTGGAAGCTACAGCAAGATCTTTCCCTGTTGATAGGTCAACGAGCGTACCGACGATAGTTGTCGTTCCAACGTCAAGTGCTACTCCATAAGCACAATCGGAGGTGTCACCCAGCTCAAGATCGAGTATTCGATCCTGGCAAGTGACGGCTGTCAGTTCGCGTTCTGATTTCTCCAATACGACTGGAAGTTTGCGCAGAATATCATAATCTGCCTTTAGATCAGCACGAAGATCGAGTGCTTGTATCAGAAGGTCTATCTCTGCGATTGATCCTTGAAGGTTTTGATCTGGCAACTTAACACACTGTTTAGTAATCGCCGGATCAAATGTAACCTGTCGTGAAGTGCCACCAACCAGAATTCGCATTTCACTCGCACGCGAGGTTGGTGGCACTTCGACAGTGAGGTCAGACTCGATCTTGGTTTGACACGCCAACCAAAAATCGGCCTGAACCGGTTTCACACCTTCACTAACGATAACACGACATTTTTGGCAGGTTCCTTCTCCCCCACACGGCGAAGTCAGCATAATACCAGCCTTCGCCAATTCGGTCATTAAATTAGCTTGCGGTGCGACTTCAATCTCGAGATTATCAGGGGAAATTACTAATTTCACCGGATCGCTCCGTTTAATCATACTCGATCTCTGATATTGTTCGCACCGCGTGCTATTCGCTCTATTCGCTATGCCGCGGCAAGTTTTTTCAATCTTAGGCAGCAGGAAGTCCTACCAACTGTTTAGCGATATCTACCCCACTGGCGGCATCACGCGCATAGCCGTCTGCACCAATCTCATCTGCATATTCCTGTGTAACCGGCGCCCCGCCAATCATAACTTTAACCTGATCTCGCAAACCGGACTCTTCAACTTCATCAATCACTGTTTTCATTGTCGGCATTGTCGTAGTCAACAACGCAGACATTGCAATGATTTGCGCACCATCAGTTCTAACTGCTGAAATAAATTGATCTGCTGAGACATCAATTCCGAGATCGACGATTTCAAAGCCTGCTCCTTCCAACATCATCTGAACCAGATTTTTACCGATGTCGTGCAGGTCCCCTTTAACAGTACCAATTGCGACTGTACCAACAGGATCAATCCCTGACTCTGTCAGGAGAGGGCGAACTAATTCCATTCCCGCTTTCATGGCTCGGGCCGCAATAAGAACTTCGGGAATATAGAATTCGTTATTCTTGAATTTCTCACCGACAACATTCATGCCAGCAATCAATCCTTCGTTGAGAATCTCGCCAACAGGGATATTTTCAGCTAGACTATCTTCGACTAATTGCTTGACCGTTGGCGCTTGCCCCCGGATAACATTTTCTGCAATTTGGGTTAGATCTACCATTAATGAAGCCTCCAATATAGTTTCGTGCGGGTAGAGTTGTGCAGAGGACTGCTCCTCACACTATGATGTCCATTCTCAATCAGGACCAAGAACGCTCACCATGATAATTTTCTAGATTGATTTCTTTCGGCTAAATGCAAGCCCACATTATCAGATGTAAGGCTTAAGATACCTTATTGTAGTTTTATAGCCAATGTATTGTCAAGGATTTTCGGCCTCTAGCACAGCAACCTGTCGATATCGATTTTCGCAAAAGTAATCGACCACTACGAGCTATCAGTAAGTATCGAGATTTGATTTGATGATAAGGTGATTCTAGACCGAGGTTTAGCTCCACATTAGTTCAAATGAAAAAGCTAGTTGTCGGGATTAGTGTGATTATATATATACCAAAAAGGAGCTTATGCTCTATTTCATTTCGAGCCAAGAGGGCCTTAAGCGATTTGCGCTATCCGTTGAAGCATAGGAGTTACACCATGAGCCGGCGCACCGGCAACGATGAAACATCATACTGTTATTAATCTCTGTTAATAATCTTCAGCTTCTACAGTCAACATTCGTCCTCAAACTCGAACGACACCGGAGATCGGCACTGAAATATAAGGTCTCCAACTCTTTCCAAGGTTGAACTGGCAAAAATATGATCTTCATAGACATACAGTTGCTAAATGGAAAAATCGAGCGGAGATGAGCGATCAAAGTTATCGCCCGGAAGGTATGCACACGGCCCGGAATGATGCTCAGCAGACCATCGTAGTAAATTGCGAAAAGTGCTCTTGTGGCCCCTCCCTAGATGACCTTCTGCTAGTCACTCGAGGGTTCATTGGTGAGACATCAATCCGCTCTGTACCGCCTGTTGGTCGGCCACGGCATCCCCAACCTTAACCAGCTAGGCGAACAGGAAGGAGGGAGGGCACCGGAAAAGCGCCACGGAAGCCATTCAAAAAACTATGCGCCTGGATTGGTGCATATTGATCTCAAGCGCTTAGCCTAAATGGAAGATGAAGTTTTACGCAAATATCTGTTTGTGCGACTAGATGTTATAATGGGAAATTGATTCGCTGGCCGCTTTTGGCCGAAGCATAGGCACCCAACACCATCTCAACGGCTACTCGTCCATCGTAGGCGTCGGACGAAGGTGGGATGTCGTTTTTAAGATGATCGATCCAGGCCCGCGGAATACCGGCAATCCGTTCACCATGGTTATCAGGGATGGAAATACCGAGATCCTGCCAGGCGGAGTCGCCATCTCGGTACAGTTTTAACGCCACCGCATTTTCAGGGCGAGCGATACTAGTCGAAGGTCCATCTCCATAATTTTGAATAGCTACCCCTTGATCGCCGTAGATCTCAGTGGTATTTTCACCCGCCAGCGTAACGGAGGTATTAATTAAGATAGCCATAGTACCTTCAGCAAATCGATAGATGGCGATACCGGTATCATCCGGTGCGACATCCGTTAGAACGTTGTCAATCTCAGCCATTACACTGACCGGTTTGCCCAGCATCCAATGGATAAAATCGGTGGCGTGAGAGGCGTCGTCCATAAACATCCCCATATTTTTCTCTGGATCGATATGCCACCTAGAGTCGCCAGTGATAAACCCTTGGTTGAAGAGAACAGGGATACAGTGTCTTCTCCTCAAGAGTCCGATTCGACCCAGTTGACCACTGTCGATGAGTTGTTTCATTTTTTGATTAGCCGGATCCTCGCGCATCTGGTGGGCCATCATAAAACGAACGCCGTTCCTCTCGACCGCCTCGATCATTCGATCACAATCCGGTAGCGAAAGCGCCATCGGTTTTTGGCACAGAATATCTTTACCGTTACTGGCAGCAGTAATTACCATCTCTGGATGACGGTTGGTTTCACAGGTGACGATTACCGCGTCGACCTCGGGGTGGGTGATGACCTTTTCCACGTAAGGAGTATAGGGAATACCGATTCGTTCAGCTGCACTTTCACCTCGTTTTTGATTATCGTCCCAACAAATTACCAGTTTGGCGTCATCGAATCCAGCCAGTTGATTGCAGTAGGCGTTGATGTGTCCATGTGCAAAACTGATGATGCCGATTCCTACTTTTGATGATCCAATTTTCCTATCTTTACAAGCCATTGTAATCCTCTCTAATATGCTGTGTGAACGCCCCCAACGGGAAAGCGATGTCCTGAACTACTAACAGGATTATTGTCACTATAAAATCATGTTTCTTACCATTGTAAGAATTGACGTGATGTTCACCATAGTTTCCTTTATAACACCGTTTTTCGTTTTCATGATAGGAGATCTGGCATATCCCTCCACGAATAAGTTTGGAGAGGCTAGGGCAGGCAAAAGTAAATGGTTCAGGGTTCGTCCTTCTTGCCATTGATGATTTGACCCTCGTTTAAATATTTAGATCTTAAATTCTCTAATCTGTTTCAGAGTTGTTAGCTCTCCTCTTTCTTCGTAGTCGGCGGCAGATGAAATAAAAAAGGCTCTAATGGATGGTACTAGAGCCTTTGCCTTGGTCTTCAAGAAACCAGGAACTATAAACTTCTCCGGTAAATCTTTGGGAGGTAGATATCCAACAAACGTTTACGAAGTAATTAAAAAAGCTCTTGCATAAGATCGTAAAATCCACTACAGTTCCAGCTGGGAGTGAGCTAAATTCTTTGGCATACTATACAAACTCAAAAATCTCCCGACTTCTATTTCTTGGACTTAATACAAGAGGTCTAATATAGAGACGATCAGAGGAATAAGCGGTGTTGGGGGATTATCACGCAGGCATTAGTATCTTAATTTTAATTCTCCCCACACTACACTTACCTTGTTCATGGTATCGACAAGCTTGGCCTTTGCAAATCGATTTCCAATCAATTGAGCATATTCTTTGGCTATTTGATCATTCGGGGGAATGGACGTGCCACAGCACGAGGTATGAAAATTGATAACCCCCCCCTTTCATATCTTTCGCTCGGGAGACAATCGGGTCAACATTTGTACCATCATCAGCGTAGCTTTCAAACTCAAAGTTGTTTTGCTTTAGAACAGCAAGACCTGCTAGACGATTGGAGGTCCATTTTTTCAGCGAAGCGATATACTTTTGCCAAGATCGGTTGGAGCAACCTGCGTTACTGTTCCATTGGTCACGGTTACTCCAAATACACTTTGTTGCCCCGTACCTGCAGCTGTGACCCGTGCTCCTTTTCCCAGTAATAGTAGAAGGAATAATCACCGGTAAACCCACCAATCCCCCTTCTCTTAACGCAGGTATAGACAAGATCCTTTTTCCTTCCTTTTTAAAGATGCTTCCCGGGGTATTGCCTCGTGTAATGATATAGATACTTTCCGGATTAGCATTCATATATTTGGCTAAGCCATCACTATCAACAATTTCAACAGTTAGTTTCTGGGATTTCAACTCTTTGACCAGCATTTCTGCTAATTGGCTGGGATTGTTGACTGCTAAACCTCTTCCCCTTCGACGGCTTTGTCATACAAATACAGCCACATCTTGGAGCGAGGGTGAAATTAGTAAGAATCGAACAGAGCAACACCATCGAAACGTTGAGAAATTCTTTCATTGGAATTACCTCCAAATCCGGCGAACTTTGTGTGAAATATATTGCCCATTTTACGATTTTAGACTATCATTGTAAATGATATCAATACCAGAGTCAATCACTTTTTAGGGCAGATTTTATAGTTGCGTTTAGGTGGGGGGGAGCTGGTTGTTAACGGTTCTACAGACTAATTCTTAACCGCTGCTAAGATCTGATAACTATATCTCGTCGGCAGAATACGAGCGAAGTGGGTAAAGCCTGTATCTCCCACTACCCACTTCTTTCAACTTCGAGCAGAAGGCTATACTCACATACTAACTTTCAGGGAAGTAAAGTTAGATTATAATCACTCAATCTACTATAATCCAGCGTATGAAATGCAAACGGTATAATCACCATACCCCTCCGCTTATGCGCATTGCAGGCAATTAAGGCGGTACAGGGCAGTCAGAGTGCAACCAAGCTGGCCAAAGCCTATGGCATTAACCGCCAGACCATCTACCGCTGGATGGCCAACTATCTCTCCGGCGAACGGAAGGCACTATTGGCCAAACTCATCCCTGGCTGCCCTTCAAAACTATCCGATCAACAGATGAGGTAGCTCGCGGAGGCTAGCGGCAACGATATCCCCAGCAAGATGAATTCGAATTTGCTCTTTGGACCTGAAAGATCATCCGCACACGGATTCAAAATCAGTTCGAGATCAAACTTTCCATCAACACCCTAAGTAGAGTCATGAAGTTCCTCGGCTTGACCGCACAAAAACCACTCTATCAAGCCTGGCCGCAGGATGAAAAACTGGTGCCTCAATGGGAAGAAGATACCTATCCAGAAATTAAGAGAGAGGCTAAAAAGCCCGGTGCAACTATCTACTTGGCAGATGAGTCGGGAATAGGCTCAGACGACCATACAGGCCAGACCTGGGCACCAAAGAGAGAGACCAGTGATCACCGCCACAGGAAACTGCTACGCCGTAAATATGATCTCTGCCGTCAGTGCCCAGGGACAACTAGGTTTTATGTTGAGCTAGAGGACAGTTACAGCCGTCATCTTCAGGGAATTTCTGAAACCACTGATGATCGGCCGCAACAAACCGCTATTTGTGGTCGTTGATGGTCCGCCCACACAGAAAGCCGAACTAGTGAAAAAATACGTTGAGTCACTCAACGGAAGACTCCAGCTCTTGATTCGGCCACCAGACTGGCCGGATCTTAATCCAGATGAGACCGTATGGGCACACGTGAAAGGGAGATTGGGAGAAAGACTGTAAATTCACTGGCAGAGATGAGAAGTCATGCTCTTGGTGGGCGGTGGAGATGGCAGAAAACCCCAAGACGGATCCAGTCCTTCTTTGATCAGCCGACGTGTCAAAATGCCAGAATCTAGCATTACTTTAGTGAGAGTTAGTAGTGGTTTTGTCCTTGTGTTCCGCAACCGGTCACACCAACATAATATTGGTTGATCTTTCATAGCTACTCTTCCTACCGTAGTCGCCTACTAGAGTTGTCCAAAATTCCTGATTGTATATCAATAAAATAGCACTAGGCAAATCGTATCTGCTAAGTAGGCCCTCCTAACAACTTATACCAATTCATTTCCATTTTTAACACCAAGTTTCGGAGTCAACGCTATTTTCAAATTTAATCCAGAACTCAGGTGCTGTGAGGCCTTTTTGAAGAATCAGATGGACTGCTCATTAGTTTGAATCTTATCATGATTTCTGTGCCGCGGTAAAGAGAGTGCTGTCATCGATTGAAGTTGACGAACTAATACATAGACTGGAAGTTATACTATGTAAAGTTAGATTTTCAATATCAGGATCATTTCACGGACAGCAGGGATTGTATGATGATACATTGGCCTGTCCCAGTAGAAATGTCACATAACATCGGCAGACAGCCTTTGTGGCTTATTGGACTCCGAAAATGACACCGAAGTCAGTAGGGCTGAATTCTTGGTGTCATTGGAGGTTGTGCTGACACGGTAGAATCGAAACTTTTTTGTATCAATGACCATTTTTTGTCCTGCCAGTTTGGATCGGTTGATAGATCCTGAAACTCCCACGGATCCTGAGCTAGATTGTAGAGTTCGCAAATTCCTTTGTTGTGGTAGTTGACCAACTTCCATTGCTGATCGCGATACATGGTTGCCATAGTTTGATCCGGGTAATCAATAGCCCCATAAAATTCACAGCGGACACTATCTCTATGTTCTGTTGTTTGCCCAGTTAATAATTGATGTAGAGATTGCCCTTGAACGTAATAGGGGTTTGGAAGTCCAAGACTTTCATAAAAAGTAGGCACTAAATCGACAAGTTCCACCAGAGCCGACGTAATTACGTCTTGTTGAAATTGTACTGGATATGAAATGATAAGCGGCACTCGCACCAGACCTTCGTAAAAACGACAACCCTTGAGCATTAAACCGTGATCTCCTAGCATTTCTCCATGGTCAGCCATAAAAATGATGATTGTGTTTTGGCGTTGTTCAGTTTGATATAGAAAATCGATTAATCGACCAAATTCGGTGTCGATTTGCTCAATCATGGCATAGTAGGCAGCTTGCACTTTTTTGTGTTGCCATTTTTCTGGCAAATCAGGTTCTGATTGAAAATCAATTCCTGCTTCCATCAACTTCTGTTGGTGAGGCAAATCGGTTAGTCGGAAGTTCGCACCTGGTAATTGTGTGGGATCGTATCGCTGATAATATGATAGTGGCGCATCAAAAGGCGGATGAGGATCAAAAGGGTTCACTGACAAAAACCATGGTTGATTTGTTGATCGGTTCTTTTGTATAAATTCGATAGCCTTTTCAGTACACCAGTGGGTTTGGTGAAGGTTAGATGGTATGTTATCTCTATTGGCTAACGGTTCATGTAATCCCCCAAAACTTTGCTGATGCGCGCCGTCACGATAGTTAGAGGCTTTGACAGGTGTTTGCATCAAAGTCTCCGGATTGACACCTTGCTGACGCAACCACTCCGCATAGTCGTGCCCAAATGCGTTTGGACCTTTGTGGTCGTGACTATATTGAAAATATCTATATCCATCACTGACCCGTTTTTCCTGTCCTAGTGCAGCACTCGATAAATGCAGTTTCCCAACCAATCCACAGTCGTAACCCGCTTGTGACAAAACATGCGGGATAAGTCGATTTTCGTAGTGGGATGGGAACTGCTCAATGCCGTTACCGTTTACAGCTAAAGCTGATGGATACATACCCGTCAAGAAACTAGCACGACTGGGGGTACATATTGGCGACTGGCAATAGGCATGAGTGAAAGCAACACTAGTAGATGCAAATTTATCTAGGCAAGGGGTCTGTATATGACAATTTCCGAGTGCAGCGATAGTGTCGAAACGTTGTTGGTCGGTGCAATACCAAAGGATGTTAGGTCTCTGCATTATTACGATTTGATAGGTAGTTAGTTTATGAGGCTTATAGAAAATGGCAAAATGTGTGTCTTTACCAGACTGAGCTTCCTATTCTGGACATCCATGGATTTTATCTGTTCTCGGTCCATATTAGCAACTTCATCAGTACCATCAACCCTTGATTATTTTAAGGGCTTTTTTTCTCCGAGGTAAGAAGTTCAGGGAACTGCTAGGGGGCAGAACAATAGGTTTGTGAGCCAAATACGAATGAATCCCAGTGAAATCATCACCCGATAGCTATGGCCTGTTTTTCATCTCCTGTGGTAATGCATCGATTTTCTGAGGGTATAAAATTAATTATAGATAGATAACGAGGATGTATGTTACACATCTCTTACAGAATGGAAAGGAGATGTATTCTATGTCAATTTCAGGCCGGAATTATTCCTCTAGTGTCATTGTAAAGAATGGTCAAGTTCGAGGCAAACAACGCTATAGGTGCAGAATTATGCTTAATAATTTTGTGTTAGGAGACGGTCGTGTTGATCCAGAAACAGCTCCTAAATCGGCCTTTGCCGTCTTGCTCTATGGTCTGGGCAAGGCGTCCTATGGGTTGATAGCCAAACTATTTGGAGTGACACCCTTCGCCGTTTAAAATTGGCTGATACCTGGCCGGATAACGAAATTTCTGACCACATCCGAGAGGTTGAATTTGACCAAAGGTAGCATTTCTTGGAGTCAAAAAAAACAAAACATTGATTCTCAAAGCCGTAGACCGTTCTAGCGGGCGAATCATGGCCTGGGTTATAGACGGTGGTGATGCTCAAACCTTCGCCCACCGGTATGAAAAGGTCAATCACTTAACAGACCGCATCTTTGATACAGATGATTGGGAGGCTTTGACTGGGGGAAATAGGCATCCACGACGTCATTGCTCCATTTGATAGCGCCATGATTTAGCTCAGCTCGAGAATCCAGGCCTAGAGCAGAACCATCAGGGGCCTTTGACACATCGCACCAGCAACAAGCGGTGGATAGAAGATACAGCAGCCTGTTGAGAAAGCGTTTGGGATTAATTGCGAGTTTTCCTTATCCTTCGTTTGCCTGGAGTAGAAAACAGATTACTAAACAATTTCCATTCCATGTCGCTTAAACTTTCAAATCAAGCGGCCATTTCATCTTTATGTGAGGAAATTTATATGAAGAAAATATAATAACATCCTCCCGCATTATTGGGATTAGGCACATTATCCCGTTCGATCTCCGGTTGGAGTTATCTTGAAAGGGTTTGTAGATTCACTGTCAATGTCGAAAGTTTTGGATTGATTGAATTGGCAGGGTTTGATATAATCCGAGGTGTTATTTAGGATTATCGACGTGTTGCTTCGATTTAAAGCTCTACAGTATTTTTATTTTCTGCTTCTCCTTCTCTCTCTTTTAGGTTTCCACTTTGTTGGTTTGGCTGAAACCGTCTATGTGCCACAGGACTATCAAAGCATACAGGAAGCAATTCAGACGCGTCAAGATCAAGACCAGGTCATTGTTGCTCCTGGGTACTACCGGGAAAATCTTCAGCTTGAGGGGCAAAATGTCATTCTTCGCTCGACGAACCCAAATGATGCCGTAATAGTGAGCCAGACGATTGTTGACGGTGGTGGTATCGATTCAGTAATCACCTTGGATGGAACGGAGCCCCCATCCTGTCAGATTGTTGGATTGACCCTGACCAATGGACGAAATAAAGTGGGAGCGGGAATTTTGGGCAACGGATCGAAGGCTACTATCGCCCTCAACCGGATTGTTGGTAATCGAGCTATTTCTATTGATGAAACGAGTGCGCACGGCGCGGGTTTAGCACAGTGTCACGGCCAAATTATTGGTAACACTATTCTTGAAAACCAGGTAGATGCCAGGTTGGCAAGCGGTAGTGGCGGTGGGATTTACCAGGCCAATGGTACAATTCTAAATAACGTCATCGCCCGTAACCGCGTGGCGGTGCTTTGGGAAGCAAGCGGTGGAGGACTGTCCTCATGCCAAGCTGAAATCATCAATAACACAATTGTCTACAACCATACTGTCTCGCTTGCCGCCTTAGCCGGTTACGCACATGGTGGTGGTGTTAGTAACTGTTCAGGCGTTATCCAAAATTGTATCCTATGGGCGAATGAGTCCATGGTCTTCCCCCAAATCTATAACAGTTCCCAACCGACTTACTCTTGTCTACCGAATGGGACAATTGCCTATCACAACATCGCTATGGACCCGCTACTTTTGGCTGTAGCGGAGAATGATTTTCGCCTGGCCGAGGGTTCACCTTGTATCGACCGGGGTGGCGAACTGAATGCACCATCGACTGACCTGACGAACTTTCGCCGGTCTAGTACCGATATCGGTGCGTACGAATGGAGAGCAGTTCCTGTCGTAACCACCCTGCCTGGCGAATCTACCGAAGACGGACAGATTTGGTTCCGTGGCCACCTGGATTCAAAAATAGAGGTGTCAGCAGGTACTGCACCACCTGGTAAATACTTTTTTGAATATGGTGAGAGTTTGGCTTACGGGTCAACGACGCCAGTGCAAGATCTGCTTCCTGATCAAACAACAATCAAGTATTTGGCAACCGATCTTCGTCCAAACGCAACCTATCATTTCCGTCTGGTTGCAACCTACGAGAGGGGACGTAGTTACGGCCAGGATCAAATCTTGATTTTAGGGCAACCCATTGTTAAGGTTCCTGATGACTATCGAAGTATTCAGGCCGCCATTGACGCAGTACGAAACGGTTACCAAATCATTGTCAGTGATGGCACTTATGCTGGAAATCTGAATTTACGAGGCAAAGCCATTCTCTTAAGATCGGCCAACGGAGCAGAAAACTGTATCCTCGATAGTAGAGAGAATGGCCGAGGTATCGTTTGCCAAACGGGAGAAACCACTGAGACTATCATCGACGGGTTTACCATCATCAACGGCCGTGCTGACGGTGGTGGCATCGCCTGTCTCGAGGCTTCGCCGACAATTCGCAACTGCTTACTGGTAGATAATATGGCAGGTCAGTTTGGATATGGCGGTGGACTCTACTGCCGAAACGCGAATCCGGTACTGGAAAACTGTGTGATTCGTCAGAACCGTGGAGGTGGGATTTACTGTCTGAATTCGTCTCCGAAAATCACTGGTTGCTTGATTGAGAACAATACTACTATTTCTAGCGGAGGTGGGATTTACTGTCAGGCCTCATCTCCTGAAATTCAGCAAACTATTATCCGGCACAATCGTGCTGACTACTATGGTGGTGGCTTGCATTGCCGAGACGCTCAGCCGGAACTGGTTAATTGTATTCTAGATCATAATAGTGCTATCAAAGGTGGTGCAATTGGTGCTGAGTTTTATGCCTCGCCACTACTGATCAATTGTACTATTGTATCAAATCAGGTTTATTATCAATCACAGAAACCTCCCATAAAACAGGCAAGTGGTGCTATTTACGCCCAACAAACTGCCTCACCTCGCCTTGTCAACTCAATCTTATGGCTCAATGGAGAAAACCCGATCGAATATCACGGGGACATTTTGCAAATACGGTATTCCGCAGTAGAGGGCGGGTTTCCAAACTTGGGTAATATAGATACTGATCCGGTCTTCGCCGATATCGAACAATACGAATACTATGTCTCCGACCAAAGTGATTGTATTGGCGGTGGAACCCCCGATTTGGCTCCAGCTTTCGATTTTGAAGGCAATTCCAGAGGTCAAACACCGACCATTGGAGCCTACGAAATTGGTCGATACATCGCAGCCGAACATGTAATTAAAACTGTTGTAGATCTAGGTGGTGTGATTGAACCTGCTGGAGATATTTCAGCGCTTCGTATGTCGGATCAACCCTTCCAGATTTTGGTGCAAACAGGGCATTTGCTAACGGACGTACTCATCAATGGGGAATCCATCGGCCCTGTAACAGACTACAACTTTCAACGTATCAAGTCCAACCATACCATTGAAGCCAAGTTTATCAGCTATCCAGTTGCATTTCAGATCCGGACCGTACCGCAAACCTATCAGGGGGAAGCTATTGAAATTGAGCTAGCCCTCTTAAATGTCCGTCAGGAGCCAATAGTACCTCTGAGCCCAATTACGGTTGACCTCTCTCTGGAGGGAGGTACGGGACAATTCTTCACTTCAGCTAACTATCAAAAACAGTCACCAATTACTGAGATTACCATTCCCACTGACCAGACCTCCACTACCGTCTTTTTCCGAACCCACCAATTGGGCCAAACAAGGATCGACATTCGCCACCGTCAAAGTACCAACGACAGCGCACTGTCGGCAACTTTGTCTAACTCGAGTTCGACTTCTAATCTGGTGAACCCAGAGGTTGCTTCCGCTACTCACGACCTAACGGTCATTACGGCCTTGGACGAAATTAAAGTTAGTGGTAGTCCTATCGATATTGGACAAACTGCCACCATTACTCTGATCGGTAAATCAGCAGATACCGATTCTTTTGATGTAGCAACTGCAACCTTTTCAATTCCTGGTTTGGTTGAATCTCAGGAGGCTTATGCTTCAGCAGAAGACCCAACTCGTTATATCGGTTACTTCACCCCCATTTTAGACCAGCATCTAAAAGGAGTTTACGATCTAACTGGCACAATTGGACACAGCCAAAAAACTCTGAAGGATGCCATTCGATTGGTGACAACTCCGCAATTGTCAATTCCTACTGTCAATAAAGATGAGTTGGATGAAACTGCTGATACTGGTCAGTCGATTGTTGCACGGAATGGCGATGAAATCTATCTCTCAATCAGTGCTAACAGATCCGGTTTGGTCATCATGGCAGACGTATCAGAGGTGGACACCACGCAGACTGAACCGATCCAACTTGAACATATCCTCGACAGTTCTCATCGACCCATCAGCATCGACGAAAACGCGTCCTCGACAGTTCTCCCCGATCCCCAATCGGCGCAAGAACCGACTGAGGGCGACGATCAGGAATTATTAGCCCTAGACAGCACTGAGAGTGAAAGAATCACAGATCTTGAGGTTTATGCGATCACCCATGAGATCAGCTACCAAAATACGGCCACCGATGGCACCAAAGTTATTCGGTTCACGGCGACTGACCCACACGGCGATATTGCTACCCCTCTAAAGGTCAGTATCGATCTGAAAAATACGATTTCCTTTACTTTGGATGTCCCAGAGGATGTCAGTTTAATTTACCTTCCTTTGGCGGTAAAGCGCGTCAACGGGCAGGAGAGAAGCATCGATAGGATATCGGATCTATATCGAGCCTTAGGTGGTAATCAAACCGTCAAGTTTCTGGTCACCTATCAACCGGAGACCGGTGATTGGGTCAGTTACTTCGGCCGTTATCCTGCAAGTTTTCGAGCAGATGTTCCAATTAGTAATGTAACAGGAATTATCTCCGTTATGCGGCAGGCTGTCACCCTTAATTTAGAAGGGCATCCTCTCGATCATCGGCTAGAGTTACAAACCGGTCTCAACATGATCGGTCTACCACGTCAAGATCCGCGACTAGTTGAGGTCGGAGACTTACTGCAACTGGATTCGGTTGGAGAATCAATTACTCACTTGATTGTACAATCAAATCAGGTTGATCCAGCCGATCAATCAAAAGGGAAAAACTATCGACGTTTCTTGGCAGTGGCTTTCCCAAATGCTGACGGTACAATCACCTTAGCCAGACAGGAACCGGTTACTGCCGGTAGGGGAATTGTCGTTATGACTAAAAGTACAGGCACAGTTGTTACAAAGGGTAATCCTTGGCCAGCCAAACTGGATCCGGTTCCCCTTACAACACCGATAGCTGCCCCAAGCACTATTGCCATGCCATCTGCAATAGATCTACTTGTACTACATGGTAGTGTAGACGCCGACCTCGGTCAGACGCCTATCCAAATCCGTGTCACCAGCCAATCCGATGCGATCCGCGACGATAATTCTCGCTTTCGGCTAAGGAGATCATCTCAGTGGGAAGAGAGGTTTGAACTGAAGAAAGCACTTGACTCATCCGGTACATTGAACTCTCCAGATCAGACGAGTCAAACGTTAGCTCGGACATCGGTAGATAAAGCGGACGCCACACGACCACATGAACGTTCTCTTCGTGGTCAATACTCCTTTGCGCTGACACTTGTCGGTCTAAGTACCGACGCAGATTATAAACCAACTCAGGTCGGTGATGTCCTGGAAATTTCAGTCCAATATGCAGATCTTACTACCTTTATGGTAAAACATATAGCGACTGCAACTGAGACACTAAATCGGTATATCGATCTTGGCCAGCTTAGGCCGGTCGAAGCCCCTCCGTCAAAAACCCATCTTTTTGCCAACTATCCAAATCCTTTTAATCCCGAAACGTGGATTCCGTATGACTTAGCCGCTCCGACTCAGACTGAAATCAAGATCTACAATGTTAACGGGGCTCTGGTTCGTAAAATCGAAATGGGGCACCAAACAGCGGGATCTTATACCTATCACTGGGATGGTCGGACGGAAAACGGTGAATTAACCGCCAGCGGGATCTACTTCTACACCTTGAAAACCGACGACTTTGAATCGACACGTAAAATGGTGATTCTCAAATAGGAAAACGGTAATGCCCAAAAACGATGAAAAGACGATCTTCGGTTGGTGTATGTACGATTGGGCAAATTCTGCCTTTGCTACAAGTATTACCACGGCAATTCTTCCTGCCTATTTTGGAGTCCTGTTTGTCGCAAGTCACGGGGCAGCTGGTTGGAAAGGGTGGTCGGGAGAATCTCTGTGGGCATTTGGTGTAAGCTTCGCCACGGCAATTGTCGCCTTATCAAGTCCCCCGTTGGGTGTGATAGCCGATCGTCTATCATTAAAGATGAAGTTCCTCAAGATATATGCCTTCGCCGGATCTCTTTGTACCATTCTCCTGTTTACCACCGTTTGGCTGCCAGGATACGACTGGATGTGGTTGCTTGGTTTCTACATGCTTGCCAATATCGGATTCGCAGGTGGAAATGTCTTTTATAACTCACTTCTGACATCGATTGTTGACGAAGATCAATACGATGATGTCAGCAGTAAAGGGTTTGCTTACGGCTATATTGGTGGTGGATTGTTATTGCTTATTCATCTCATTGTTATTACCGTATCCGGTAACAACCCGCTGGTGATTCGTCTTTCACTTGCTTCGGTAGGTATCTGGTGGTTTGGTTGGGGATTAGTGACCTTCACAACGGTTTCTGAACCCAGCCCTATCAATCTTGCTAGCAAACCCAGCACAGGATCAACCACTAAGATGGCCTTCGGTGAACTTTGGCAAACAGCGCAGGATATTCGGAAATTCAAAGTACTTTTCACCTATCTTTTAGCTTTTCTTTTATTTAACGATGGAATTCAAACCGTACTCTCTGTGGCAGGGGTTTATGCAGCCATAACCTTGGGGGTCTCCCTAACTTTTCAGATGGGAACGATACTCATACTACAGTTCGTGGGTGCACCTGGTGCAATCATATTCAGTAAAATTGCCAAAAAAATTGGAACTAAGTCGGCATTATTTATTACTTTGTTTATCTGGATGTTGGTTGTTCTACTTGCCATTGGCATGTCGGCACTGGAGCCCGTCGATCCAGCTGAACACGATTATCGATTGGAGTGGAAGGAAACAAGTTACACTATCTTTAGAGCCCCGAGTCTTAAGAATGAAGGCTCAGATGCCGACTGGCAAGAAAAAGTCGGGAAATGGAATACAGATGATACCTTGACAATCAATCAAGCTCAACTTTTGAAGGAGTCCACCGCACAATCACGGTTTTCTATCCACATTACGGATGGCGAACTTGCTGGACCAACCATAGGAAATGATCACCCTAGTCAAATCGGAGATGGATGGATTGATTTTATTCCATCCGCTTTTCGCACCTATGTTTGGCAACCGCTGCGAGTTCCTTTGTGGATGGGAACCAACGGGCGATTTTCTTCCAACTTACAGTTTCTATTACTCGGTATATTTGTGGGCTTAGTGATGGGTGGCAGTCAAGCACTTGCCCGAAGCCTATTTGCCACTATTATGCCCGAAACTCGTAGCGGGGAGTTTTTCGGGTTCTTTGGGTTTATTGGCAAGGCAGCATCCGTCATTGGACCACTTTTGTTCGGTTTTATGGCACGGATATTTGATAGGCGAATTGGTATCTTAACTATTCTGGCAATTATTCTGGTAGGTACCCTGATCTTGAAATTTGTAGATGTTAACGAGGGACGTCGAATTGCTTTAGAAGAAGATGAAAAACGTCGTAAAGGTCTTTATGCGTAAAAGGCTTGGCGTGTCCCAATTATTGTTTTAAGATCTATCTCCTGGTTGACAAATTAGCACTGCTTTACGAGTTTTATAGTGTTTCCTATACGCTAAAAAATGACGAAGTCCAATCGAATCTATTTTTTAGTCGCTCTGTTACTAGTATTTCCAGCCTGTAGCAGCGACTTACCTGAACCCTCAGCCGATTTCTACGCTAAACAGGGGTGGCAACAGTATCAACTGGGTTTGTACGAAGAGGCACAAAAAAACTTTGAATTGGCTCAAAAACTGGACCAGGATAGTGTCGATGCCGCTGTAGGTCTGGGTTGGATATTTTTTCGGCAGTCGGAAGATCCTCAGACAATGGAAATGGCAAAAGGTGAATTTGAGAAAGCCGTTTTGCTGGCTAAGCATGATGATAACACTGACCTACTTGATGATGCACACGCCGGTTTAGCGGGGGTAAACCTGTCCCTGGAACGGTATCAGGAAGCTATTAGATATGCTGAACTGATCGTCGATCCGAATTACCGATTTGCCAGAGGCCAACCCAACTTTGGTAGTAAAGAGTTAACCCTGCTTTTGGCAATTTGCTATTTTCACATCAGTGATTATGAAAAATCTGTGGAGAAAATCCAAGTTCTAAACCCAAAATTTAGTTGGCAACTCGATGATGAACCGAGCAAAATATTGAAAGAGTTGGAACGACAATAGATGCCGAGTCGATTTTTTTCTGTTTTTCTGAAC
>Ga0208128_1000275_pt1 | contig 22110 bp, 20 predicted proteins | sample ETNtaG_35_FD_185758 | JGI IMG/M metagenome (GOLD analysis project Ga0208128, IMG submission 185758) | Marine microbial and viral communities from oxygen minimum zone, Eastern Pacific Ocean - ETNP201306PF51B (SPAdes) (version 2) | ecosystem: Environmental > Aquatic > Marine > Oceanic ... | reverse complement strand
TAACGAGAATAGCCAAGGGTGCAAGAAAGCGGACCAGGATCAACCAACATTGAAAAAAACGCTCGTTTACAAATTCGAGTTCGCTGTTCAGAAGTTCAGTTTTTAAACGCCATCCCACAAACAGTGAAATCAGGATGGCTCCAATGGGCATAAAAATATTGGCCGTTAAATAATCGATCAGATCAAAAATTGTTTTATCCCTAAAAAGCTCAATCCCTCCCAGCGGGTAAATATCTGCCCACAGATTAAAAGAAAAAACGCTCGCCAACCCAATCAGCCAGGCAATAAATCCGAACAGGATACATCCGATATTGCGTCGCATATTCCAGCGATCCTCGGCATAGGCAACGATAGGTTCAATGATGGCAATGATGGAAGTGATCGCTGCAACAGCCAGGAGCAGGAAAAACAAGATCCCAAAGAAAGCACCACCCGGCATGCTGACCAGTGCCGTTGGAATGGTCACAAAAATAAGACCTGGACCTTCCGCCGGATCGAGCCCATTGCCAAAAACCAAAGGGAAAATCATCAGTCCGGCTAACAATGCGATCAGGGTGTCGGTTCCGGCAATCACCAATGCTGATCTGGTCAATGAGGTGTTATCCGAAAGATAAGCCCCATAAGTCATCATCAGTCCCATAGCCACACCAATCGAGAAAAAAGCCTGGCCAATGGCAGTCAATACGACTTCGCCGTTAATTTTCGTAAAATCGGTATTGAACAGGAAATCAAAACCTGATTTAAAATCTCCTGCAACCGCAGCATAGCCAATCATGACCAGCAATATCAAAAACAGGCAGGGCATCAGTATTTTAATGCTTCGTTCAATGCCACTGCGTAGTCCCCGGCTGACGATCCATGCCGCCATGGATATAAATATGCTGTGCCAAATAATAAGGGTGCCAGGGCTGGCCAGCAATTGCTCAAAGAGATTGGGAACCTCGGCAGGTGAGACACCCCCGAAATTATTCGCGGCTTTGAAGATATAAGAGAGGATCCAGCCGGCAATGACGCTGTAATAGGTAGTAATCAGGTAGCCAACGGTAAGTCCCATCCACCCAATGACTGACCAATGTCTGGAATGCCCTGCTTTTTCTGCAACCCGTTCCATGGCAATGGGTGGGCTGTGATGTCCGAGTTTGCCAATTAGCAACTCGGCGATCAGAATCGGGATTGCAATGAAAATCACGCAACCCAAGTAAACCAGTACAAACGCACCTCCACCGCTGACACCAACGATGTAGGGAAACCGCCAGATGTTACCCAAACCAACGGCAGCGCCAATGGCTGCCAACAGAAAAGCTGTATTGGAGGACCAGGTTTTCTCGTTGTTCATAGGGTATGGATGATCAACCAGGGAGAACGAGTTTAATCGTCATCGGCTGCCAGAGTCGCTCCTGAGTCCAGCATCGTCTGGATAGCCTCCTCCTCAAGACCTGCTTCTTTTAAGATCTCAATGCTGTGCTCGCCCAATTTAGGTGGGTGCCGCCGGATTGAAGCCGGGGTTTCCGAGAACCGGGCCGGGAATCCAGGGAGTTTCAGCATGCCTTCACTGGGGTGTTCAAAAAGCGTCCAGAAATTGACCGCTTCGAGATGCGGGTCGGTAAAGAGATCCTCCAGGGTATTCACCACAATCACCGGAACTCTGGTATCACTGAACAGATCCAGCCACTCCTGGGTGGTCTTGGTGGCCAGAATTTTTCCGGTCTCGGAATAGGTCTCGTCTATGTTGGTGACTCTGGATGAAAGATCCTTGAAACGCTCATCCTCTATGAGATCTTCCCGCCCTGCTTTCTCACAAAATACTCTCCAGTGATCATTCATGTAGGGCAGCACGGCGATATAGCCATCTTTGGTTTTATAGGGTTTGCGGTGATGCGACATCAACCGGGTATAGCCAGCTTCGCCCAGGGGTGGTTCAAAAGTCTCTCCCCAAAGGTGCTCAGCCATCACAAAAGACACCATGGTCTCAAACATTGGCACTTCAATTTCCTGGCCAACCCCAGTGCGTTCCCGATGGAACAATGCCGCCAAGATTGCGTAGACAACAGTGATCGCCGTGGTTTTATCCGCCACCACGGTGGGCAGGTATCTTGGCTCACCCAATACCAATTCATTCAAATTGGCAATGCCGCTGACCGCCTGGATGGAATCATCAAGCGCACCCTTCTGGCCATAGGGACCGTGTTTGCTGTAGCCGTAAGTGCCACAATAAATAACGTCGGGTTTGACCGCTTTGATGTCTTCATATTCGAGATTCAATTTCGTCATCACCTGGGGTCTGTTGTTGTGCACAAAGACGTCACATTCTTTGACGATTGCCAAAAGGGCCTCCCTGGCACTGTCTTGCTTTAAATCAAGTACCAAACTTCTTTTGTTTCTATTATTGGATAGATAAAGAGCAGCCATGCCTTTGTTGCGGTACGCGCCCAATTGCCGATTGCTGTCACCAAATGGGGCTTCCACCTTGATCACTTCAGCTCCCATGTCAGCCAGGATCTGAACCGCCCAGGGACCCAGAACGACACTGGTCAATTCCAGAATTTTTACACCCGATAAGGCTCCAGACACAGTGTTAATCTCCTAATTGCCGATACCAAACCCTGGGATGGTCAACTAGTCGTGCTCGTGATAGTGGGGGTATTCAAAATCAACAAAATGGTTGTGGCCATCCGGGGACTGAACCCATTGATTGAGTGCAGGCTTCATCCTCTGGAAACGAGCCGCAGCCCTATCGGCATTCTCTTTCGGTGTGGTCCAGGGATTGAAGTGGAAATAATTATGCAGATGGCAATCGGTTCTGCCAATCGCTATGATTCCGTGTTTACTGTAGAAACCGCCATGATTGATATACGGTGGACGCCAGAAATAACCACCGGTCGGTAGATCTCCAAATTGCATCATCCAGGATGTTCCCCAGATGTGGTAGGACTCCTCGCAACAATCATGGTAGGAAATATTGTCCTGCTGGAAACCGGGAACCATGCAATACAGAAAAGTATGTGCTTCCGTATGAATGTCGTATTTCAACAGTTTCAACATGCAACCGGAGGCTACTGAAGGAACAATTCTGGTACCAGGCATCCAGTTAACATCAGTCATAGCATCGATAATCGATAAGCGGTATCGCTCAGCTAGCGGATGGTCCTCGGAGGAGGACTCAAAACTGGGCTCACCATAGTTATAAAACATCAACACTGTCGCCGCTCTGGATACTTTCATGGCCGGCATGCTGACCCCGGGTGGGATCAGAAAATGGTGGTTCTCGCCATAGGTGGTGTCCCCATAGGTTATGGATCCAGAGATGATGAACATCTCTAACTCTGAATAACTCAGCCCCGGAGGCAGGGTATAGCCTGTCTCAAATTTAACCTTGAGCGAACATGCACCGGTGTCCACGTCCATGCTTAATACTTTGTAATGCATTCCTTTGCCGAATCCAGGCAGTGTCATGCGTCGGTATGGGGTTTTTCTCTCGTCGTAGGGTTCTATATGTGGTCTGGGCATCGCAGTTCCTTTGTTGTCGTGTTAATTAATGTTTTATTCCCTTCAGGTCTTTGGGCTCATAGGTCACTTTAAATTTACGCCTAGGCTTTTTGGGTATTTCTTCTGGGGCAACAATTCTTCTAACGTCACCATCAATGTTGGTGCCTCGGACCTGAATGGTTTCCAAGAATGTGGCGATCCATTTATCCCTTTGGGGGGCAATATCTTCCATGTGTTTAAGAATTTTTTTGAATCGTGCCTGCTGCAGTTTTAATTCCTTCTTCATCCAGGTTTTCACTGCCTTTGATTTGGGATGCTTGATCGAGGTAACCGGTTTTCCGCTACCTGAGGGCCTGCCTGTAGAAGATTCGCCCATTTGATTAGCCATGCTTGCTCCTGTTCTTGATTGTATTGGTATTAATGTTTTAACTTAATTCAGCAAAAAATACAATGCCGTAAGTCATCGTCACTGCAAAAGGCAAAGCCCACTAATCGGAATAAAAGCTTTCCTTGTTGTTGGCTTTCTCTCTCAAGCTATCAGGAACCGTGAATCGCTCTCCTAATCTCTGGCTATAGTCGTCACACCGTTCCACAAATTTCTCAATACCAACGGTATCGATGTAGGAGAATACTCCTCCAGACCAGGGAGGGAATCCCCAACCCAAAATCGAACCGATATCACCGTCATCGGGACTCATCAGAACATGTTCCTCCAAACAGCGATAGGCATCGAGCGCCTGGATGGTCATCAGTCTGGATTTAACCTCCTCGACATCAGGCTGTTGGTCACTGACGGGAAATAAATCCGCCAAACCCGGCCAAAGTCTTTTTTTGGCACCTTCCGGATAGTCATAAAAGCCCTTGCCATATTTTTTTCCCAACCGTTCGAGCTCAACCAATTTTGCCGAGACCTCCCATCCTGATGCAGGCTTATAGGCATCACCCATGTCTTCCATGGTCTGGAGGTGAATTTTGTATCCCAGTTCAATGGAGGTTTCATCCTGGACGGCCAATGGTCCAACCGGGTAGCCGGCATGTCTTGCTGCATTTTCTATCAGTGCCGGTGACACGCCTTCGGTCAGCATCGTATTGGCTTCATTGCAAGCCATACTAAAGACCCTGGAGGTGAAAAAGCCCCGACTGTCATTCACCACAATGGGTGTTTTCTTGATTTGCTGGACATAATCCAGGGCTCTTGCCAAGGCTTCATCAGAGGTCTCCTTGCCCAGGATCACTTCAACCAATGGCATCCTCTCAACCGGTGAGAAAAAGTGCAGGCCGATGAAACTCTTGGGTCTCTTTGAGGCTTCTGCCAATCCACTAATGGGTAATGTTGAGGTATTGGATGCAAAAATTGCACTCTCGGCAATCACTGCTTCGGTTGCTTGGGTCACACCCGCTTTGATCTCTCTATCTTCAAAAACTGCCTCGATAATCAGTTCACACGATTCAAGGTCATTGTAATCAGTGGTGACTTTGATCCTGTCCAACATGGCTGCAGCATCATCAGAGGACATCTTTTTTCGAGCCACCCGTTTCTCCAGAAATTTCTCGGTATACTCCTTACCTTTAGCGGCCTGCTCATCGGTTGAATCCAACAACACCACATTCATCCCAGCCCGCGCACTCACCAAGGCAATGCCCGAACCCATCATGCCGGCCCCCAGCATCCCCAAAGTAGTGACTTTCGACTTCTCAACGCCTTCCGGTCGTGCACGCAATTTATCTGCAGATTGTTTGTTGATAAAGAGACTGCGGATCATATTGCCTGCCACCGTTCCGGTCAGCAGTTCGACAAAATATTTGGCCTCAATTCTCAATCCAGAATCGATCGGAATCTGGCATCCTTCATAGACGCAGGAAACAATTGAGATCGGTGCAGGGTAATTGTGGTTGGTGTTCTTTGCCACCAGTGCATTGACCACTGAGAATGTTTGGATCGTGCCAACCTTATTGGCATCAAGCCCACCTGGTACCTTGAATCCTTTCTTATCCCAAGGTTGAACCGCATCGCCTTTATCCTTGATCCAGGCCTTGGCCTTATCAATTAATTCTTCCTTGGAGGCTAATTCATTGACGATGCCAAGACCCTTGGCTTGTATGGGTTTAAGATGTTTACCCTGGGTCATTAATTCCAAAGCCGCTTGAACTCCGATTAATCTCGGTAGTCGTTGTGTACCGCCGCCACCGGGTAACAAGCCCACCATCACTTCAGGTAAGCCAAGCACTGCATCAGGCCGATCAACCGCTATCCGATAATGGCAGGCCAGAGTCAATTCGAGTCCGCCACCAAGAGCAGTGCCATTGATCGCAGCAACAAAAGGTTTGCCACAAGTTTCCATTTTTCTCATTGTTTGGTTACTGGCGATGACTTTTTCAACGACATCCGATTTGTCTGACAGTCCCCGCAATGCAGGTAACATTGATTTTAAATCCGCCCCAGCCATAAAGTCATTTTTGGCAGAAGTGATCACCGCGCCAACAATTTTCTCATCACTGATAACTGACTCCAAACACTGACCTAGATCTTGATCGAAATCAGCGGTGATGACATTCATGGGTTTGTCTTTGACGTCGATTGTTAAAACGGCGATACCGTCATGATCGACATCCATCGTTACTGTACTACTCATATTCTGATTACCTTATTTTTTCGTTGTTCTGTAAATCTAAACGCGTTCAACAATTGTTGAAGTGCCCATACCTCCGCCGATGCACAAATTCACCAGTCCGGTATTGAGATCACGTCGCTCCAGTTCATCTATCAAAGTACCCAGTACCATGGCACCGGTTGCACCCAATGGATGTCCCATAGCAATTGCCCCGCCATTGACATTAATCTGTTCGTGAGCAATATCCATCTCTTTCATGTACTTCAAAACAACGGCTGCAAAGGCTTCATTCAATTCAAAAAGATCGATGTCATCTTTAGACATGCCACAGCGTTTGAGCACTTTTCTCGCCGATGGGGCTGGACCGGTCAACATAATGGTGGGTTCGCTCCCTGTGGAGGCGAATCCAACAATCTTGGCTTTGGGTTTCAGTCCCAGTTCCTGGCCCACTTCCTTGGTGCCAACCAGCACAGAAGCGGCCCCGTCAACAATGACGCTGGAATTACCGGCATGGTGGACGTGTTCAATGCGCTCAACTTCCGGATATCTTTGGATTGCGATCGAGTCGAAACCAAAATTGGCACCCATATCTACAAATGAAGGCTTAAGCTTTGCGAGGTCATCGACTGTGGTCCCAGTGCGGATGCATTCATCGTGATCTAGCAACGTTTCACCCAATTGGTCTTTCACCGGCATAATGGAGTGATCAAAATAACCATTGTCCCTGGCATTGGAAGCTCTGGCTTGGCTTTCAACGGAATAGGAATCAACATCTTCCCTGCTAAACCCCTCTTTCGATGCAATCAAATCAGCACTGATGCCCTGTGGAACAAAGTAGCTCCCGTATGCAACCTGTGGATCCACTGCCATGGCTCCGCCGACTGTGCTCATTGGAATTCTCGACATCGATTCTAATCCACCACCAATACACAGATCCGACATACCAGACATTACTTGGGCTGAAGCACTGTTCACGGCTTCGAGACCCGATGCACAAAATCGATTCAATTGTTTACCCGGAGCACTGAGGTCATAGCCGGCATTAATTGCGCCTATTCTTGCCGGGTTGGCTCCTTGTTCTCCCTGAGTGTGTACCACTCCCATCACGATATCATCCACACGGCTGGTATCGAGTTCATTTCTGTCTCTTAATGCTGCCAATACCTGGGTAACCAATTCTACTGGCGTGACTTCATGCAAGGACCCATCGGGTTTGCCCCGACCCCTTGGGGTTCTAACATGGTCATAGATAAATGCTTCGGTCATAACTCACCTATTCGTTGAAATTAAATATAAGCAATCTTAACAAAAAAATAATTTTCTAACGATGAAAAAGAAACATTTAAACAGAAAAGAAAAGACTACTATCGTTTCTACTGGGAATCATTTTTCGGTTACAATTCACTCTTTAATAATTTATATTTTGAGGCAAGCAATGGATATTGAAAATAAAACAATCATCATCACCGGGGCAGCACGGGGTTTAGGTGCGGCAATGGCAAAACATCTGGCTGTACAAAAATGTAAGCTGGGTCTGATCGATTTGAACAAGAACGACATTGTCGGGACGGTTGAAGCTTGTTCAGCCTTGGGCGCAGAAGCACAGGCCTACGCTGCCGATGTCACCAATGAAGACGATGTTGGCGCAGCCTACAGGCAAATAGTCAATGATCTAGGCCCGCTTCATGGAAGCATCAATAATGCAGGTATTACCAAAGATGGGTTATTGGTAAAATTCAAAGACGGTGAGTTTGTCAAAAAAATGTCTCTCGAAGACTGGCAAGCGGTTATCAATGTCAATTTGACGGGTGTTTTTCTGTGTGGCCGAGAAGCGGCCCAGCTGATGATTGAATCCGGCACCCAAGGAGTCATCATTAATATTTCCAGCATTGCCAGACACGGTAACTTTGGGCAAACAAACTACTCGGCAACCAAAGCAGGCGTCCAGGCCATGGCCGTTGTCTGGGCCAAGGAATTGTCGCGTTATGGAATTCGAGTCAATGCCATAGCCCCGGGTTTTATCAACACGGAAATGGTGGCGGCCATGCCGGATAACGTCAAAGAAAAACTAGCGAAAATGATCCCTTTGGGAAGAATCGGAGAACCCAAAGAAGTCGCACAAGCTGCGGAGTTTATTTTCCAAAACGACTACTATTCAGGACGTTGCATTGACCTAGACGGCGCGCAAAGATTGTAGTCAATAACAGGTGAAATGAAACAAGCATGTCTAATGTAGTCATAACGGGGAGCACCAAGGGCATTGGCAGGGGCCTTGCCAATGAATTTGCTCGTCTGGGACACAACCTGGTGATCACCAGCAGAGGTCAAGAAGATATCGAACGCGTGATCGGGGAAATCGCCAAGAAGTCGGAAGGCCGGATTATCGGGCAGGTCTGTGATGTCACCGATAAGAAGCAGGTTCAGGCCTTGTGGGAACTGGCAAGCGGTGAATTTGGCTCGATTGATTACTGGATCAATAATGCCGGTTATGCCTCTGGTCAAAATCCCGTTCACAAAGTACCTGAAAGCCTGATTCATACCATGATTGATACCAATTCCAAGGGTATGCTGTTCGGCTCTCAAGTTGCCATCACTGGCTTTAGAAAGCAAGGGTCGGGACGTTTGTATAATATGCTTGGAGGCAGCTTTGATGGCAAAAGACTGACTAAGGGAATGGGGGTGTACAGCTCTACAAAAGCGAGTATCAATATACTGACCAAATACTTAGCCAGTGAAAACAAGAATACCAATATTATTGTTGGCGCCATCAGCCCGGGTATCCTCATCACTGAGAATTGGCTCAATGAACAACAACGCTTAACACCTGAGGAATGGAACAGAATCAAACCCATGGTCAACATGATCTGTGATCATGTTGAAACTGCCACACCCTGGATTACAGAACAAATCATTCAAAATACAAAAAATGGCAAGAGAATTGCGTGGCTAACAATCTGGAAAATTCTTAAAAGGGTCGTTGATGTGAAATTACTGAGAAAGAAACGTGACCTGTTCTCCAGGTATGGTATATAAATCGCAGTGAAAGTCACCATTTTGCATAATCCTCGTTGCAGCAAGTCAAGAAACAGTCTTGCGCTTCTAAAAGAGCAAGGCATCGAACCGGATGTCCGGCTTTATTTGGAGGATCCACCGACAGAAGAGGAATTAACATCCATTCTAGAAATGTTAACCCTACCTGCCCAAGATCTGTTAAGACGGGGAGAGCCTGAATACAAAGAATTAGGTTTGGATAATCAAAATTATTCGCAACAACAGCTCATTCAACTGATGATCAAACACCCAAAATTAATAGAAAGACCCATCGTGATCGCAGGAGGCAAAGCGATCATAGGTCGACCACCTGAACAAGTTCTGAATTTATTGTAACCGTTATTTATCTGCACAATAATGGGCTGATCATTGGCCTGCACAAAGCTTATGATTAATTGTAATCTGCGATTTTTTTGAATGCTTCTCTGCTTCGCAGTCGATCAATATAACCACGAAGATGTTCAACACCATCGATTGCTGAGATCAAACCAAGCATATCGGCAATATTGAGACTGTAGCCGTTGACAATGTCTGCTGCTGTAAAATCGTCTCCCACAAGATAATCTGAATTGACCAATACGCTATCTATAACCCTGGCCATGTCAGCAAAAATTTGAGTACCTTGCTCGATGGAAAATTGGTGTTTATGCTCTTCGGGTCTAAACAGTTTGTTGACAATAACCTCAGTAATGGGTTGCATCAAGGTGGCTTCTCCAAAATTGAGCCATTGGAGAAATTGAGCATACTCTTTGCTGTCAGCAGGTGGATGTAATCGTCCTTGTCCATATTCGGATAAGACATATTGCACAATCGCTACCGATTCGGTCAAAACCAGATCACCGTCTTCTATGGCAGGCACCTTGCTCAATGGACTAATCTGTAAAAAAGCCGGAGCACTCTTGGTGTCTGCTGTTAAAACCTCGACTTCATAGTCCAATCCCAGCTCTTCCAGTAACCATATAATCCTAACCGAACGGGTTTTTGGAAGATGGTATAGCTTGATCATCAATACAAACCTCTATTCATCTGGGGCTACTTCAACTCGAACGCCATCCATATCCTCAGTCATCTCCACCTGGCAACTCAATCGGGATTGCCCTTCTCTGAATGACTCCAGATCTTCAAGCAAATCAAGCTCATCTTCGTTCATGGGTGACAGAGAAGAAGCCCAGGGTTCTTCGAAATAACAGTGGCAGGTAGCACAAGAACACATTCCGCCACACAACGCCAGGGTGCCATTGTCCAAATCTCTGAGACTTTCCATAATGGGCAGCCCCACCTGTGCTTCGACTTCGTGCTGTTCCCCCTCGCTGTCTGTCACGTGAATGATTGTCATGTTCGGTAAATTATACTGATTTCAAAAAAAATATTGCTGGGATTAAAACACATAATCTGAAAGATTTCTAGCAAACAGGTAACGGATTAATACACTTCAAGAAAATCTTGTTTCATACTGCTAACTATTCACTTCTCTGTGTTGTTTTGGAATCGACAGAACAACAATAACTCCTTGTTCTTCATGGTTCTTGATAACCATGGATCCCCGGTGGGTTTCAATGATTTGTTTGCATAGATACAAACCCAGACCAAATCCCCCGCTGTCTCGGTTCCTGGATTGGCTGGTTCTGTAAAAAGGTTCTGTGATTTTATCGAGTTCATCCTCTGGAATGCCGGGTCCATGGTCTCGAATCTTAATCTGATAATCATTGGGTGACGCTTCTATGATCACACTCACAGATTGATCGTCTGGGTTATAGCGAATTGCATTTTCCAGAATATTTTTTACCAACACTTCAAACAGAACTTTATCTGCCTCAATCTCTCCAGATTGATCCAATGGTGTAAACTTTATTTTTCTATTTGCAAGAAAACCGCTGCTCTGAATTAAGTCACTTAAAACTTCACTGATCTCAAAACTCTCAGTATTGAGTTTTTTATGGCCATAGTTGATGGCTTCACTGTCCAGCAAACGAGCAATGATCGTCTCCATGGCATTGAGTTCATTCAATAGGTCTTTCTTGATTATTGAATCATCCAATAATTCTACTTCTAGTTTGGCTCTGGTCAGTGGTGATCTCAATTCATGACTGACGCCCAAGTTAAGCCTCTGTTTGGCTAAAATCATCTCTTCCACACTGGCAGCCATTTGATTGATCTTTTCAGCCAAAAAACCCAATTCATCGGGTATCGGTTGCTTGATTGCGATCCGATAATCAAGATTGCCCTGACCGATCTGATTGGCACCAAATTCAATGTGTTTAATGGGTCTGAAAATCAATTGCACGCCGATGTAGCAAAGCATTAAAACAAATAGTGTCAGCCCAATGAGGCTTTCAACAAGATACGTACGAGTCGGTGGTGATGACATTTTTGGAGTCACGAGAAAAATTACATACTCACCATAGGGTATCCTGACATAAGTCCTGTCTTCATATCTCGCAAGCTCAATAACTTCTGAAACTGATGCGACGTAAGGCACCGCTTCGAGATCCTCTTCAAGAGTCAAGAAGGGTTGAAAATTGATATCACCCAGCGCTGTTATTTTTTCTGTTGAAGTCCACTCGAAATCATCACCTGTGATTTTCATATCAAAAGGCATCCGATCAACCACTTGTTGTGCCTTCTCAATATTGGGAGGATACTCAATATCATCCAACATATACCGGTAGTAACCGCTTTGATAGGAACCAAGGACTTCCCTGACTTCCCCTGCTTCGAGTATATGGGTAATACCAGCCCTCACTCCAAAGAAAAAAATTATTCCGGTTGCAAAGAAGATGATCGTCACTTTCACTGACAAAGAAGGTGTAAATTTTCTCACGTTGCTTCCCCTTACTTTTTCTTGAGCAAAAACATATAACCTTTGCCCCAGATGGTCTTTATATATTTGGGATCATCGGGGTTAATTTCGATTTTTTGGCGTAATCGACTAATTAGAATATCAATGGAACGAGAGAAAATCTTAGCCTCTATGCCTTTTAAATTTTTTAAAATATCATCTCTAGAAAATAGTATTTCAGGTTGTCCAAGAAATAAATTGAATAATTCAAATTCCATGTTGGTCAGATCCAGACTGTGGCCATTCAAGTGAATCTCCCTTTGAGAGCTAAAAACCTGAAACTCATCCCGTTCATAATCTCCATCCTGCTTGTTCAATCTTCTAAATAAACTATGGATTCTGGCGACCAATTCTCTCGGCTCAAATGGTTTAGAAATATAATCATCTGCACCTAAATCCAGGCCTCTTATTTGATCCAATGACTCTCCTCTAGCGCTGAGCATAATGATCGGAGTTGAGAACTTTTTTCTAATGTTTTTACACACCTCAAACCCGTCCATCTTCGGCATCATTACATCTAGAATAATGATATCCGGTTGATGGGCTCTGATCATGCCCAGAGAAGTCGTTGGATCTATGGTTGAGACCAACCCAATCTCAAAGGTCTCTAAAAATTTGGTTAGCAGTTTAGCCAGCTTAGCATCATCATCAATGAGAAGGGCTTTAAGCATTGCAATCTAGGATGAAGACCACCTGTTGGTAGCGGATTTAATTTGTTCAGTGCCAATTCTAAGCTCTAACATTCTGTTCGCTTCTTCTGCTCCAAAAACTTCAATTGGCAATATGTTCATGGGATCGTTTCGATATCCCAATTCCCTGACTTGAAAATCGTACTGTTGCTGACCAGCACGCTCGGACACAGGAACTTCATCTGCTTCATCCAACCACTGAAACCAGCGATCAATAAACTTCTCTAAATAATTTGCACAGTAGTCGATATTTTCATTATTCAATTCCGCATGAGAACTAACACAAACAGGAGACATGAATGATCTCAGATAGGTTCCATGACTGACAAAGCGAGTCCAATCGGGTTGCGCTCTAAAATCTAGAAAATCTTTGTTCACTGGTTCGTAATATTTCATTAAATAATCAGGATTGGTTCTAAGATCCATTCTTGGAGTGTATTCCGCATAAAAATAAAGCCTTGGAATGGTTCCAAAAATAACTGCAAGATGAGGCACTCTCGTTTGTTGACCTAGAAAAACAGTAGCATTGATATCTAAAATACTTCTTTGGCGGTTGCCGATCCATGAATGCACTAACCAGTCAACTTCTTCGCCAGTATAGGAGTTAAAAGAGCCCTCCAACTGCCCATGCTTGGGGTGTTCATCGGAAATAAAATAATCTCTACCTTCACAAGATGGATGTTTTTCAACAGAAAAGCGTTCTTTAACTCTTTCTATAATGCCTGTTTGAATTCCCCAGCATTTTTCCCAAGCCTGACTGACATCAACATTTGGGCTTTCTGCAAGAAATTCCATTATCGTTTTGGTTTCTTTGCTCTGGCTCACTAATTTTCTCCTTCTAAAAGTTACTCATTCACTCATTAACTAAGAATATTCTATCAATAAAGCAAAATAATTGATCTTTGTCATTGTTTCACACAGATAAAGTATTCATAATGATGCCGGTTGTGATTATTAGGCAATACAAAAAGGAGATAAAGTGACTGATACAAGTGACAATGGATCAAAAATTGAGATGATTAATGGTCAATTGAGTGTCCCGGATAATCCCATCATCCCCTTTATTGAAGGCGACGGTATCGGACCCGATATCTGGAGAGCCACAGTTAGGGTCTTGGACGCCGCCGTTGAAAAAGCCTATCAAGGTAAGAAAAAAATTCATTGGCTGGAAGTATATGCCGGTCAGAAAGCTTTCGATAAATTCAATAACTGGTTACCGGAAGAAACAATACAGTCCTGCCAAGAATTCCTGGTCTCGATTAAAGGGCCGTTGACCACTCCAATTGGCGGTGGCATGCGATCATTAAATGTTGCATTGCGACAGTTATTAGACCTGTATGTCTGTCTCAGACCGGTACGTTGGTTTAAAGGAGTGCCCTCGCCAGTGCGTCGACCAGAACTGGTGGATATGGTTATTTTTAGAGAAAATACCGAAGGCATTTATGCGGGTATAGAATTTGAAGAAGGTGACGAGAGCAACAAAAGATTTCTAAACTTATTCAAAGAAAATTTTCCCGAAGAGCATGCAAAAATTAGGTTTCCTGACTCCTCTGGAATAGGGATTAAAACGATATCAAGGGAAGGAACAGAACGTCTATTAAGATCAGCTTTAGACTACGCCATAAAAAATGGTAGGAAAAGCATCACCCTAGTGCACAAAGGAAACATCATGAAATTTACCGAGGGTGCATTCAGAAATTGGGGATATGAACTTGCTGAAAGAGAATATGGAAGTTATGTCTACACTTGGGATCAATGGGAAAAAACCAAAGCCAAAGAGGGTGAATCAGCTGCCAATGACGAACAACAACAGGCAATAGACAATGGAGCTATCCTGATCAAGGATGCAATAGCTGATATTACATTACAACAAGTACTAACCCGGCCTACTGAATTTGACGTGATCGCCACCATGAATCTTAACGGTGATTATTTATCCGATGCATTGGCTGCTCAAGTCGGTGGCATTGGCATAGCTCCGGGTGGAAATATTAATAATCTAACAGGCCATGCTGTATTTGAAGCAACTCATGGAACAGCACCGAAATATGCAAATCAAGACAAAGTCAATCCTGGTTCAGTCATTCTTTCTGGAGAAATGATGCTGCGTTATCTGGATTGGACCAAAGCAGCTGACTTGATTATCAAAGCAATGGAACAAACGATTGATCAACAGACCGTCACCTATGATTTTGCCAGACTGATGGATGATGTTTCACCTGTCAAATGCAGCGAGTTTGGAGACGCCTTGATAAAGAACATGTAGGCCACTCATTGAACAAGATTTAATGGATGCCTCTTCGCTACAGACCCTGATTGATATTAGACTCTTGAATAAAAATTAGGCACTGACTATGGGCTCTTCCTTAGCAAGTGCCAAAGGGCCACTTCTAGCAACCGCTACAATCTCAGCCAATGCCTCTATGGATTTTAGAAAATCACTATTCGCTTCCCAGTCATCCATTGCCTCAACAATTACAAATCCATTTTGATCACTTATAGTTTCAGCAGCATGATCTGAAAGTATGGCTTCCAATAGCTCTCTCTGTTGCTCCTCGATCTTGAACTTAATCATGATTAATTCTCTCTCAACATGGTCATGGAGAGTGATGTCAAAAACATCATCTACATCAATTAACTTATTTAGTTGTTTTGTAATTTGTTCTATCACTTGATCTGGACCCTCGGTTACCAGGGTGATTCTTGATATCGTTGGATCTTGAGTTGGTGCAACACTGAGAGATTCAATATTGTAACCTCTGGTTGAAAACATTGAGGCAACCCTTGCCAATGCTCCCGCTTCATTTTGAAGTAATATTGCAATCGTGTGTCTCATCTTTACTATTCTACTCTATATGATCTGGTAAAAAAGACTGATCATACCTCGTCTGGATAAAAGAGTTTTTTAATTTGAATTAGTTAATTTTATTTTTATTTTTTTGTAGTATTGTACTTCGCCTGTTATCCATGAAATACAGCGTTTGATAATTGAAAAATAGTATGAGTCATAATAAAGAAATAGAAGGATCGGATTTAATTGTTCGTGTTCTTGCAGAACAAGGCGTTGAAATGATTTTTGGTTATAGTGGTGGAGCAATACTGCCAACCTATGATGCGATTTTTAGGTACAACCTTGCAAACCAAGTGAATGATAAAGATCCAATGCCACTTGTGGTGCCAGCCAATGAACAAGGAGCCGGTTTCATGGCTGAGGGCTATGCGAGGAGCACGGGAAGACCAGGTGTTGTATTGGTAACCTCTGGACCAGGTGCTACTAACACGGTTACTCCGGTGAGAAATGCCATGGCAGACTCTATTCCCATGGTAGTTATCTGCGGACAAGTCAATAAAACATCCATCGGAACAGATGCATTTCAAGAAGCTCCAATGACGAGTGTGATGGGATCTGTGGCAAAACATGTCTTTCTCGTTACCCATCCTGAGAAACTAGAATCCACAATTTGTGCCGCATTCAAGATTGCTTCTTCAGGACGACCAGGACCGGTAGTAATTGATATTCCAAAAGACATTCAAACATCAATGATTGCTCCCAATACCAGTGCATCAATCAATATTTCAGCCTATCAAAATAGACAGAATCAAATTGAAAAAAATACTTTGAGTGATACTGAATGCAATCATTTCTTTAAGCTCTTAGGTAAGTCAAAACGCCCATTACTCTATGTTGGAGGGGGCGTCATAGCGGCAAACGCATGTGATTCTTTGCAAGGTTTTGCGGAGAAGTTTCAGATACCTATCACCACGACCCTCATGGGCATTGGCGCCATAGACACTCAGTCCGATTTATCATTGCATATGCTTGGTATGCATGGAACTTCTTATGCTAATTACGCTGTCCAGGATTGTGATTTCTTGATTGCAGTTGGTGCAAGGTTTGATGACCGAGTTGCAGCATTACCGAAAAAATTCGCACCCAATGCAAAAGCGGTTGCCCATTTTGATATTGATCCATCAGAGGTGGATAAAGTAAAAAATGTAGACTGGTTCCATATCGGCATTCTCAATAAAGCTATTTCATCCTTAATGGATCACTCTGAAAAAAAACAGCTATCGCTTGAATTTTCAGCCTGGATGGAAGAAGTAAAAAAATTGAAATCAAATTATCCCTTGGACTATGACAGGGAATCAGATCTCATTCAGCCACAAATGGTTTTAGAGGAAATTAATAAAATAACACAGGGTAAAGTCATCATTGCTACAGGCGTCGGTCAACATCAGATGTGGTCTGCACAGTACTTTGATTTTATTAAGCCAAGGCAATGGTTAACTTCAGGAAGTATGGGCACTATGGGGTTCGGATTACCGGCTGCCATTGGTGCTCAATTCGCCAATCCCGATTCAATAGTCATAGATGTGGACGGGGATGGCAGCATCCGGATGAATCTCGGAGAATTAGAAACCGTCACCAACTATAATTTACCTCTAAAAATTCTTCTCCTTAATAATTCTGGAGACGGAATGGTAAGACAATGGCAAAAACTTTATTACGGAGGGAGATTATCTGGAAGTGATAAAACCCTCCATAAAAAAGACTTTATCATGTCTGCTAAAGCAGATGGCTTCAAGTATGCCGAACGGATCACTGAGAAAAATAATCTTAAAAAAACGATCCAGGAATTTATTAAGTTTCCAAAAGCCGCTTTTCTTGAAGTCATCATTGACCCTAACGCCATGGTATTACCAATGGTTGGACCTGGTATGGCTTATGACCAAATGATTACGGGAGAATTTATGAATAGTCGTGAAGATGATCCTGAAATCGATGAAATCGACCCAACAGCAATGTTTTAATTGGGCTGTTGTTCACCCATAGCATCAATGCCATGGGTCGCTCCGGATTGTGTGTAGATTACTTTTTTTCTAAAAAATCTGACCATTCCCATTTTTCCCATTCTGGATGCACCGGTTCCAGAAAATTTAAACCAATTCTTCTCCCCATCAAAAACATAGGTTGTTATTCCACAATCTTGAACGCTAATCGCACCTGCATCTAACTGTCTTGCAATCTTTTCAGCTTCATTAGCATCACCAGCTAGAACCGCTGCCGATAGGCCATATTTGCTATCATTTGCCAATTCAATGGCTTGGTTAACATCCGTATAGGTCATTATTGGAATAATGGGTCCAAATGTTTCCTCGGTCATCACCATCATTGAATGATCGACATTTCTGACAACGGTGGGCAAAATCCATTTACCTCCCCCATGTTCCTCGATGACTCCACCACATAGAATTTCTGCACCCTTATCTTCGGCATCCCTGAGATGCTGCTCAATGATATCAGCCTGTTTATCAAAAATGAGAGGGCCTATGTGTCCTTGGTTAATATCTGGATAATTGATCTCAACCTGTTGAGCCAGTCCTACCAATTCAGATGTAAACTCTTCAGCAATGGAAGAGTGAATGTATACTCTTTCAATGGATTGACATGCCTGGCCAGTAGCCTGAACGGAGGCTCTCAATACAATTCTTGCATTGTTTTTGGGATCTGCATTCTCTGTGATAATGACCGGATCCTTGCCTCCGAGTTCTGCATAAATGGGGATAAAATTCTCCGCGCCGCTCTTACAAACAATTTTTCCTGTCTTAACGCTACCGGTAAAGCATAGGGCATCTACGTTATTGATTAAATCCTGACCGGTTTGTCCATCACCTGCAATGAATCTGCAAACCGCATTCAGCTCTGGAACTTGTTCGAGTGTTTGTTGCAAAGGTTTAATAAACCTTGGGGTAATTTCACTTGGTTTGACAACAACAGCTGAACCGGCCATTAAAGCTGGTATTAAATCAATCAAAGTGATTAGGAAAGGAAAGTTCCATGGTCCAATAACACCAACTACTCCGAAAGGTACCAACTGATGCTTGTAGGTCACAGTTGGGGCTGATGTCTGAATCGAGGTCTTTTCGGCAAAGACTTCTTCACCTATTTCAAGCCAATCTTGGATCATTGTGGTCAGTCTTGCAATCTCAGCAGTTGCTATAAAATACCGCCCGGTATCCGTTACCAACGCTTCCAATAATTCCTTACTGGAAGAAACCACCTGAGCCCATTCTGATAAGACTCTAGCACGTTCCTGAACCGTCATATTTGACCAATGTTGCTGATTCTTTCTAAGATCGTTAACAATGACTTTGACTTCTGTGCCACTAACTGCATCAAAAGAATAATCGATCTTGCCAGTCCTTGGATTTCTAGCTTCTATGACTCTGGTGCTGTGGCTTTCGGTATTCATTGGTCAGATTACATCTTTTTCGCAATTATCTAGATAGGCTAAGACTACGACTAAATAACTGGTTCATCAATAACTATTTTATGAGATCTTGATGCTTGGAGGGATCAATATTCCCACCGCTGAGAACAACGATTGTATTATCTCCTGTAGGAGTAAATTTGTCCTCCAATAGCATCGCTAAGCCAATGACACCGCTGGGCTCAAGAATGATACCCAGTTCGTGATAGGCAATTTTCATTGCTTCAATGACATATTGTTCTTCAACCGAGTAAATATCCTTGAGTAAGCGTTGATTAATTGGAAAAGTTATTTCACCTGGATTTTCTGCCATCAAAGCATCACAAAGGGTAGGCTTGTTAATATCAATGTTCACTCGCTTGCCTGCAGATAATGATTGTTGTGTATCATTAAAATGTTCCGGCTCTACCCCATAAACTGCAGTTTTTTGTGACAACGATTCAAAAGCAAGGCAAGACCCTGCAACTAACCCTCCTCCGCCAACCGGGCATATAAAATTGTCGATGGCAAGATCAATCAATTGCATTTGCTGGATAGCCTCAATGCCAATACTGGACTGCCCAACAATAACATCTTCATGATCATAAGCGGGAATCAGGTAAGCATGAGATTGTTCAGCTAATGCCTTGGCTATTTGCTCTCTATTCTCTGTATAACGATCATAGAATATTATTTCTGCCCCATATTGTAGTGTTGCCTCCACTTTTATAACTGGGGCATCGCTCGGCATCACAATCGTTGCATCCAAACCTAATAACATCGCGGCCAAAGCAACTCCTTGGGCATGGTTTCCTGAGGATCCAGCAACAACATCCCGTGGTCCACTTTGCATTAACTGTTGATGCATACAATAGTATGCACCTCTAATTTTGAAGGAACCGCCGTGCTGTTGTGATTCATCTTTAAACCAAACATTAAAGCCCAAACGCTGATTCAGTTTTTCTGATGAAAGCAGCGGCGTAGGTCTCACCACCCCTTGCAAGACTGAATTGGCGTGAAGGATTTTCTGCATATCAATCATAATCTGTGTGATTGTAAATCATTACTCCTCAACTATTTTGCTCAGCAAGCATTGTCAGTGACTTTGTTATAAAATGAAAAAATCAGAATTACAATTTCAATTTATTAATGTGAGTGATGAAATGGAAACTTATATCGTAACAATTTATGCAAAATTTGAACATGCGGACGAAGTGGCGGACTATTACACGGGACTTCAATCGCTCTACCAAGAAGCTTCTGGATTCATTAGCAGAAAAGTTTATCGTGCGAAAACTGGTGCCATGGTTGAGGCGGTGATGAATACTTATTCTAAAGATGAATTGAAAGGCAATCCAGAAGAAGCCCATGCTCAGGGTGAACACTTTATAATCATTGAAGAATGGGATTCCATTCAGGATCGAATCAATTTTGGCAGAGGCTTAAGTAAAGAACACCATATGAAAGTTGTGCCATATATCCTTCCTGAACACTCGCACGAGTTCTATAAAAATATCTAGCGAACCTAAGAAATCATATTGTCTATTTTCTTAGCGCATATAAAATCGTTTTCTGAAAGCCCGCCTATAGAGTGGGTTGAATAGATAACCAAACACGAACCATATTTCACCACAAGATCTGGATGATGACCTTCAGACTCGGCAATCCAGGCAACAGCGTTTACAAAAGAGATTGTTTGGTTGTAGTTTGAAAACTTAAACTCTCTTTCAATATGTTTGGCATCATCAGATATGATCCATTCAGGGTCAATTGCTTGAGATATTTGTTTCGCTGCTGTCATATCTAACGGCTGCACTCCTCCTTCGCATGGAACACAGTTTTTTTCTTCAAGATTATTTGTAGTCATTGTTTTCTCGCCTCTACCTGAAATTATAGGTGTGGGAGGGCAACAAATGTTCCACCATTTTGCTCAGATAATTTCCTCATGAGATGAGCAAATTTTGCGCCATTGGCTGATCCAGTTTGTGTAGGAAACCCAATACCATGGATTCGAACCAATCGGTTTCCAAATCGATCGGCTTTATTAATTCTGGCAACATACCTACAAACCGCCTCAACGGAACCTCTTGGAAAATCATCGCCAAAAACATAGATGCTGATTCGCTTATCTCTTTCATAAAAAGTGCTAATTGCCTCAGTGATACCTTCAACTGGACTCGAATCACTATAAGGATTCCAAAACCGCAATCGACTGGTAATATTGTTTCTAATAGCAGGAGAGTCAGGCATCCATTTACCTGCATAACTAGGGAACATATACTCACCCTCGTCGTTGAGGACTTGGATCCCTTTAACTTTTGGATAAATGAAGAGTGTTTCGGTAATTTTCTGAATGACCAGATTCCATGGACCTTCGTACATACTTCCTGATGTGTCGACAACAAAAATAATATACTCGCTATCCACAGGAATCCCTCCAACCGTGTTGTCATCTTGAGGTTGGTAGTCTTTCAGCAATCTTTTCATTTCCTCAGTCAGTGATTGACTCGCAGAGAGTAATCCTTTCAATTCTGCAGTCTTTTCATCTGCTTCGGCCTTTGAGGCACTAAAGTCTCCCTGTATAGTTGAGAAATCACCCTGCAATTTATTCTTTTGCTCATCATTTTCCGATAACTGTTCTTTTGTTTCTGTCAGTGTTTGATTGAGCACTGTTGTATCGCCTCGAATTAAACTTAATTCTCTCTCCAAGACTATCAGTAGTTTCTGGAGGTCTTCTTGACTCTTCTGAATGGTCATAGGCTCATATATCTTGGTGATGACAAGCAACAAAATAACCGCACCAAAGCCACAGCAAACCACATCTAGAAACGAGAGGTTAAAGGTCTCCATACTGCGACGTTTTCTCATTACGGCCAATCTCTTGAAGGTGCCATGAAACTACCTCTTGATCTGATGGCTAAACGCCAAAAAGCCTCTGCTGCTAAAGGATCGCCATCCATGGGAAACAACAGAACATTTACCGGTATGGGTGGCAACTCTCGCAATGCTTGATTAAAATATTTGATCCGTTGTTCTGGACTAACCCTAGTCTCACGTAAGGGGCTTCTGTTTCCTTGTGTAGGTAGCCCATCTGTGAGAAGGAAAATATTATCAGGTCGTGGGTTCAATTGTTGTAGCGCCTCAAACGCATTAATCAAACTAGTCCCTTTTTCAGGAACGGT
>Ga0208128_1000273_pt1 | contig 22165 bp, 24 predicted proteins | sample ETNtaG_35_FD_185758 | JGI IMG/M metagenome (GOLD analysis project Ga0208128, IMG submission 185758) | Marine microbial and viral communities from oxygen minimum zone, Eastern Pacific Ocean - ETNP201306PF51B (SPAdes) (version 2) | ecosystem: Environmental > Aquatic > Marine > Oceanic ... | reverse complement strand
CTCCTTTACCTGTCCTATGTTGGTTGTTGCGGAAGCAGAAGCCAACATAATCTGGTAGAGGCCAAATTAATTAGTTAAAACTCATTCTCGTAATTGAGTATAGTTGGGTTCAAATATTCGCTCGTTTTTTAGTTACTTCATGTTTGTAGAATGGCTAATGGACCAAACTCGAGAAAAATAGCATATCCAATATCATCCATGGAAGGCGTGTCGGGACCGGTTACCGAGGTGGTAGAGCCATATAAAATGATTTCTTCTATTTTAGGCAGGATGTACACCTACACTGTAGTGCATATAGATAGTGGCCAACCCCTGTTACCTAAATAACATTATTACATCAATGGGCTTGTACCCGCCAGAGGTGTAGGCCACTTCCGGCGTTAAAGGTCTATTTTTTAGCTGGAAGGTATATCTCTCGACACCATTTTAGTACTACACTTTTGTCATTCATCCGTTCTTTGGTATAATTGATCCTTAATTTGTCTACCTGAAGTATGGAGGAAGGGATGATGTTAATTCGGGGTAGCGATAGTGCCATTGATCTGCCTTCAATCCTTACGGAGGAAGAAAAATGGTATTTTGATCTGCAGGGCTATTTGATTCTACGTCAGGTAATTACGGCAGACGAGATTAACCAGATGCTGCGGCTAGGTTCCCATTGGCTTGAGCAGCCGGACCAAGCCCCGCCGCCCCTTCGGGTAACGGTGAAAGAATACGGTGGGGTCATTAATCCGCTACCATATGGAGACCGTATTTTTGAACGTACCAGCCTAAACGAAAAGGTCTTGCGGGTGGTGATGGGATTGATGTGGAATCGACCTCGGCTTTTCAACTGTGCCTTGGTTCAACAGAAGAAGGAGCCCATTTCAGCAGGGGAAAAGGAGAAACTGCATCGAGATACCAGCGGCTTCGATTTTCCAGACGGGTTTCGCAATCCCCACAACGATTATCAAGCGGGTAATGGACAGATCTACAGCAACTACATCAATACGGCTATTACACTGGTGGATGTGCCTAAAGAGAACGGCTTCACCTGCATTCCCGGTACGCATAAGTCGGAGATTAATTTCCCTGACAGTCTGGACATTGATAACCTGTGGGCACCAGCGGAAACATTCGAGTTGCAAGCGGGTGATTGCCTAATTTTTTCTCCCCGCTTGATGCACGGAGCCAGGTATTGGAAAATGGCCTACCCACGAATGGTCATTTTCAACCGTTACCAATTTAGTTTCTACTTCAATGAGAACTACAGTTTACCTCTTAAGGATCATGCCGACCGTATTTCCGCCGATCAGTTTGAGCTGGAGTCGATTCAGCGCGGTAAAAAGGAATTTGCCCGACGTATTCTGGACAAGATAAAACGGGGAGAAAAACTGTGCTGACACAAGAAGAAAAATGGTATCTGGATTTAAACGGATTTATGGTGATCCGTGATGCGGTTCCTTCCTCTGAGGTAGAAGAGATGAAAGCTCAGCTTTTGGAGTGGTATCAATGGGAGGAATTACAGTTCGAACCGCCAATGCGGATAAATAAGGAACCCGGAAAACCGTGGTGGGTGTACAACATGCATTATGGACATCCAGCCTTTCAGCGGCTGATTTTGAATCCCAACATCCTTCGGGTAGCTACAGCCCTGACGTGGAACCAGCCACGCGTCTTCGATGTAGTAGCTAATATCTGTTACCCGGAAGCAGATGGTCTGCATTTGCATGGTGGGCATAAGGGCTGGTTTCGCAGTCCTTATCATCAGTACCAGGTGGCTAACGATCAGATATTTGCCAGTTTCTTTAATCTCTCAGTTTCGCTGGTAGATGTGCCAGAAGGTAACGGCTTCGCTTGTCTACCGGGCAGCCACAAATCCAACTTCGAATGCCCGGAACGAATCACCATGAATGATGGTCCGCCAACCGTCCGCAACGTGCCGGTCAACGCCGGCGATATCATCATCTTTCTACCAAACATCCGTCACGCTGGACGAAGATGGACGTACCCGGACTATCCTCGGATGACGGTTTTTCTGAGGTGGGTGTACGCTGAACAGTTCCACCATGCCGATTCTGCCGATTGGTTGCCGTTTGACCAGTACAAAGACCAGATTCCCACAGAACTGCATCAGTTAGAAGGGCGAAATCAAGGCCAGCGCGAAGCGCTTGACCAACTGATTTCCCCCCACAAAATCGAGGTGCCGGACTCATAGCCATCGCCCCACAAAATCGAGAGGCTCAATGACCCTGGAAGAGAATCATAAAGTGGGTAGGTCGGGTTAGGAGAAGGGGAAAGGATACCAACTAAGGGGAGTTGATACCCGCCCGACTACTCCGTACCCGATATGTTCCAGATGCGAGTTTGAACCTTTCAGTAGAAGTTGGGACTAGAGCAATCAGCATTCCTTCGCTTTGTTTATTCAAGGTTTGCTCAGTGAGTAGATTATAAAATTTGGGACTCTTAATCCATCCTCTAGTTCAGGATATAGCGCCAACTGATCCTTACTAATCGTTGGCTCTATTATCCCTTCAATCTTAAAGCCAACCTCGATAAAACCGTGTATGTAAGTTGATAGTGTGCGGTGAAAATTGGTGAAATTAACTCCCATCATTCTCCAATACCGCTCATTTCCCTCAAAGTATCGATCTAGAATCACATGCTCTTTCTTTCCATTTTCCGTTTTGTACCATCCTCCCCCAGCCGACCTCATCGGGTGCAAATTCGCTACTACGAATCGCCCCCTATTTCTGAGAATTCTATACACTTCTCTCGTATTAGCCATAAAATCTGGTAGATCGCATTGATTTAGATACGAGACAACCAGATCAAATCTCTGGTCTAAAAGGAAACTCAAGTTCTGGACATCAGCCACTCGATACTCATTACAACTAGCTTGTAACTCTCTGGCGGCTTTGATCATAGGCTCACACAGATCTAGGCCCAATACGTAACTTGCTCCTCGCTGGGCCAGTATTCTACAGAAACGACCTTCACCACATCCACAATCAAGAACCTGGAGTCCCTCTACATTTCCACAGGCCTCCAGCATAGGTTGATCAAGCAGGCCATTTCGGTGGGGGGTACGGCCCTCTCGAGATTCTTTGATCCAAGCAGATGAGAGCTCAATCCATTCTTGTCTAAGTTGGTCTTTTTTCTCTTGCAATTTGACTCATGTTGAGCTGAGTGCAGGTCGGGTGTTGTTTCTCTGTGCAATGGACCTACTGCCTACTTTAGATTTTATGGGGCTCTTGCATGGTTGGTAGGCTGGAACCCCAATATTTATTGGTGAATGTGGGTAAAGTCCCAAATCAGCCACTAAATGCGTGGCTTCTCCAGTTGTTTCATCATCAGTTTTTTCTGCGTTTCAATAGTCTCATTCCTATGATTATCGCGCCCGACATCTGCAGCCAGGTCCAGGGAAAATCTCTCTTGGCCTATTCCTCCTTTGGCCGCCCCTCGTCGATTCAAATAACCTCGAAACTTGTCAGGCTATTAATGACCTCCTTTTGCTGTCACTGTATTCTGCCGCATGGCGTTTTGCCCGGCTATGAACCTAGTCTTTAGTGGCGATGCCGGTGTTACTCACCCAAGAATTGGCACAGACGCTACGGCCAACTTCTAGTCGTCGACAGATCAGGGAAACAATGTCTTGGCTTCTACATCTGGAATCACTTGGGCCCAGGCCTTTCCGCCAGGGCTGAGAATGCCAAAGACTAGCCTCTGGGAAGTTCCTCTACCAGGTTTGGTTGCACCAGCTTTTAGGAGGTGTCTCTTGTTTTTCCATTGTCGGCCTAAACTAAGTCTCATCTATTTCAACGGTGGCGGAAAAAAGATGGGGTATATCTGTCTGGAAAGCCAGACAGGTATAGTGTTAAGGCGGGCAAGACGGGCTTGGGTTCAATCCCTGTTTCCTGGGCCATGGCAAAACAGGTAAGCACTGCAAAAACCAGGATCGAATCTGACTCCATTCTTGGCGTGATAAACGTAGAGGAAACTTGCCCTGCATCCATTGGTAACGACAAACACGGCAGGGCACCAGTTCTCGCCGTACAGAGTACAATTTCTGGGCACCAGACCTTAAGCCTTTCAACCGCTTTGCCATATGAGTAATCTAACAACATTAGTGGCTAAACTGCTCCTTTACCCTGGTGAATTTCTAGGCAGATATAAATTGACATAGGAAAAAAGAAGACAAGGCAACCAACGAGATCCATCAACACCTTGATACTGCAATGTTTGGTTTATCCTTCGTGTTGGCAACTTATGAGCTATGTTCACACTTGGGCAGGACTCGTCATCTTCGGTTAAGCTTGGGTCAAAGAAATAATTGTTTTTCTTCATCATTTGGAACTCGGCAGGTGTTCCGCTTTCCAAACAAATTATATCTGTTGTTCGCAATTATGGCATAAACGTGATCACGAATAAACGTTGGGATAATTTTAAAATAATAGCCAAGATTCCATGGAAAGCTTAACTCACGAAATATGTTTAATACGGCAGTGGATTTTTGGTACATCATATTATTCTGCACTAATATCAGGGACTTATAATTATATGGTGGCTGACCAATAGACTTTACCAATTTCTGACCTTCGAGGGATTGAAGTGAAGAAAATCTATAAATTCTTTTCTTATCTGTATCAATTATAAAATTAATAAAAGAATTACAAAGGTTACAGAAACCATCAAAGAATATGATTGAGTGATTCATCAATAGAGTACAACAGTGATTTATTGTCTTTCAAGACCGTGTTGTCCGGATTGGCGGCCGCTGCCTCTTCGACACCACTGATAAGAAGTTTAGCTTCTCTTCTACTTGCAAACCTATGGGCGATGTGATAGCGTTTATCGTCTTTGACGACTGTGGCCGAAATAATCTGGCTCTTTTCATTGATCCGAGTGTACATTTTCTGTTCATCCAAAGTAAATAGGTTGTAGCTGGTGCACACTTGTTGAGCCGATGCGTTTCGAGGAAATCGACATCCCGCCAGTCCCCTTAATTCCGTTGCCATGGTCTAAGCGACAAGGGTTAGTACCCTCGTGTCCGCCAATTTTGCCACTGTCCGCACGTCAACCGCATCGGCTTCCTTCCTTTTGGATCGGAGGGATTTGCCACACTTTCCCTTGACCCATTCCAATTTGCCGTTGATCTTTAGTCTGGCCGGGTTGTCGGAGTGGCCAACGGGATTGCCCGCATCTTCGAAGGGGAGACATAGAATTGGGCCTTGATTGATCTCCACCGCTGGAATCGTCTGAATCGTAAACCCGACGCTGAGAATGGTGAAGGCAACTAAAAATAAAAAAACGGTCTCATTTGTAGCTCATGATACTTGTCCCGTTTTCCGGGGAATGGAAGGGCAGAAAATAATCATCTTAAATTACTCGCATAATTCAAGAGTTATCAAGGGTAACAGATTAACGATGACGTACCGGTTTAGCACTGCAACCTATCCACGATGCCCAGCACCGCAATGTTTCGATAGCCATGATGGTTAGTTCTTGGCCTCAACGCCCAATTCTTTCAGATCATATCACCCGATAGAGGTACTCGTTTTTTCACTCATCCTTATCGATATTAGCCGTCAGTTCGGATAATTCGTGGCAACCTGACATCATCCTGCCGTGTCTCTTTAGGATAGTTCACCTCTTGATGATCATCTCAACAATCTCAATTCGATGTTCTTCGATTTGGTCGGCAGACTGTTCAGAGGCTTCTCCTCCAACCTCTACCAATCGATTCACGTTGGTAACCAAACTAGCTGGATAGATTTCGCCAATCGGTTCTTTGGTTAATAGATTGAGAGGTTGGAAGACCAGAAGTGTCAACAGGCCACCACTCGCCACCAATTAAAATGGGTTGGATCATCAGATCTCTCCATTATGAGCACTTACATTATAATTTTTGGTTGGACTAAAAATAATGGGCTTGTTAGTCACAATAAGTATCAGCATAGAAACTGCAATTCTGTTGACTAACCGACGTTGATAATCTCGGGTGGGGTCGTATAACCACCTGGAACATGAGTCTTTAACCAGTCCTCATGATCGTGTCGAGGTAGGGTTAATATGGATTCCCCCTTACAACTCAATCGATACAGCAAACGGGCGTCGTCAATAGAGTCGATATTCCCTTTGGACGGGGGCGAGTTGTGTAAAGTCATGTAGTTATCCCACAAAGTTACGTCTCCCGGCTGATGTAAATGATCGTAGCGAAACCGCTCTTGTAGAACATGTGCTTCGAGTCGATCTAAAAAGGCACGGGACTCACTCTCCGACATGCTGTCTACTTCAACTGGCGGGCGAACACGGGGACGTGAAGCCCAGATCGGGCTGTGGAAAGACTTGATCCCAGAACGGGGATTAGTACGGACCAAGGGGGCCAACCACCCTTTATCTTGTATGTTCAGTCGTCTGCGCAGTTGTACCTTCTCCAATTCAGCCTGTTCTGAAGCCGGTAAAGCCGAAAAAGCGGCGGCGGTATCGGCAAATGCAGTTTCACCGTTCAGTGGGAGTCTCATCCGTCGTTTCATCAGTTCGTCGCTACTACCTTCAAAATACGGGCCAGGTGAGTCGGGCGCATTGACCCAGTTTCCACCCTCTGTTGTCCGTGTCACAGGTGCGTGATGAACCAAGAACATAGAGACATAAATCGGTAACGGCTCGTACTCAATATCTGTGTGCCACGACCCACCACGACCAACTTGGGTGGGGCGGTTGCCATTTGAATCACCAACAATTTTCCCCCGAAAATTGGTAACAACCAATACTGCTGGTGATTGGTGCGGCAAGCACTGTAACTGGTCGGGGAAAGTTAAATTGACTGCCGAAGCCGTACGATTCTCAAACGGAATCAGTTCGAATTCGCCATCACTATTACCATCGGACTGTGCTGGTTTTCCGCCTCGCAGAAAGTTATTAGGGTGTGGTACAGGTGCTCCCCAGTGGTTGGCAAACCGTTCGAAATGGGCCAGCGAAAAGGCGGTCAAATCTTGTCCTGCGATACTGATAATGCGGAATTGGCTCAACGCATCCAGTATAAATGTTACCTGATCAGGGTTCAAGGGGTGGCACAAATCTAGGCCAACGAAGCGTCGTCCGGCCCCACTAACCGCTAGTGGCCCTTCACTATACGTATGCGCACCAAATAGTTGGTGGAGTTGTTGATCTAACTGCTGCGTATCTTGATTCACCATTTCAATCTCCTTTTTACTGATCTGTTAGCACCTTGATTTTATGGTTGGCAGGATTCCATAAAGTCGAATCTTTTAGACTGTCTGAGAACAGTGTCATAGCCAGTCCAAAACAGAATAATGGAAACATCATCAAAAATTCATGTGTTTTAAGATCCATGATCTGAGATAATAATAAACTTGGTAACGTGGCACTTAAAAGAGTTGGAAAGGCCGAGTTAACAGATGCCCCTCGACAGGAAAGAGATGGTCAAAATAGGGATAATACCATCTTTAGTTTAAAAATGCTGCCTGACGCAGGCCTATGAACATTCTCACAGCACAAGTTAACCAACCTGTCACCCAACACCGGGTGATGGCGACCTCCATTGTACCCAGACTCTTCCAGACAGCCTCAGACATATACCGCTTCAGCGGAGTTGAGACCCATTCCATGGCACTCAACTCCGGACTGTAAGCAAACAGTCGGATCGGATAGAGCTATTCTGGTAGCATTTAGTCTTTGCTTATGGTTGTAACCCAGCCTGGCCTCAGAACAGAATATGATCGGACTCTGGCTGGCCCGCAGTTCACCTTCAATCTAAGTACACGCCCGCTTGTTAAGGGGAATGGGTCTCACGGCAGTTCGTTGACGGCTTGCGGCTTGAAGGATTCCACTAGGTCGTGATTCTTCTGAGGATGCTCCTGGCGGGGGAACTTTCAGACTGTCCCCCAGTTCATTCGACCAGTAATGCTCCCTTGAAAGACTCAGACCAATACCAGGCTCGCCCAAGAACTAGGCTTTGATCTCTTTGATTACTTTCCACCAGCCGGGCTTGTTGTATCTCAGCTTGCAGGCCGGGATGGCGATGACCGTTGCTGCCTGTAAGCCGGTCTTCCAGTCCTCCTAGACCATATTTCTTCAACCAGTAACGAATAGCGCATTTACTACACCTTAGGGCCAAAGCAATCTCAGCCGGGCTCATCAACCCAGATGAGCCATCCGCATGGCCATTAATCATTCTTGATCATGGGGATCGGTCTCTGTTTTTCCCGCTCCATTGATTTGTTGGAGAGTAACCGTTTCTTCTATATTGAGTTTTCCTCCGGAAGCAAGGGATTAAGAGTCAGGAGAGGATATCACGTCAAACGGAAATTTTAAACTGCAATCGGTATAAAATCAAGGCGATACTCCTGATAGACAAAGGGCATACGCTAACTGAAACAGCGGTACTATGATCGATTAGGGAAAACACAATCCGCCGATGGCAAAATCACTATCTGAAACGATAAAACATTGGTCAGTTTCGTAAGCCGTCATTGTCCGGAATATGAAGGGGAATTTAGCGAGGAAAAACGACCGGTAGTCAGCCACTATGTGGACTCTGATTTGGTTTCTGAGGCCAAAGAAATTTGATGTTTCATCCCAACAAAATTCGGTCTTACCTATTCGAAAAGTGGTGTCATCGCCCGGTTGCATCAACTGGGAGGTAGATAAGGCTAAATACATTGCCATTGTTGATCCGTCGGATCTGAATTATAGTTTCTAGCTTCCATTGCAGATTCGTTTCTGATCATTCTGACATGGAGCGCTTTCAACCTCAATGCTCTACCAAACAGGTTCTTAGCTGTAACAGCAGTTTACATATCAATTTAGCCAATGATTATTGTTTCTTTGACCAGCCAACTCACTGACACCGTCTGAAATGGTTGTGAGTATCCTAATCCTCACGGGAAATGCTCTGGATGTTTGGCATACTTATACGAATGGTTGCTAAAATGTATATAGATGGATTGAGGAGAGTGTTATGAAAGTATTGGTTACGGGGGCCGCGGGTCAGGTCGGTTGTCGGTTGGTACGACAATTGCTGTACCGCAATTATCAAGTTCGCGGTACAATTCTGCCCGACGATCCATGTCGGGAACGGCTAGCAGGCCTCGATCTGGAACTGGTCGAAGGCGACTTAATCGACCCGTTCTACGTTCGACAGGCAGTCGAAGGGGTGGAAGCCGTTATTCATACGGCCAATATCGTTGGTGATCAATTCCATAATAACGTCGAAAGCAATCGCTTGGTAGCGCTGGCCTGCGGGGAACAGGCCGATGTGCTAGACAGATATATCTACGTCAGTTCCTCCGGTGTTTTTCCCAACAATGGGGAGAGTATTGCCTGCGCGTACCATCCGGTAGATGAGTTGCATCCTAAGCGACCTACAGGGAACTATAACATCTCCAAGATGGTCGGAGAGCTATACGCTGAGTCGGTCGAACGTGAAACTGGTCTGCGGACGGTAATCGTCCGACCCAGCCACGCCATCTCCGGTACCACCATCCTGAGTCAGTTCACCGTTGCCCGGGTGTGTGGGATTCTAAAAATTGGCCAAAATAAACCCGGTAGTGAACTTTACATGGCGGATGGGACGGAACTCTGGCATCAGGTCGAGGCGGCGGCAGAGAGCGGTGACCAACCGTGTAGCGCCCGCGATCTGGAGGGACGCCCTTGGTATTATCAGCCCAACGATGCTCGCGATGTCGCACGCTGCCTGGTCAGTGCCCTGGAGGAACCGGGAGCGATCGGAGAATCCTTTAACGTCGGTGCACCGTCGCCTTTCACCTACCCGGAAGCAGCTGAGATATTGGCTGATCAAACAGGACGCGAACCGCTGGAGGTGCAGTTGCCGGTGCGCTGGCGATACGATCACGACATCCGTAAAGCTAAAAGCTGGATCAACTTTAATCCCAAAGGTGATTTGAAAACCATGATTGATTCAGCCCGCCGGGTCGAATCGGGCGACTACATAGATTATGTCTGGGATTAGTCTCGTCCGGTCAGGAACAAGGTATCTTATCGGTCACCGGCCCTTTGGAGGTTTCACCGCCGTACAGGGACGATCCACGTTCATAAGAGACCTCGACAACACCGTCAAGTACCCCAATTAGCTAAAAAACATAATGAACAATATTAATACGATAACGACACGCCGCCACCTGAGACTACGGATCATCTCCAGTAAGAAATAACTGATAAGTTAGCGCATTCGATCGGTGAATCGGCTCCCGAAGGCCTGTGCTAAGTTTTCCGACTTTACAAAAACAATCAGTTTTAGTAGAATCTAAGTTGCCGATCTATCGGCATAAACCAAAAACAAGACCCAATAGAGATAGATTAAACTGGGAGGAACCAATGTCTCGCAAAAAAGTTCTAATTACTGGCATGAGCGGTTTGATCGGGCAGGTGGTAGCCGATCGACTGGAGCCTACCTGCGGCCTGAGCGCGCTTAACCGTCGTCTGGTTGAAGGCGTAACGTGCCACCAGGCAGACATCGCCGATTTGGAAGCGATTCGACCTGCCTTCGACGATATCGATGTGGTCGTCCATTTGGCCGCCGCCATTCAAGCTGACTGGAACGGTTTTTTACAGAGCAACATTATCGGCACCTATAACGTGTTCGAAGCCGCCCGGCAGGCAGGGGTCAAACGTATTATCTACGCCAGTAGCGGATCGGTGATTTCCGGACACGAGAAGCAGTCGCCCTACCGGGAAATGACGCAAGGCGAATACGAGAAGGTGCCGCCAACCTGGTCTAACCTGACACATGAAACCCCCATTTGGCCACAAGGAATTTACGGCTGCACCAAGGTTTGGGGTGAGGCACTGGCCCGTTACTTCAGCGACAGTTCGGATATGTCCGTCATCTGTCTGCGAATCGGCGCGGTAAACGCCGAAGATCGCCCTAATCAGGACCGGCAATTTTCGGTCTACTGTAGCCAAGACAATATCGCCGGTATGGTTGAAGCCTGTGTCCAAGCGCCGGACAGTGTTAAATTCGACATTTTCTATGTTGTCTCCAACAACAAATGGAGCTACCGCGATATGGAACACGCGCGAGAGGTATTGGGTTATCAACCACAGGGACGAGCTGAACACTATCGCTAAAATACCGGATGATGGACAAAGATAGTTGTCACCTAGCAAGTGTTGAAACTAAATATCGACCCGGCAAGTTATGCCAACAGCGATAGCCTCTTGTAGAGTTTTTCCCTCTATTGTCCTATCGGTTATAGCCATACTGGTTAGTCAAGAGGTTGCGGCGGGTGAAACAACCCCGGTTGTTGGCAGCGCGGACAAGATGGTGTCTGCAGATCCCATTGTCGTTAATCAGCAGAAGTACCCAGTACCGACCAAATACAATGAAGTCCCCTTGTTCGCTTCACAGGTGGCGTCCGGGCAATTGCCGCCTATTGAGGAGCGCTTGCCGGCAGAACCTTTTGTGGTTGGCCCTGGTGTCCTAAACTCCGAGGAGTGGTTGGACTGGGAAGTTGGCCAATACGGAGGCACGATTCGCACGCCCAACCTCAACGGAGGGGTACACGAATTAGCTCTGGCCATGGGTATGACAATTCTGCGTGCCCCCGACCAGAGCACCAGGGATCCGTTGCCAGCGATTGTCAGCAGCTATCAAATTAGCGCTGATTATAGTCAATATACATTGACTATTCGTCAGGGACTTAAATGGTCGGATGGTGTGCCACTGACGACCGAAGATGTGCGCATGACCTGGGAGCTTTACGCTGACGAGCGGATTTATCCCAGTTTCCCCCGCAAAGTGAGGACGCTCGGACGAGGAGATGGTATCCCCGGTAAGCTAACAATTATTGATGATTTGACCTTCATCATTACCTTCGAGGCCTCTTACGGCCAATTTGTGGCTGAGCTTTCCTCCTGGATTCCAGATTATACTTTGCTTTTCAGGCCGGCTCACTTTATCAAGCAGTTTCACGCCGATTATACCGAGATAACCGATATTCAGCCTGTTCTGGATGAGTTGCAAATCAATAGCTGGGAAAAACTGGTGATTCTCAAAGATATGCCCCACTGGGAGCTGTATCGCGAGCACAGTATAGGCGTACCCACACTCACACCGTGGATAGCCGAAACCGTCACCAGTTCAGTGATTAGGATGGTTCGAAACCCCTACTATTGGAAGGTAGATATTGCCGGCAACCAACTGCCCTATGTCGATCGTGTGGAATCGGAGGTGTCGAACCACCTGCAAGCCATCATGCTGAAAGCGGCTTCTGGAGAGTACGATGTCATGACCTCTTATGCCCAGGTCAGAGAAATGCCGCTCTATCGGCTGAACGCGGAACGAGCTAACATAAAGACGGTTCTACACGGCTCAATAAATAACCCGCCTATCTTGTTCCTGAATCACGATTTTGATTATCAGGCAGCGGGCAGCGTCTGGCAACGCTTGGTCACCGACCCCCGGTTTGGCAGTGCCATAGCTTGCGCTATCGACAAGGAAGACGTCAACAACACGCTCTATTTTGGGCTCTATACGCTAGACGGCTACACCAGGGAAAACTACGATCCACAGACCGCCAATACGTTGCTGGATCAAATCGGCATGAACAAACTCGACCCGAAGGGGTTTCGGACAGACCCTGACGGCAACCGATTTGAACTCAGAATTACTACCGCAGCCATATCGCCCGATTTTCTCGCTTTAGGCGAATTGTTGAAAGCCTATTTTGAACAGGTAGGCCTTCGTACCACGCTGGATGTGATCGGTAGCCAGTTATTCGGTCAGCGCATGAATGCCAACCAGTTGATGGCTACCATCCACTGGAGTGATGAACCCATTTGGGGGCCGGGCATTTCCGAGGATTACTGGCCCAGTTCAAAGGGGCACTGGGCACCGATGTCGGAACAGTACTTTGCCACTAACGGCGATTCTGGTCGCCATCCCCCCGACTATCTTCAGAAATTCTTCGATCTGCATGTTGCCCGCAAGGTCGTGCCTCCCCAATCGCCGGAGGGTGAAGCTCTGTTTGCTGATCTAGTCGATTGGTTCTCACGTCACTACGCGACAATCTGGCCGGTAGGCAGAATGACCGTGCCGACGGTCTACAATGCCGATCTGGGTAATGTTATTAAAGCCGGCTATCCGTTCGACCGTGCCCTGGATTATGGCATGGAGCAACTCTTTTTTAGACCCTCCAAATAGTACTGAATAAATTAAAAACCAGAATGTGGACTAACCTCAGGACACCTCCTGATCCTCAACAGGAATAACGTCAATGACAGCACTCATCATTCGGCGGATTATCCTCATCATCCCACTCCTTTTCATCATCTCCATTATCTCTTTTATCATCATCCTATTACCCCCGGGTAGTTACGTCGAAACCTACGTGGAAAATCTGGAGCGAACCGGTTTCTTGATGGACGAATCCCAGATCAAAGCCATTTACAAGCAGTATGGCCTCGACCGGCCGGCAGTGGTGCAATACATCTTGTGGATGAGCAACTTTCTGTTGAAGGGTGAGATGGGCCGCTCTTTCATCTACCAAAAACCGGTGACCGAAGTCATTATGGAGCGCTTGCCCATGTCGATGGCGGTGACATTGATCTCCCTGGCAGTTACCTGGTTACTGGCTGTGCCTATCGGTATCTACTCAGCCCTGCGCCAGTACTCCATTGGCGATTATGTGGCCACTATCATCGGTTTTGTCGGCCTAGCACTACCCAATTTCCTCCTGGCTTTGGCTCTGACATACCTGGTTTTTGCCAAAACAGGTCACGCGGTTACAGGTCTGTTTTCTATTGAGTATAAGGATGCGCCTTGGACAGTGGATAAGCTCTTCGATCTGCTGGGAAATATATGGTTGCCTATTCTGGTAATAGCCAGTGCGGGTACCGCCTCGCTAATTCGGATCTTGCGTGCCACGTTGCTGGACGAGAAAAACAAACAGTACGTTACCACCGCCCGGGCTAAAGGACTACCGGAGCATAAACTAATTCTTAAATATCCAGTACGTGTGGCCATTAATCCGCTAATCAGCACCATAGGTTGGACGTTGCCCCTGATCGTCAGTGGTGAGATCATCGTTTCCCAAACGCTGGGTCTGGAAACGCTGGGGCCGGTTCTATTGTCTGCAGCCATGGGCGAAGATATGTTTTTGGTGGGGAGCATCGTCATGATCCTGAGCAGTTTGACCGTCATTGGTACGCTGATCTCAGATATCTTGCTGGCCTGGATTGACCCCCGCATCCGCTTTGATAAGGTGAGTATCTAACCTATGTCCACAGCGTCAAAGCCCACATTTTTGACCGCTCTTAGCGAGCACTATATCCGTTGGAAACGAGAGAGGAGCCAGCGGTTGCAGGAACGGTTGTACTACGCTTCGCAACGGGAACTGGTTTGGCACGCCTTCAAGAAGCACAGACTAGCGCTTGTCGCTTTGATTATCCTCACCGTCCTCTATACGGTCTCAATCGGCGCCGACTTCTTCGCCCCGTTCAGTCCACTGAACCGATTTCAGAATTTCAATGATGCCCCACCAACACGCATTCATCTGATAACCAGAGAGGGGAAGTTAAGTTGGCCTTTCGTCTACCAGACGGTTCGGGTGCGAAACACCGAAACCTTTAAGTACGAATACAGGGAAAACACCACCCATCGTCACATTATCCGTCTGCTAGTCAAGACCGAACCCTATAAATTGTTAAAGGTGATTCCCATACAACACAAATTTTTCGGTTTGTCAGACCGACACGTTCCTTTGCTACTATTTGGCTCGGACCGGTTAGGACGGGATGTTTTCTCCCGCATTCTGTTTGCGGGACGGATTTCCCTCTTTATCGGTTTTGGCGGCGTGATGGTGACCTTTATTTTGGGTAGTATTTTGGGTGGGATCTCGGGCTATTACGGTGGCCTGGTTGACGAAATTATCCAGAGAATCATCGAAGTATTGATCAGTGTGCCCAACATTCCAATTTGGATTGCCCTATCGGCAGCGCTGCCTCGTGACTGGGGAACTATTAAGATCTACTTCGCTATCACCCTGATTTTGGCCGTGCGAGGGTGGACCGGCTTAGCGCGTGTGGTCAGAGGCCGGATTATCAGTCTGCGAGAAGAGGAATTTGCCCTGGCGGCTAAAGCGGCAGGGGCCGGCGATTGGCGTATCATCTTCACCCACCTCCTGCCCGCCTTTATCAGTTACTTAATCGTCCATATTACGCTGGCCATTCCGGGTATGATCCTGGGTGAGACCGCCCTCAGTTTTTTGGGGCTTGGAATCAAACCACCTGCGGTCAGTTGGGGAACCCTGTTGCAGGACGCCCAGGATATCACGGTTCTGGCCAATTATCCCTGGCTGCTAATCCCGTCCCTGTTCGTCGTTTTGACAATCCTGATGTTTAATTTCGTCGGTGACGGTTTAAGGGACGCCGCTGACCCCTATGCTTCTAGGTAATCCATGTCTCAAGACCAATTGACACCGATGGCCTCAGAGCCGATCCTGGAAATCAGAGATCTGAAAACCCATTTTATGTTGGACACTGGAACTGTCCGGGCTGTTGACGGCATCGACCTAACGATTTCACGAGGAAAAACGTTGGGTGTTATCGGTGAAAGCGGATGTGGCAAGTCGGTCACCGCCCATTCAATCCTGCGATTGATCCCTTCACCCCCGGGACAAATTGTCAATGGCCAAATTCTGCTCTATCGCCAGGGAGAGGTAATCGACATTACCCGGCTTCAACCCAAAGAAGCCACCATCCGCCAGATTCGTGGAGCCGATATCGGCATGATTTTTCAGGAACCGATGACCTCTTTTGGCCCTTTACACACTATCGGCAACCAGATCGGCGAAACCATTCTGACGCACCAGCAGGCGGAGAGTGCCCAATCGGCCCGGGAACAGGTGATCGAACTTTTACGACAGGTGGGTATTCCCAACCCTGAACAGCGTGTCGACGCCTATCCACATGAATTTAGCGGCGGCATGCGGCAAAGAGCGATGATCGCCATGGCCATCAGTTGTTCCCCTATGTTGTTAATCGCAGACGAACCGACGACCTCGCTGGACGTAACCATCGAAGCCCAAATTCTGGATTTGCTGGTTGGTCTGCAGGAACAAACCGGTATGGCCATTATGCTAATTTCCCATAATTTGGCCGTTGTGTCGGAGATGGCCGATGACATTGCTGTGATGTACCTGGGTAAGCGCGTGGAGTTGGGTAGCGCCGACGCCATCTTTGATAACCCTCTGCATCCTTACACCCAGGGCTTATGGCGGTCGATTCCGAGGGTAGATGGGCCTTTGGATAAACTGATTCCCATTCCCGGAGCCGTTCCCAGTCCCAGAGATCGGCCTACCGGCTGCGTATTTGCCTCCCGTTGCGACCGGTTTATTGAGGGCACCTGTGACGAACCTCGCCTGGTGCCGACTTTCGAGGTGGAACCGGATCATTTCGTCGCCTGCTACCTTTACGATTGATGATAGTATGAGTGAAAGCGAACAACCCATTTTAGAAGTACGCGACTTACGACAGTTTTTTCCCATTCAGGAAGGGCTGTTGCGACGCGTTGTCGGTTATGTCAAAGCGGTGAATGGCGTAAGTCTCACTATCAACCAGGGTGAGACGTTGGGTCTGGTGGGAGAAAGTGGATGCGGCAAGTCGACCCTGGGGCGCGCTATTCTGCGACTTTATGAACCGACGGGAGGTGAGGTGATCTTTCATCATCAGGATCGGCAATTGTCGGTCCTCGACCTGGATCGTCACGGCATGCGACAGGTGCGGGCCAATATGCAGATGATCTTTCAAGACCCTTTTGCCTCGTTAAACGAGCGAATGACCGTCCTAGACAACGTGATTGAACCGTTAGTTTGCAACGGTATCGGTTCCCGGCCGGAGCGGGAGGCCACGGCCGAAAACCTACTGGCGCAGGTAGGGTTGAGAAAAGAACATTTGCGCCGCTATCCGCACAGTTTCAGTGGTGGCCAGAGGCAACGGATCGGTATAGCCAGAGCCCTCTCCATCGAACCAAAATTCGTGGTGGCAGATGAGCCTGTATTCGCCCTGGATGTCTCGGTACAGGCGCAAATTTTAAACCTGATGAAAGAGTTGCAGGCACAACTCGGATTGTCCTACCTATTCATCTCGCACGACATGGCGGTGATTCGCTATGTGGCTGACCGGATTGCCGTCATGTACGTGGGTAAATTAGTCGAATACGCTGAGCGGGACGAACTGTTGCGGCATCCCGCTCACCCCTATACCGAAGCCCTGCACTCGGCTGTTCCCCGGCTAAGCCAAAAAGACAGCGGCAATCGGCGGCGAAACCGAATTTTGCTCAAAGCTTCTCCCCCTGATCCTGGAAATTTGCCACCGGGCTGCGTTTTTCAAACCCGCTGTCACTATGCCGAAGAACGGTGCCGACAAGAGGAACCTCCACTACGAGAAATATCGACCATTCATTCTGTAGCCTGTCACCTGGCCGAGGAACTCAATTTGTCAGGGATTTAGATCGATGCCGGTATCTCAATAATCTATTGGAGTCAATGGACTGACGGCGCCGTTTTAAGAGCAATGGCTGACATCATAGACATCAAGTCTCCCTTTCTGGCAAGCAACTCCTTCCAGATTGTGGGCATCCAAATTCAAATCTGAACCTAGAGCTTATACGCCTGTAAGGGCCGGAGTAATTTGTTGCGCCGATGATAATACCGGACAGGTACTAAGAATTAGGCTAGGTGTGGAAGATGGGTATCCTATTTCTCATCCAATCCTGACACGCAGCGAAACCCACGGTAGTAGTATTTAGTGTCCGGACTGCTGTTGTTTGCGGGAAGCAACACTGAGGAAGTCAGCAGCGAAGTTCCAGGAACCCCCACGCCACTCTTTGAAGTCTTTGCTCCCACTATGCCAGTCCTGACACCATTCCCAAACGTTGCCTGCCTATCATACAAACCGTAACCGTTTGGGTTTAAACTACCCGCAGGTGTGGTGGATTCGTCCCACTCGTCTTTACCACCAGTCCCAGCGAAGTTTGCATAATCTCGTGCCTCAGTCTCGTCGTCTCCCCATGGATACCCTCTACCAATCAGTCCACCCCTGGCTGCGAATACCCATTCGTCCCCAGTAGGCAATCTTTTCCCCGCCCATTTAGCGAAGGCCGTGGCATCGTGCCAACTGACATAAATCATGGGATGTTTATCAGTAGGAGAGCGATCATAGATGGCATCCCAATTAATAGACTGCCTGGATTGATAACCTGATGACTTTAGGAATTAGGAACTCCTTGAACTGACCAACGGTCACCTCATGAACATCCATGAAAAAATGGTCACTAACCTGAACCTTTTCTCAGGAATAACAGTTTCCTCTTTAACCAAATCGCCAACTTCATCATAGACAGCAGGCACAGTTTTGGAAGCTACAACTTCAAAATCCTCAAATGGAATCAGAACCATCTTGGTTTCGTCTTTCTGCCAGACGATTCTCCTAAACTGTCACAATATACAGATCAGTGGCTACTACTTCACCATTGTGGTCTCGGCCATCCCACGGTAATGCCACTTTCCCCGCCGAGAAGGCCTGCTCCTCTACCAACCAGGTGACCAAGCTTCCAGCCACGTTATAGACCTTGATACAGACCAAGGCTGATTAGTCCAGTTGAAAGGAGATTGTAGTCTCGGTATTGGGTACTCGACGACCGGTCGGTGAAAATACCCGGGGTTGATAAGTCAGACTCTCCTTCAACAGTTGAGCCGAATTATCAGCCTCAACCGGCGCCATCTCCATCACTCCATACCGTCCCAACTGGTGAATAGCCGTGCTGACAGTCTGCCGGCTGGTATTTACCATTCCTCCAATCAACTGCCACTGCTGACTATTGTCCAACTGACGGAAGATGGTCGGCTGCTTGCCCCGTGTCAGGCTGGCTTCATCATAGATGATAGTCAAGGTGGCTGGTTTAATCTTGTTTAACCGTAGCGGATCGGCCACCAGTTTAGATCTAAAGGTTGCCAGCTACTGTCCAGCGACCAGCTAATAGCCGATGAAGGAGTGCGGTTAACGGTTACAATGGCATCCTGTTGCAGGCTGTTGGGCGGCAGGTAGAGGGAGATTCCAGCGTCAGCCGAACGTACATCTCCGCCCCTAGCTTTCTCCATCAGAGATGTAATTGAGATCCTGACTTGTGCTTGTCCCTGCTGCTCCACCTGGTCCTCTACTGTCAGGCGCAAACTGTAAATTCCGCTCCGCTTGCCAGGCAACCCTTGCAATAATTCGCCTTGTTCTACCGAAGTTTGGGAATCCTGCGTGAATGCCGCTGCCCAAATGGTGGGCGAGGCTCCCTCCCCAAATTCAACCTGATAGGATTTGAAGTTGGCATCGGTGGCCGTACCGAACAACATCATCACCTGGCCTACCTGATCGTTATTGCGCGGCCGGCTGATCTCGGCCTGCGGTGGCGTATTATCCACTATTACGCTGCGTGCAAGTTCAGTCGGGGGTTGGCCGCTTCCGTCAGTGGCCACTAATTTCAGCTGGTATTCTCCATCTTTCAGTGAGGCTGTGTCCCATTTAAGCCGCCAATCTGTTCTCAGCCAGCCCCACCAGATTGTGCTTAACCCCAATTTCCAGCTTCAATCTCCGCACCAATCTCTTACCCGGCAGAAAATAGCCCGTCAGATGGGGCGTGACCGCACCACCCTGGGCCGATGGAGACGCAACCCGCAGGGCCTCAAACTAGGCGACATTAATCGTTTAGCCGAATCCATCAGCCTCTATTCACCACTGGCGGTTTTATCAGTTCAATGGTCGTCAGACCAACGACAAATGACGCTGTTGGAGCTGTTGGAGCTGTTGGAGCTGTTAGAAGAGGTTTTACGCGGCTTCGTGATCCGGCAGTCGAGCCGAGTTAGCCATCAACAGGCTCTCAGCGACAGCGGTTTGGAGCATCGGTTGAGACAAATTGAACATCAATTAGCCGGGATTAATAAGCAACTGCAAGGGCTGAACCCCAGCCCTGCAACCACAAGACAGGCCGGAGAAGGAGAAATTGAAGATTTACTGGAACGGTTCAGACGGTTGCCCTCTGATGAGGCTAAACGGCAGTTTGTAGCGCTAATCAGCCAAGAGACTGACTGAGAGGTGGCAGATTAGACCAAAAGAATCGCCTCTTTGTCGTCGCTTACCCAGCACTAACCTTACAGGCCACCCCTTCATCCCTACTGCCAAATTTGCCTTTGGACTTCTGATAGTAGCAACAGGAAGAGTTGTATTGCTTGTTGGTCTTACCTGTATATCAGCCAACCTGAATTATGGTGAGAACATGTTTGGCTCGGGACCGGGCGAGATACTGATCGGAAGAACTGTTTTGCTTGTCTGCCGTTTCGACAATTACGATGGCGTCTGCCTCCAAACCTTTAAAAGGTCGCTAGGACGTAACTAGCACCCCCTCGTTTTTACGCCATGATTTAAACTCCCCGGTAGCAGGTACAGTTTGGAAATCTTTACGCCACTTGCTCTGTGTGTGCCTTGAGAGCAAAATCGCCACTTGCGAATGCTTCGGTCCACCACCCCTGACGTACACCAAGCCCTAACTTTCTTGGCCACTTCACGGAGAGATTGATCCAGGTTAGGGGAATTTATGATCTCCGGGGCACTCCCCTCTGGTGCTCCTTCCATAATTTGGGCCGGTTCATCAACATCTCGAAGGGGAATCGGAATACCAGGCCTTGAATCGGTGGTGGTGAGATTATGTATATAATTGTTGTTTACGACCTGTAGAGTAAGCGGGTAGCTGAAGCCTGTAAGTACCTGCGTCGGCATCTGACTTGGGTTCAGAATCCAGTCTTTGAGGGAGAATTAACCCCTAAAAGGCTATCGACTATGACTGAAGGGTTGCAAGAGATGGTCAACACTGATAGCGATTCGATACTGATCTACAGGCTATATCAGGAAAAGTCGCTGATTAAGCAGGTGATTGGGATAGAGAAAAATACCACTGATAACATTTTGTAGTTTCAGGATGGGAACCCCTTATCCGACAGACTTTCGGTCAGTTTTACCGCCTTCTGATCTTTGTCGACCACCTAAATTCAACTGATTTGTTGCCGACATGTCAGATTAAAAGGTGCCAAATCAAGCCTCAAACCCTTACCTGGCTTGACTTTGTCGACCTCCCAGGGTTTTGGCACTTTTGGAGGTCGACGCCAAAACTGGCCTGAATTCGAAAGGCTTCCATTTTTAATTTGCTGATGGGGACAGGATTTGCTATAATCTGAATGCCTGAGAATGGCAGCCTTTTAATCGAACTATTGTGGAATCGAAATCCTCCAGGCATAAAAAAACCTCGTCTCAACGAGGCTGTCAGACCGAAATTTTAACCACTGTCTAAAACTATAGATTTATCTGAGCATAAAATCATCTGAAGCCTCCTCTCCATTCTCTATACATTTCGGACATGGGAACTTCAGGTGGGAGATTGGCTGCTTCGGTGAATCGGCTTAAGATCCTAAGCTGAAAATATCCTGACGATTCTCTGAGCAACAGATCACTGACTAACAGCAAACAGACTAATGGAGTTGTAATGACTTTTCGAGCAGCGGTAGTAGGGTGTGGCCGAATTGGCAGCACTATTGACGACGAGCATCAGAATCGACCTCAATTTCGTTATCCTTGGGCACATGCTCCCGCCTACATCGAAGCCAAAGGGGTCGATTTGGTGGCAGCCTCAGATCTCAGGCCGGCACAACTGGAAGACTTTAAACACAGGTGGGGTGTAACCGCTCTGTATACCGATTTTATGGAGATGGTGAGGCAGGAACAGCCTGATATTGTCAGCGTGACCACGGCCGCACCTGATCGGGCGGATGTAGTCATCGGATTAGCTGAGTCGGGCTGTGTCAAGGCCATCTACGCCACCAAACCGATCAGCGTCAGTTTGGCCGAAGCCGATGCCATGATTGAGGCTTGCCACCAGCACAATGTCATCTTTGCTCTAGCCTGTCACAAAAACTGGAGTCCTTGGTTTCAAGCCTGCCTGCAAGCCATTGAAGAAGGAGAAATTGGCCAATTTCGCTCCATGGTTTGTAACTTTGGCTGGTCTCTATCACGAGGACATAGCCACACCTTAAGCCTATTCCGAATGTTTGCAGGTGCTGCGGTGGAATGGGTCTTTGGTCGGATGAACAATCATCAAGCGGCCAAG
>Ga0208128_1000272_pt1 | contig 22204 bp, 20 predicted proteins | sample ETNtaG_35_FD_185758 | JGI IMG/M metagenome (GOLD analysis project Ga0208128, IMG submission 185758) | Marine microbial and viral communities from oxygen minimum zone, Eastern Pacific Ocean - ETNP201306PF51B (SPAdes) (version 2) | ecosystem: Environmental > Aquatic > Marine > Oceanic ... | reverse complement strand
CCGGCGTGGGCGGGATTCGGGTCGGTCGCGGCGACAACCACCCTCGAGATGCCGGCCCCGACGATGGCACACGTGCAGGGCGGCGTGCGGCCGCTGGTCGAGCACGGCTCGAGCGTGACAAAAAGAGTCACGCCTTTGGTCGGGTTGCCCCTGCGCTTGGCGTCGGAGATGGCCTCGACCTCGGCGTGGGGCAAGCCGGCTCGGCGATGCCAGCCGCGCCCGATGATTTTTTCGCCCTTGGCCAGCACAGCGCCGACGAGCGGGTTGGGCGATGTCTCGCCCCTGCCCCGCCTGGCCAAGCGCAACGCCTCCCTCATCCGTTGTCCATCGTTTGGGTCTGGCGGATTTGTGGGGGTGTCGGTCATGTCAAATCATTTGCCCCCTTTTGTTTAGCCTTTGGCTTGTTGCGTCACCTTATTTCTCGATCGCCTTGCCGGCGGCTTTCCATCCCTTGAAACCGGGAGCGAGATCGACCAGATATTTGAAGTCCATCCCGCTCATCTTTTTACAGGCACGCGCACTGCGGACGCCCCCGGCGCAATAGACGAGGTAGAATTTATCCTTGTCGAGCTTGGCCGCCTCGTCCGCGAAAGCGGGTGAGAACCAGTCGATCCACTTTGTGCCGGGCAGGTGGCCGGCCCTATACTCAGACGTGGTGCGGACGTCGAGCAATGTCAACTTGTCGTCGCGCCACATTTTCTCGAACAGCGCGACGCCGATGCGAAACGGCTCGCCCGGCTCGACGCCGTACTTGGCCGCGACGGCGGCGGCGCCCGGCTTGGCATCAGCGCCGAGACACCAGCCGATGGCGTTCGTGACTAGCTTGGTGAAGTTCGGGTTGGCAAAATCATCGGCCTGGCCAAGCGAGGTGTAAAACGTGCGGTTGCCCCTGTAGCTGTGCGTCCATGCCACCGGCTCGGCGGGGTGGCCCTCGACCGCCCCGGTGAGCAGAGGGGTGGCCGCCCTGGCCAGAGGGGTGTTTTTGTAGAGTGAGCCGCCCATTTTGAATTCGCTTGCAACGCCCTCGAGGATCGGGTGCCCCTTGGCCGCCGGTACGACAGAGGCGTTGCCGGACAGATTATTCTTGTGGTGGCCCTGATAGTTGCCGCCGAGGACGAGCTTATCGAACTCGAGCCAGTTTTGAATCGCATGACTGGCAGTGCGCAGGCCGATGACCGGCTTGCCGGACTCGACGTACCGCTTCACTTGGCCAAGCTGCCCGGCGGGGAGTTGCATGCGGCGCGCGAAAACGATCACGAGATCCGCTTGGCCAAGCGCGTCGAGACTGGGAAAGCGGTGTTCCTCTTTGCGCACGATCACGGTGCAGCGATAGCCGTGCTCCTGCTCAAGCTGTTTGGCAAACTTTGGCAGCGTGGTCGACGAGTCGTACAGCGACTCGCCACTGAGCAGGATGACGTGCGGCTTGGCTTCCGCAGCATGGAGATTGGCCAAGCCCAATGAGAACCAAGCGGCGGCGGCAACGGCAAAACGAGTCAATGAATTCATGAGGCAAGTGTTGAATCCCAAAAAACGGGGTGGTCAAGATTCCCGATGACGACCAAGCTGTCCAGTCAGCATTTGCCAGACGGTGTTCGTAAGTTGCGAAAAAACTCATTTAGCGCTATTGACACACTACATGTTGTATACTTTCCTTGGGCAGCTACACTCGATTGTGTTGGCACAGGGATTATGCGTTGCCCGAAGTGCGGTTGTGTTGAAGACAAGGTGGTCGATTCCCGCTCGTCCAAGGATGGACTGGCTATTCGCCGCCGACGCCAATGTCTCAAGTGCAACCAGCGCTACACCACCTACGAGGAGATCGAACGCGGCAACCTGATGGTGATCAAGGACGGTGGCGCCCGCGAACGATTCTCACGCGACAAACTGGAGTCCGGCATCAAGGTTGCCTGCCAAAAACGCCCGGTCAGCGCCGATGCCATCGACCAGATGATTCGTGAAGTCGTGAACGAGTTGTATGACGAATTTGACGGCGAAGTGCCCTCGAAGGCAATCGGCGGCAAAGTAATGGCGAAGCTCAAGAAACTGGACGGCGTCGCCTACGTCCGGTTCGCCAGCGTGTATTGGCGTTTCGACGACGCAGCCGAGTTTCTGGAAGCGGTCCAGAAATTCGGAACCCGGGATGATACAGCTACGATCCAACTACCTGGTTTTTAGGATGTCATCAGGGGAACTGCTCCCCTGCTCGGCGGAGGCCATCACCGAGGAACTGCTGGGCGATGCCATCAGCCTCATCGAGCCTCAAACCATCCAGGAGGCACTCAAGGCAGTCGTGCACTACTTCCGCGAGGAAGAGGAATACTCCAGCGTCTCGGTCGACCAGTTCTCCAACGCGCTGGGCAAGGTGCTGCAAGGGTTCGGGTTCGACGTCGTGTTCGATCAGGATCCAGGCGTGAACCTCCGCATCGAGAAAACCGACCTGCGCAAACTGGCCACCGAAACCACCGGGCAGGGCTTCGAGCTGTTTTTCTTTCAGCAACTGCGCCAGGAGGTGCGGGCCAACCTCCAACGCTCGCCCAACATCATCCAGTTCAACGGGCTTAGGGATTGCGTCAAGCAGATCGTCGGCGCGGAGCGCTGGTGTAGTCGCTGCCGCCGGATGCACGGGCAAATCGTCGCCTACCTCCGCACCTGCCTCGATCAGGATTCGCGCCGGGACTGCGCGCTGCTCATCAAGTAGGCACCCGAGTTGCGCGTCGGGATGACGATCGAGCAAATCCAGTCAGACGAGGCGTTGCGGTTGCGCGAGTTCCCGGTAGCGCGGGACAAGGTGTACCTCGCCCATGCGGGTGTCTGCCCGCTGCCGACGCGTGTGCATGATGCGATGAGCAACTACGCCGCCGCGTGCACCGGCGGCGACCAGGAGGAGTTCATGCCACCGAATCTGCTGCGCGACACCCGGCAACTCGCCGCCGGCCTGCTCGGCGCGGAACTGCGCGAAATTGCGCTGGTCGGGCCGACCTCGCTTGGCCTGAGCTTCATCGCGCAGGGCCTCGACTGGCAGCCGGGTGACAACATCATCGTGCACGGCGACGACTACCCGTCGAATGTTTATCCGTGGATGGCGCTGGCCGAGAAGGGCGTTGAATTGAAGCGGATCGAGCCAAGGGAGCCCGGGCGGATCGAGCCGGAGGACGTGTTCGCACTGGTTGATTCGCGCACGAGAATGGCAGCGTTGGCCTCGTGCCATTACGTGTCCGGATACCGGATCGACATCGTCACGATCGGCCGTGAGCTGCGGTTACACGGCATCCTGTTTTGTGTCGATGGTATCCAGACGATGGGCGCGTTCCCGACGCCGGTGGAGCATGTCGATTTCCTCGCCGCCGATGCGCACAAGTGGATGCTCGGCCCGTGCGCCTCCGGCATCCTTTACGTGAAGCACGAGGCGCAGGACCGGCTCAAGCCGGTGGTGCAGGGCTGGCACAATTTGAATTGCCCGGACTTCATCGCGCAGGAGACGCTCGACTACAAGCCGGACAGCCGCCGTTACGAGGCCGGCACCGCCAACCTGCTCGGCATTGTCGGCCACCACGCCTCGCTGCAAATGCTCGATGCGCTTGGCTTGGACAACATCGCGGCTGATCTCTTGGCCAAGCGCCGGCGGCTCGTGCCGGAGCTCCTGGCCAAGGGCTTTGACGTGCTGCACGCCGACGCGCCGGAAACCAATGCCAGCGGCATCGTCACGTTTAGCAAACCGGGCCAAGACATGGCGTCGCTCGCGGAGCAGCTTGGCCAAGCGGGCTTCAAGGTGTCCCTGCGAATGATGCGCGATGGCTCGAGGCTGATCCGCCTCTCACCGCACTTTTACAACACCGACGCCGAGCTGGACCACCTGCTCAAGCGGCTTTGATCACTCCACCGGCTTGGGCGTCACCCTGGGGACGAGGAGGGGGGCAACAAGGAGCAGCAGCATCGCGCCGACGCCACCGTAAAGCTGCGGGGCGGCCGGGCCGACATGATCGATCAGCCAGCCGGCGGCGAAGTTCGAGCAGATGCCGCCGCCCAGGCTGGAACTGACCATGGTGGCCAAGCCCTGGCCGGTGGAACGGAGTTGCGTCGGTACCAGATAATTCACACACAGCGGCATGGCCACCAGTGCGCCGACCACGTACACACTGTGCAGCAGCATCGAGGCGTGCAATACGAAGGGCAAGTCGCCGAAGAACCCGCAAGCTAGCCATTTCAGCCCACCGGCGGCCAGACCGGCAAACATCAACAACCGCACGCCGATCCGCCGACGGATATGACCGGCAAAGGCAATCGCGATAATCTCCGGGACCAGCATGATAAGCCAAAGCCATTTGAGCGTGCCAAGGGTATTTTCCGGCGCGATCGACTTGACGAAAATCGGAAACATGAACATCGGACCGTCGAGCACGAAATTGACGAGGAACACATAGACGAGAAAGCGCAGGAATTTTCGGTCGGTAACCAGAATCCGCCAAGCGCCCGGCTGTGCCTTCTCGCGGATAACTTTTTGGTTTGAAATGAAAAAGACAACGACAGTTGTTAGCAGAATGATCACGGCGCAACTTGGAAAAAGAATACCAAGGCCGGGCTCGGCTGGGCCATCGATAACCGGGACCAGTCCCTCCCGCGTCTGATACCAGTCCAGGAACACCGGAAAGCCAAAACAAGTGATGAGGAAACCGACCGAACCAAACGCCCGCACCCACTCAAAGTGTGAGGTGCTGGAGCGGTACAGCAGACCGAGACTAAGTGCCATCCCCTGCGGAATGAGGCTGGTGTAAAACGCGGCAAAGAGCACCGAGACCACCAACAGCGCGGCATAGCTTTTAACGTACCATAAGGCGATAAAGCCAAGCGCCATCCCCAGCGTAATAACGACTAGCACCATTTTGCGGGCACCGGTGCGGTCAGCGAGGTAGCCCCATGATGGTTGCACGGCAAGGCCAACCAGATGAAACACACCCATGGCCAAGCCGACATCCTGACCACTGAGTCTAAGGTTTTCCTTGAGGTAGAGCGAGTAGTACGGAAAGAAGATGCCCAGCGAGGCGAACAGCGTCGCCCAGAATAGTGACAACACTGCCATTAGTTTCCACTGCTCTCGGGTGATGCCCGCTGGCGTCATGCTGGATAGCTCCTTGGGGTGCGCCTGGCCAAGCGCAAAAAAACGCCGGAAGGATTCCGGCGTTTAAAATGGGATTGCAAGGGGATTCGCGCGGCTCAGGGCGCGGGAACAATGGTCGGCTGCCCGCTGGATGTCCTTTGGCCGGATCTGCGTTTCTCGCTCTCGCGCTTCTGCATATCTCTGAAAAGCCGTGAGGCGGTATCCCTCATTTTCCGTTCGTCAAGCCTCTCGCCGGAGATTTGGGACTCGAGTTGAAGCGCCAGCAGTTGCATGCCCTTGCCCATCAGATCGGATTCATCATAGTGAAGATTGTTGACCAGGTTCAGCCGCGCCTGCAGCACATTTGGAGGAATGCGGTCTGTGCTCGGGTCGCCGTCGCTTTGGGTGAAGCTCCGGATGGCGTCCATCTTGGTTTCCATGTTGTACTGGTCGCCGGTCATGATGTCGCGGAACAACTGGTCGGCCTGCGGGTTGATGCCGGCGTATCTCGAGGCGGCCTCGGCAAGATTGTCCATGTCATCCTCGTGAACCCGGCCGCTGCGGAACGCCTGCACCATGGCGTCCAGCGCGTCCACTCTGCCGACATTATCATAATAATCCAGAATGGTGCGATCAATCCGCCCGTCATCGTTGATGAACATTCCCTGGGCGGACTGAATGAATGTTTTGTCGTCGTACATGTCCAGCACCATGAAGAGGTAGTTCTTGGACACGCGATCGAAATGGTTTCCGCCAACGGCCTCGACCGGGTCGAGCAACAACTCGTGCGCGGCGGCCAGCACCTCGGTGCGGTAGGCGTCCTTGCCGAGCCAACCCTGGATGATCTTTGCGGCGTACGCGATCTCTAACCCCCGACCGGTGCTGGAGAGCAGCTCTGCAATGGTGGCTTCCGCGTGGTCGCCGCCGATTTCCGCCAGCATGTCCATGAGGCCGATCCGCAGCGTTGGCGGCTGTGAAAAGTTGAGCGTGGCCCGGAAACGGCTGTAACGTCGTTTGCGTTCCTCGTCGCTCTCGCCTTCGCGTTGCACCGCAAAATCGACGTCCTCCATCTTGTTGAGAAACTCGCGGATGAGCGGCACGGCGGCATCGCCCTGGAGCGCCAGGCTCTCGAACAGGTAGCTCAAGCGGCGCTGCGCCCTCCTCCGGTTCTTGTAGCTCATGCTCGTCTGCATCAGCTCATCGAGTATCTCCGGCACGGACATGCCGCCCGTGACGGACGGTGCGCCACCGCTGTCGATCTGCTCGCGGAGGCTCTCGAGCAGCGACTGGGCGTTGGCCAGCTTGGCCTTGAGCGAGGCGACCTCCTTGCGGAGCGCCTCGGCCTGAATGGCGTTTGCAGCAGAGCCATCCGTCGATGGCGCTTTTCCGCAGCCGACAAACAAAACAGCCGAAACCGAGATCATCACGATTTCTGCCCTTGGGAGCAATTTTGCCAATTTCATTGAATACCTACTTTAGAGCGATATTGAACCTCTTTGTACAAAACATCCATTACGCGCAACTGATTACACAAAACAGAGTAAATGATGACATTTTCCATGGTCAACGCAACTGTTACATAAACAAATACACCGTATGATTTTCTGCGTTTTGAAAGCAGAACCTCAAAACTGACTATTAGGGAGCAGGAACTATGGTCGGCTGGTTCCGTCGATTTTCTCCCCGATTGTTACCACGACTTCCGCGATCTCCACGGTCCCTGTTTTCGCCCCTGCCAAACGCATTGCGCCAAAAATCAGTCCCTAAACTCTGCATTTCCTTACGCATATCAAACTCCTCACCGTTGACCTTGGCCTCGATTTGGCGGGTGTACATTTGTACAACCTTATCGGTGGCGTCATCACCGGAAGCTTGAATTCCCTGCATCAAGTTTAGCCTAGCCTGTAAGGTGGTGGCATCGTCAGCATCGTCCATCTCGCGCAGTGCGGTCCACTTGACCCGCACATCGTATTCGTCGCTGGACATGATGTCCTTGAACATCTGGTTCGCCTGGGGGTTGGCCCCGGTGTACTTGAGGCCGGCTCGGGCCAAGTCGCCCAGATCGCCTCGATCCGTGACATTCCCGCTGCTGAAGGCTTGATAGATGGCGTCCATCGCCTGCTCCTTGCCGACGTCGTCGAGGTAATCGAGCACGGTATCATCGATCTTGCCATCATCACGCACCAACAGCCCCTGTGCGGACTGGATGAAAGTCTGGTCATTATACATTTCCAGCACGCTGTAGAGGTAGCGTTTAGCATTCCGGTCAAAACTGTTCGGGTTGGGCATCTCGAGCGGATCGCTCAGCAGTTCATGGGCGGCTGCCACCGCCTCGTCGCGAAAGGCATCCGGACCGATCATGCTGCGGACAGCCTTGGCCACATAAGCCACCTCAAAACCGCGCCCGGTTTTCGAGAGCACTTCGCCCAGCGCCGCCTCGGCACTGCTGCCGCCGATCTCCTTCAGGGCATCCATCAGCCCGATGCGTAACGAGGGCGGCTTTTCAAAATCAAGAGACGAGCCACGGGTGCGGCCGCGAAGCCGCTCCGCCCAGTCATTGCCGCGGCTCCGGCCACGGCCGCGACCCTCCTCTTCATCCTCCGAGCGCTGCACCGTAAACTCGACATCCTCCATCTTGTTCAGGAAGGCGCGAATGTGCGGCACGGCGGCATCGCCCTGCTGGATGAGGCTCTCGAACAGGAACTGCACGCGGCGTTCGGCTGCCCGCCGGTTCTTTGTGGTCAATTTGACATTCATCAACTCGTCGATGATTTCCTCCGCGGACATTCCCCCATTCACGACGGGTGCATCGGCTCCATTGAGTTGGGCTCTCAAGCTGTCGATGCGCGACCGTGCATCCGCCAGTTGCTTTTTCAACGAAGCGTTCTCTTTTTGAAGCGCCTCGATGTTGGCTGAGTTCGCGGAGGATTCCCCGGAATCGGGAGCCTGGCCGCAACCAACGGCCAAAATCACGGTTGCCGCGAGAGTTCCGCTGGCTGCCCTGGTAAGAAAAGGTAACGTTTTCATTGCTTTCTTTGGTTCAAAATCGGTCGATCGAACAAAATTACTACGTCTTGGCGCTTGGCCAAGTTACACAAAACAGGCCGGAGAATGACACTCTATCGTCGGAAAGCAACCCGTTCTTCCGGTCAAAAAGATGCCCGCATTGGGGCCGAAAGCTTTTGTGCGCCTGGCCAAGCTCCTACACTGCCCGGCCCTCGGTCATGGTGGAAAACAGCCTGAAACGCACCGCACTTTTCAAGACTCACACCGCGCTGGGCGCAAGGATGGTCGGATTCGGCGGCTGGGAAATGCCGGTGCTCTACTCCGGCATTGCGCAGGAACACCTCGCCGTCCGGGAGGCGGCCGGCCTGTTCGACATCTCACACATGGGCGAATTCCTGTTCGACGGCTCGGATGCGCTCGAGTTCCTCAACCGCATGTTGACCAACGACCTGGGCAAGCTCGAGCCCGGCAGCGGCCAGTACTCACTCCTCTGCCAGGACAACGGCGGCGTCATCGACGACCTCTACGCCTACCGGCTTGGCCAGGATCGCTACCTGCTCATCGTCAACGCCTCGCGGATCGAAGTCGACTGGATGTGGATCAAGGCCCAGCGCAATACCCGTCACAAGGTGCTGCAATTCGAGATGACCGACTGCTCCGACGCACTCTCGGCGATGGCGCTGCAGGGGCCGAAGGCGGCCGGGATCATCGCCGGCGTTTTTCCGGCAGCCGCCGAGCGGCTGAAAAACCAGATCGCCGAATTCGACTTCGCCGGGGCCGCCGCCTGGGTGTCGCGTACCGGCTACACCGGCGAGGATGGCTTCGAGCTGGTCGTACCCAACAAACACGCAGCGGCGCTGTGGGAGCAACTCCTGTCGCTTGGCCAAGCGCTTGGCCTCGTCCCGGCCGGTCTGGGCGCACGCGACACCCTTCGCACCGAGGCCGGCTACTCGCTCTACGGCCACGAACTGACCTCTGATACCACTCCGATCGAGGCCGCGCTTGGCTGGGCCGTCGCCCTCGACAAGCCCGATTTTATTGGGCGCGAAATGCTTGCAGCACAAAAACAGGACGGCGTCTCCCGCCGCTGCATCGGTTTCAAGATGACCGGTAAAAGCGCGCCGCCGCGCGAGCAATACAAAATCTTTGCCGCGGACGGAACCGACCGCGAGATCGGCGAGGTGACCAGCGGCACGCAAAGCCCGTCGCTCGGCTGCGGCATCGGCCTGGGCTACGTCGAGACCGCCCACACCAAGCCCGGCACCGGCATCGAGATCGAGATCCGTAACCGCCGCTCCCCGGCGCAGGTGGTCAAGCGGCCGATTTTTAGAAAACCGGATTGACCACCGGGCCGGCTTTTCGCTAGAAGGAGCGCTGCGATGTCAGACATACCAACCGACCTAAATTATGCCAGCTCACACGAATGGGTGAGCGTCGAGGGCGACACCGCCATCATCGGCATCTCCGACCACGCTCAGGAGGAACTGACCGAACTCGTGTTCATCGAGTTGCCCGAGATCGGCCTCAAACTGACCGCTGGCGATCCCTGCGCCGTGGTCGAGTCAGTCAAGACCGCCAGCGACATTTACGCGCCGGTAAGCGGCCAGGTCATCGAGACGAACGACGCCCTCGACACCGAGCCGGGCACCGTCAACGAAGACCCCTACGGCGACGGCTGGTTCTTCAAGGTGCGCCTGACCGATTCCAGCGAACTGGGCGACCTGCTCTCCCCCGAGGATTACGCAATGCAGATCGACATGTAGCCGCCGCCCAAGCGCCGCGAAAAGCCCCGGTGTTGTCAATGGAAGCGTGCACAACGTCATCTCAACTATTGCAGAGATTTCACCGAGACTTGGGAGGCTTTTCAGATGGAACCAAAGAAATTTCGCGTTTTTCCGGCAACCGCATGTCAGCCACAAATAGTACGTGTACATGGGGTTTTTAGTTTCCTTGCTCCACTGCCTTCGGCAGGCTTTTGCAAAGAGGGTTTTCTTTTAGTCAGCCCTGCCTAAACGAAAATGGAGTTTTCACGTTTTTCAACATTTTGCGCCTCGTTAGTTCTGATGGCCGGGCTGGCACGTGGCCAGGCAGCCGGAGTCGACACCGCTCCGGCCGATAGCTGGCCGATGTATCGAGGTACGGCTTCGCTGACCGGCGTCTCGAAAAGCAAATTGAACAAGTCGCTCAAGCCGCTTTGGACATTCAAGGCGAAGGAAGGCATCCACAGTACGGCGGCCATCGCGGATGGCAGGGTGTTCGTCGGCTGCGATGACGGCAATCTCTACGCTCTGGATTTCAAGACCGGCAAAAAGCAGTGGACATTTGCAACGGACGACATCGTCGAGTCGTCGCCGCTGGTGCACAACGGCCGCGTTTACTTCGGCTCATCGGACGGGTTTGTGTATGCGCTTACGACCAAGGATGGGAAGCTGGTGTGGAAGTTTGAAACCGAGGATCGCGTACTCGGTGCGCCGAACCTGTTTAAGCCGAGTGGTGAAGGAACCAAGCCGGCGCTGATTGTTGGCAGCTACGACTTTCGACTCTACTCGCTGGACCTCGATACCGGCAAGAGCAACTGGCATTACGAGACCGCCAATTACATCAACGGCTCGCCGGCGGTATCCTCCGGCCGGACGGCGTTTGGCGGCTGCGACGCTGTGCTGCATGTCATTCAGTTGGGCGAGGGCAAAAAGGAAAAACAGATCGACGCCGGGGCGTACATCGTCGGCTCGGCGGCGGTGGTCGATGACATGGCGTACATTGGCCACTATGAGAATGAGTTTCTCTGCATCGACATTAACGCCGGGAAGATTGCCTGGAAGTACAAGGACCGCGCCTTTGCCTACATTTCCTCGCCGGCGGTGACGGCGAATCGCGTGGTGGTTGGCTGCCGCGACAAACGGCTGCACTGCCTCGATCGCAAGAGCGGCAAGAGGCTGTGGGCATTCCGCACGCGCGGCAACGTGGACAGCTCGCCGGTGGTCGCCGACGGCAAGGTGGTCGTCGGCTCGGACGACGGCAACCTGTACATCGTCTCGCTGGCGGACGGCAAAAAACTTTGGTCGTACGAGATCGGGGAGCCAATCATCGCCGCGCCCGCCCTGGCCAACGGCGTGGTGATCATCGGCGCAGAGGATGGCCGGGTCTATGCATTTGGCCCGCCCAAGTGAATGAGAGGGAGCAAATAATCAACCCGTTCAGACTAACGAATGCACTGGACCAGTTTGGGTAACTCGATCAGTAAAATGTTCGCTCTGAAGAGGTTAAAAGAAATAACGGGTGCTCAAGATTGAAGAAATCTTCAAAGCACCCGATGAATTTTCGGAGATACAATGTTGGATTTTGTAGAAACCCGCAGCCTGGCTTGTATCAGACCCGTTGCGGGCTGTCACAGAATGCAGCATTGCCTATGCCAGCAGGCTCATCGGCTAATCCGTTGGGTTTGAGGCGCTTGGCTAGGCGGAAAGTGCGTGATCCGCACACAGCATGCGTGATAAGGGCCGGTTCCCACTCGCTTGGCCAAGCGCGAATTGACGACCGCCCGCTGACTGTGCCAGCCTTGCGCCACTAGGCCGCGATTGCAATTGGCCAAGTTTCCACGCCATGAATGAATCCCTTTTGCACGTTGGCAATCTGCCGTACAGCATCGAGCGCGACGACCTCGAGGCGATGTTCCTCAACGCCGGCACGATCGTCTCCGCATCGCTGATGGCGTACAAGTACGACCGCCGCTCAAGGGGGTACGGCTTCGTGGAGATGGCCTCGCCGGAGGAGGCGCGCAAGGCGGTGGAAATGTACAACGGTCGCGAGATTCGTGAACGCAAACTGGCCGTCAAACTGGCCCGGCCCCGGACCGCTTCTTTCGTTAAACGACCAGTCGGCTGAGGATAGTCAGCCCTACCCCTTGAGGCGGTGCAGCTTGTATGGGGTGGCTTGGGCAGTGCACATCATCAGGATTTCGTCAATGCAGACATGCGCCGGCCGATTGGCGGCCCAGACGATTGCCTCAGCCACATCCCCCGCCTTGAGCGGCTCGACACCCGCGTAAACCGCGTCGGCCTTTTCCCGGTCGCCCTTTAGCCTCACCAGCGAAAACTCGGTCTCGGCCATTCCGGGGTCGATGGTGCCGACGCGTAGGCCGGTGCCATTCAACTCCAACCGCAGCGCCTTGGTGATGCTCAACTCTGCCGCCTTGCAGGCACAATAGGCCGCGCCGCCCTCGTATGCCACGCGGCTGGCAACGGATCCGATGTTCAGGATAATGCCACCGGGGTGCGGCTTCATCAGCGGCAGCACGGCGCGCGTGACACGCAGGATGCCCAGCGCATTGGCCTGGAACATCGCCTCCCAGTCTTCGTCCTGGCCGTCCTCGACGTACTCCATCCCGTGCGCGCCGCCCGCATTATTGACGAGCACATCCACCCGACCAGCGGTGGCCTTGGCCCAGTCGGCGAACGCGTTGACGCTCTCGGTGGAGGCTACGTCCAGTTTGCGAATGTTCGCCGAGGTCGCGCCGCGTTTGATGCACTCGGCGGCGACCTGCTCGAGACGGTCTTCCCGGCGCGCGCCTAACAACAGGTTCACCCCCATGTCGGCCATCTGCCGGGCAGTCTCCGCTCCGAATCCGCTCGAGGCACCGGTCACCAGCACCCACTTGCCTTGAAGTCGATTGCTCACGGGTGAAAAACTTAACTGGAGCCCCCCCGCTTGGCCAAGCGCAAACAAGGGTTGCCGTCAGTGTGGTTCTTGCCCCACAATGGCGGCGCATGTCGGTGGATCGGCACAAAGTCAGCAACTGGTGGTTCTCGCTGAACTCCATTCAGCGCTCGTTCCTGCTGTCGCTGCTGATCCACCTGACCGTGGCGGTGGGCGTCTGGCTGGGAGCCTTCCCGGTAGTGGAAAAAATGATGGCCGCCGTCGTCCCGGAACTCATCAACTTCGAGGCCCTTGATGAGCAGCAACGCAAACGTCAGCGCTCGGTGATCTTCCTCGAGGTGCCATCCAACATGGCCAGCGAGGATGCCCCCGAGGACTCCAAATATTACTCCAATCAAAACTCAAAGGCTGCCGACGAGCAGTCGGAAAAGGAGACCAACCAGCCCGAGATCGAGGGCAAGCAGGACAAGATCCCGCGGATCGTCGATAGCAAGCCGGCTTCACCGGCCAATCCGCCTGAGCCGAAACCGGAACCCAAGCCCCCTGAGCCGGAACCCAAGCCCGCGCCGCCCAAGGCCGAGACACTCAAACCGGTCGTGGCCAAGCCGGAGCCGAAACCCGAACCCAAACCGGAGCCCAAGCCCAAGCCGCGCCGGCCGCGCACCGTCGCCGAGGCCAAACAACTGGCCATGATCCAGGGGGAAAAGATGAAGCAGGACGGCGGTGTTAAAAAACGGGCCACCATCGTGGGGCTCGATGCTAAGGCCTCACCGTTTGGCGACTACGACGCCCGCCTTATCGCAGCCATCCAGAACCGCTGGAACCAGATTCTCGACCAGTATTACATTCCAAGCGTCGGGCAGGTGGTGCTGACCTTCAACCTGTGGTCCGACGGCAAGGTGACCAACGTTCAGGTGGAACGCAGAACGGTGGATGAACTGCTTGCCCTAAAGTGCGAGCGCGCCGTGAAAGAGCCGGCACCGTACGATCCTTGGCCGGAGAAGATGCGCGACGAGATCGGCTCAGACCGCCGCTACGTCCGTTTCACCTTCTACTACCACTGACCTTTGCCAATCCATTACTTGGCTTTTTTGCCTCGCAGGAACTTAGCCAGGTTTTCGAGGCGGTCGGTGTTGATGAAATCGACGCCGGCCCTGTGGAACAACTCCCATGCGGCCGGGGTATCCGGCGCGGCCCAAAAACGGATCTTCTGCCCGTCAGCGTGGGCGCTCTTCAAAATGTTGGCCAGCTTGGCCTGCTCTCCCTCCGTCAAGTCGCCGTTGCCGCGCCACTTGAAGTGCGAGCGCCAACTGTCACTGATCCACGGCATGAAGTGCCGGCTCTCCGCCTGACCAAGGTCGCTCAGGCGCCCGTCGTAGCCGGCCAGGCGCTTGGCGTCCTGCTCCATGGCCGCCCGGGGACGGCTGCCGGAGATGACGATCGTCACTGCGCCGGGCTCGGTTGTGTCGGCGGTGAACGCGGTGAGCATCGACCGGTATTTTTCTAGCAACGGCTTGAGCGCGGCGTAGGTCGTGGGGCCGTCGGTCTTGAAATCGATCATCAGATGAAACGGCGCCCTGCTCTTGTACACGCTACCGCCGTTGGCTTTCACGCGCTTGGCCAAGGGCGCGAGGTAAAGCGTTTCGAGCGAGCGCGACTCCTTCAGTTCAAAGCTGGAATGGCCGACGAGCAGTTGGGCATCCTTCAGAAACACATCCGCCTCGACGCTGCAAAAGCCGCTGGCCAGTGCGTCGAGAAGCGGGCGTTTGTGGTAGTAGTCGTTGTGCGCGTGGGCACGGGGGAGCGGCTTGGACTCAGCGTCGGGCTTGACCTGCTCGGCGGCGCAGGGCCAGGCGGCGAACAACAGGCAGGGGAGCATCCATTTCATGGTGTCAATGATCGGGGAAAATGTCGGTGCCACACCCCGGTTCGGAGGGCGGCATGTAGTGGCCGCCATCCACGATGGCAGGGTGCACGAAATTGTCGCGCAGATGCGGGATGTATTCCAGAAACAGTTTCTCGTGTCCAAGCGCGATGTGGCTGAACAACACGAGGTGCTGATGGATTTGTCCCATGTCGCCCACGTGCGGCACGAGGCGCACCGGGAACTTGCGGGCGAGCATCGCCACGGCGAGCCACTCGCTGATGCCGGCCAGGCGCGTGCAGTCGGCCTGCACGATGCCGACCGCGCCGGCCTGCAAAAAGTTTTTCCAAAGAATACGATTCGAGACCGCCTCACCAACGGCCACCGGCACCGGCGCAATTACGCCGGCCAGCGTCTTGTGCGCTGAGACATCATCCGGCTGGGTCGGCTCCTCGATCCAGTACGGGATCATCCCCTTGAGCGCGAGGCAGGCATCGATGGCCTGCGGCAGCGACCAGGCCTGGTTGGCGTCGAGCATGATCCGCACACCGTCCCCGACTGCCTCACGCACCATGAACGCACGCCGCACGTCGTGCGAATGATCCCTCGCGCCGACCTTCAGCTTCATCGCCGTGAAGCCGGCATCGACAGCGGCCTTCGCATTGTCCCGGATCTGCTCGTCGCTGTATTGAAACCAGCCGACCGACGTGTCGTATCCGGGATAGCCGGTCTGCAGCACGCCTTCGCGCTCTGCGCGAGTGCCTTGATTTGCACGCAGCATCTCGACGGCCTCATCAGCAGTGAGTTCCTCCTCGAGGTAACTGAAGTCGATGAGCCGGATTATTTCCTCCGGGGAAAGGTCGAGCAGCAGCCGCCACAACGGCACACCACGCGCCTTGGCCCATAGGTCGAAACAGGCGTTGGTCATCGATGCGATGGCCAGGTGCGTGACGCCCTTGTGCGGACCAAGCCAGCGCACCGCCGTGTGCTCAGCAATGGAGCGCTGCACCGCGCCGAACTCCGCCATCAACTCCTCAATATCGCGGCCCAGCAACGGCTCGGCCAGAATACGGATCGCCTCGCAAACAAGATTCGTGCCGGTGCCAAGCGTGTAGGCGATCCCACTGCCCGTGAGCCCGTTGTCCGCCTCGAGCAGCGTGACACCGTACCCGTACTGGGGATTGGTGTGGACGGCGTCCGAACCGGCGCCATCCTCGAGCTGCCGGCGAAAATCGCGCGTCTCGATAGATTGAATGGCCGGCATTACGGTGTCGGTTGGCCAAGGCCAAGGACGTCCCGGGCCGCCTCACGCGCCCATGCATCGGCCTGGAGGATCTGCTCGAGCGACGGCTGCCCGATGACTTCGTGGCGATCCATGACCTGGCCAACGGCGTCGCTAATGCCGGGAAACGACGTCTGCCGGTCGCAGAAGGCGTCAACAGCAACCTCGTTGGCGGCGTTGAGCACGGCCGGCAGCGTGCCGTCGATCTCCCCGGCACGGCGCGCCTGACCAAGCGCGGGGAATTTGGCCAAGTCTGGCGCCTCGAAATCGAGCCGGCCAAGCGCGGCGAGGTTGGTTTGTACGCGCTCACTCGCGGCCCGACTTGGGCAGGTGAGCGCGTACTGGATCGGCAGGCACATGTCGGGCGTGGAGAGTTGCGAGAGGATCGAGCCGTCCACGAACTCGACCATCGAGTGCACCACGCTTTGCGGATGCACAACGACATCGACCTGCGGCATCGGGATGCCGAACAGCCAGCGTGCCTCGATCATCTCGAGGCCCTTGTTGAACATCGTCGCCGAGTCGATGGTAATCTTGCGGCCCATCGCCCAGGATGGATGTTTGAGCGCCTGCTCGACGGTGATGTCGGCAAACTGCCCGGCCGGCGTCTCGCGGAACGGCCCGCCGGAAGCGGTGAGGATGAGCCGCCGCACCGACTCGGGCTCGCGGCCGTCGAGGCATTGGAAAATCGCCGAGTGCTCGCTGTCCACCGGCAGCACGCGAACTCCGTGTTTGCGGGCCTCGGCCATCACGATTTCGCCGGCCATCACGAGGATTTCCTTCGACGCCACGGCGATGTCCTTGCCGGCGCGGATCGCGGCCAGGGCCGGCTTCAGCCCGGCGGTGCCGACGATGGCGATCAACACGATATCGGCGCTTGGCAGCGTGGCCAGCTCGAGCAGCCCCTCCTCGCCGGAGGCCACGCGGATGCCGTCGAGTTGCGTTCGCAGTTCGGCGGCTTTTTCCGTCGAGGCGATGGAAATCAGCTCGGGACGGAACTTCCGCACCTGCCCGGCGAGAAGCTCGGCGTTGCCGCCCGCGGCCAAGCCGACGAGTCGGATGTCGTCCGGCAGATCCTCCGCCACCTTGACGGTGCTGGTGCCGATCGATCCGGTGCTGCCAAGCAGGACGACGTTTTTCATCTCGTGATGCGACGGCTACTCATTGAACAAAACCAGCCGCAGGTAAAGGAACATCAGCGGCGCGTTGAACAGCAGGCTGTCGAGCAGGTCGAGGATGCCGCCGATGCCGGGGAAGAACGCGCCGGAGTCTTTCACGCCGGAGTCGCGCTTGAACACTGACTCGACCAGATCGCCGAACACCGCGCCGACGGCCAGCACCGGGCCCAGCGCCGCGGCGTGCGTCAACGTCATCCCACCCAGCCTGGTGTCGCCCCAGTAATGCGCCATCACCATCGCAGCGGCGGTTGAGAGCAGGATCGCACCGGCGAAGCCCTCCCACGTTTTCGCCGGGCTGACGCTGGGAATCATTTTGTGCCGGCCGATCAGTGAGCCGAGCGAGTAGGCGCCGATATCGCTGCACTTGGTCGCGAGAATGAAAAACAGCAAACAGAAACCGGGATTGAACTGGGCGCCGTCCGGCGCGGAAAAAAAGTAAATCTTCAGCAGGAAACCCAGCAGGCACGAGACGTACAGCACGCCAAGCATCGTGTGGCCCACCATCGAAAATGACGGCGGTGCCGGATGCGCGAACACCCGCCGCACGAGCAATGCCAACAACAGAACCGCAAGGATGCTAAGCTCAAGTTCCGCCGCGCCGACCGGCGCCTTGGCCAAGCCGGAGAGATGCAGGAACAACACGCTGACCAGAGCGACGCCGCCGGCCAGGCCAAGCCACTTGAAGCGCGGCAGGCCGTTTGCGCCCACCATGCCGTAAAACTCCAGGAGGCCAACGATGTTGAGCAGCATGATGAGTCCCCCGACGAGCGCCACAGAGAGAGTGCCTCCGGCGAGCAGACCGTAAAAAACAATCCCCAACAGCACTACGGAGCTGGCCAGGCGCCGTGCAAAGACGGCTGCTTTGGACTCTGTTTTTGGGACTTGGGCGGCGGATGGCATGCTCTCGGCGGGAGGGTTTCAGTCCGCTTGTCCGGGGTCAAACCTTTCCGAAACGGCGGTCGCGAGCGGCAAACTCCTCGAGCGCGGCGCGGAAATCCGCCTCACCAAAGTCCGGCCAAAGCCGCTCGGTGACGACCAGCTCGGCATAGGAAATCTGCCACAGAAGGAAGTTGCTGACCCGCATTTCGCCGCTGGTGCGAATCAGCAGATCGGGGTCCGGCGTGCCGGCCGTGTAAAGGTGATCCGACAATGTTTGCTCGTCGATGTCCGCAGGGGCCATCTCTCCGCTTTGCGCCTTGGTGGCAATGGCGCGGGCGGCGTCCACCAACTCGGTGCGAGCGCCGTAGCTCAAGGCGAGGTTCAGGGTGGTGCCGGTGTTTTGATCGAGTGACGCGATGGTGGCGTCGAGCTGCTCGCGGACAAATTTCGGCAGGCGATCCAGCTGGCCGATCGCACGCAGCCGGACGTTATTCTGGTTCATCTCCTGTTGCTCGGTTTTCAGGTAGCGGGCGAGGAACTTCATCAGCGTATTGACCTCCTCCTTGGGCCGGTTCCAGTTCTCGACGGAGAAGGCGTAAAGCGTGAGGTGCTGGATGCCGAGCTTGGAAGCGCAACGCAACACCGCGCGAACCGACTCGGCGCCGCGACGGTGGCCCTCCACTCGGGGCAGGTTGCGCTGGGCCGCCCAGCGGCCGTTGCCGTCCATGATAATGGCGACATGCGTCGGGAGGGCGGCCCCTGCCTGTTCACTGAGTTCTGTCGTGGCGTGGCTCATGCGCTTGGCCAAGCGGCCGCGTTTACAGGGTGATGGTCTGCGACCGGGCGGGGCCGACGGAGGCGTGGCTGAGCTTCGTGCCGGTCAGCTTGGCCAAAGCCTGCGCGTAGCGCCGGGCATTGGGCGGCAGTACCTTCCACGTGCGAATTTTATCGGTTGGCTTCTGCCAGCCGGGGAATGTCTCGTAGATAGCCCGGCACTTGGCCAACTGGCCCAGGTCGCTTGGCTGATGGTCGATCCGCTTGCCGCCGAGCGAGTAGCCGACACACACCTTGATCGAACCGAGCGTGTCGAGGCCGTCCAGGTTGGTGATCGCGAGGTCGGTGATGCCGTTGAGCATGGCCGCTTGCCGGACGGTGACCGCGTCAAACCAACCGCAGCGGCGCTCGCGTCCGGTGGTAGCGCCGTACTCGCGGCCCATGCCGTGCAGCAGGTCGCCGACGACGCGGTCCTCGGACGGCATCGGGCCTTCGCCGACACGGGTGGTGTACGCCTTGGCCACGCCGATTACGCGGTTGATCAGTGTCGGCGGAAGGCCGGAGCCGGTGCACATGCCACCCGCCGTGGTGTTCGACGACGTGACGTAGGGATACGTGCCGTGGTCGATGTCGAGGAACGTGCCCTGCGCGCCCTCAAAGAGGATGCGTTTCTTCGCCGCCGTGGCCTCGTGCAGGAGCTGTACGGTGTTGACCACGTACGGCCTGAGGCGGCGCGTGGCTTTGAGCACGTTCTCCATCGTGCGCTTGACAGGGAGCGGCTTTGCGCCGAGCGACTTGAGGAGAGTGTTGTTGTCCTTTATGGCCTGCTGCAGTTGCTCCCCGAATCGTTTTGCGTTGAGGATGCCGCCCAGGCGCAGGCCGTTGCGCGCGATCTTGTCGCCGTAAGCCGGACCGATCCCGCGCAGGGTGGTGCCGATTTTGCCCTTGCCCTTGAGTGCCTCGCGGGCGGCGTCAAGCGCCTTGTGGTACGGGAACACCATGTGGGCGGCGTCGCTGACGTGCAGCCGCCCAGCAGGGTCGATGCCGTTCTGCTTCAGCCCGTCGATCTCCTCGACCAGGCCGATGGGATCGATGACGACGCCGTTGCCGATGACGCAGGTGGTACGCCTGCGAAGGATACCGGAGGGGATGAGGTGCAGGATGTACTGCGTCCTGCCGACGATGACCGTGTGGCCCGCGTTGGCGCCGCCCTGGGCGCGCACGACAATGTCGGCCTGCCCGGTCAGGAAATCGATGATCTTGCCCTTGCCCTCGTCGCCCCACTGGGCGCCCACTAGAATGGTGTTCGACATCGGTCGTGCTGTTGAAGCGAAAAACCCCGAAGCCAAGCCCGGGGTTGTCCTTCATTAGCGCACGGACAGTAGTGAAACCGAGGACCGGTGTCAACGCTTGGCCAAGCGCTGGGGCTTATTTCATGTGCTGCTCGAGGAAGGCGTCCATCTCGCGGTAAAACTCGAAGACGTTTTTCTCGTTGCGGTAGCCGTGACCCTCGTTGGCCTTGATGATGAGCTTATTGGGGATGTTGTTCCGGTCCAGCGCGCGCTTGAGGATACGGCCGTGCTTGGGCGGCACCCGCCAGTCTTTCATGCCGTAGGCCATCAGCACCGGGGCCCGCACCTTGTCGATGTTGTTCTGGATGGATCGGGACTTGATCCAGTCCTTGTCCTTGCTCCGGTCGGCGATCATCACGGCGTCAATGGCATCGTTGATTTTTTTTGGGAGCGGGTATTCCTTGAGGATCAGGTCGATGTCGGTGACGCCGACGTAGTTGATGCCGCAGCGGTACAGTTCCGGCGTGAAGCAGAGGCCGGCCATCGTCGCGTAGCCGCCGTAGCTGGCGCCGTAGATGCCAACGCGCCCGGCATCGACAATGCTCTCGGCAATGAGGTGTTTCACGCCGTCGGTGATGTCGTTCTGCATGGCACCGCCCCACTCGCGGTAACCGGCGGTGCGCAGCCGGGTGCCGTAGCCGGTCGAGCCGCGGAAGTTCGGCTGGAACACGGCATAGCCGCGGTTGGCCAGGAACTGCACATCCCTGTCCCAGCCCCAGTAGTCGCGGGCGGACGGCCCGCCGTGCGGGTGGACGATGAGCGGGAGATTCTTGCCATCGCTGCCATTGGGGATGGTCAGGTAACCGTGGATGACCAGCCCATCGCGGGCGGTGTACTGGATGGACTTCATCGGCGACATCTTGGCGGGATCAATCCACTCCGCGAGGTCGAGCAACTTTTCCAACCCAGGTTTCTTTTTGTCGCTGATATCGAGCAGGTAGTAGGCGCCTATGGTCTTCTCGCTGTGCGAATGGAACAGGATGCGGTCCTCCTTCCTCGACCAGTTCTTGATGTCGTTGGCCATGCCGGGCAGCGCGTTGTCGATCATTGCCTGGTACTGCTGGTAATCCTTATCGAACCAGTAGGTCTGAGGGCGCTCGGCCTCGTAGCGCACACCGATCACCCTGTCGGTCTTGTCGGACACGATCGGCGACCCGGCCGGCACGTCAAACTTTGGATGCGCGAAGATCATCCGGCCCAGTTTCCTCGCCTTGAGGTCGAACTGGAACAGCGCCTTCTTGTCGCCGTTGGGGGCGGCGACGTAGAGGATGTCCGGGTTCTTTCCAAAGCCCAGCGGGGCGATGGCGGTCCGGAAGTCACCGGAATAAACCTCCTCCCAGTCCGACTTGACATCCCCACGGTGAAGGATCGTTTGTATGAGGCCATGCTGGGCAACCCCGATGCGGACAACCTTTTCGCGGTCGGCTATGAACTGAAGAATATCACCCCGATTGAAGACAATCCGTTTTTCCTTCGCGGTAAGGGTGTTGAGCCGGACGATGTTCCCGTAGAAAGCACGATCCTCACGAAACCCGCCGCCGCCTTTGCGCACCTCGACCAAAATATACTCGTCCTCGTCCGTTAACGGGTCGAACAACTCCATCACCTTGAACACACGACTGCCAAATTCACGGGAAGTTTTGAAGGACGGATGGAGTACCTTCGGCTTGGAGCCGTCCCGGTTGACCGCGTAAAGGCCGCCGTTGGGAAAGTTGTTGCGATCCTTCATCCGGAAGATCAGGCGTTCGTTGCTGATCCAGTTGAAACTGTACACCTCGTTTTCATCCTCCTCGCTGCAGCCGAAGAGCTTTCGGTCGGAGAGGCGGATGGTGAGCAGGTTATTCTTGCCCTCGCGCGGGGCGATGGCGGCCAGCCATTTGCCGTCGGGGGAGAGGCGCATCCGACTGAATTCCGGATCCTTGAAAAAAGTCTCAACCGGGAGTTTCTCCGCTTGGCCAAGCGGGGTCAGCCAGGCCAAGGCCAGGCCAAGCGCAGCCGATCGCATGAAGGGGATGATGATTGTTTTCATTCGCTCAGGATGATCTGCCGTGGATCGTTATTCCCGACGGGGAGCGGACTGTACCGCCCCGCTTTTTGGCAAGGCGAACAAAAAAATCC
>Ga0208128_1000269_pt1 | contig 22313 bp, 19 predicted proteins | sample ETNtaG_35_FD_185758 | JGI IMG/M metagenome (GOLD analysis project Ga0208128, IMG submission 185758) | Marine microbial and viral communities from oxygen minimum zone, Eastern Pacific Ocean - ETNP201306PF51B (SPAdes) (version 2) | ecosystem: Environmental > Aquatic > Marine > Oceanic ... | reverse complement strand
CTGGCTTATCAACTAGGGGTTGGTTTAGTTCCGGTACGCAAATCTGGCAAACTGCCCTACAAAACCATCGAAGAGAGCTACGACCTGGAGTATGGCAGTAATACCCTGGCGATTCATCAAGATGCCATTGCGCCAGGAGCGTCCGTCGTCATCTGTGATGACGTGATTGCAACTGGTGGAACGCTCACCGCCACGGTAAACTTGGTCGAAAAACTAGGAGGGCAAGTAGCTAGTATTGCCGCTTTAATTGAGTTGACATTTCTCAATGGTCGACGGCACCTTATCGATTACGACATCTACTCCCTGATTGAATTTTAGCTACCCTTTATGGTATAATCGGCAGTTTGTAAAAATATGGTGAGAGAGTGCGCCTGTAGCTCAGAGGATAGAGCAGGGGCTTCCTAAGCCTCGTGTCGGGGGTTCGAATCCTCCCAGGCGTATTCCTTTAGGAGAAGTTGGTGAATGTATCAGTTTAGTGTGGGAAAATTAATCATAATCCTGCTGGTGCTTCTATTCAGTGTGTTATATATTCTGCCGACGCCAGGTGCTTTTTTTGACCCACTTTATGGTCATCTGCCATTATGGATGCAGAAAAGGTTGCCCCAATTTGAGACGACCGATGCCAATACAATTCAGGTTGATTTGAAAGATGTCAAATATCCTACCGGGGTTGACTTTGGAGATGCAACGGAGATCTTACAGCAGATTTTGAGAAGTCAGTTGGACAAAATTGGCTTCGACTTACAGGATGGCGAAACTGGAGATTATCTTTTTCAGGTTAACGAAACTGAAGATTTATTAAAGGTTCAATTTTTGGCAGACAAAAGTCAACTGGAACTGGGACGGATCTTAAGAAGCCTTCACCTTCGAGGCAGTATGCCCGAAGTAATGCGCCGGTTAGTACCGGCCGAACGTCTACAGCTTGGATTAGACCTAAAAGGTGGCGTTTACCTGGTACTTGAAGTTGACATTGAGGAATCCAAAAAAGATCTGCTACAAGAAAAAAGGATTTCTATTCCAAATCAACTTCGATCTGCCAAGCCTCGAATTCTCTGCAGAACTGTCGAGGAGCAGGACGAAACACTACTGGTTCATATCGGTATTCCCAGTCGGATTCGAAATGTGCCAATCGAACGGCAAAAGTATCTGAATAAAGCGGAAGAAATTCTTGAGTCTCTGGATTTCTTTACCAGTCCTGTTTCAGTCGAAAACCATGAGAGCGATAAAGAAAAAATCGTGATCTACAAGCTAGAAATCACTAAAGCGGAGCGATACAGCGATCAAGCTATCGACAGGGTACTAACGGTTCTTAGAAACCGGATCGATGCTTTTGGTGTTGCTGAACCTTCCATTCGTCGTGAAGAGGGGAAATCACGGATTATCATTGAACTCCCCGGGGCCAAAGATTCCTCTAAATCCTTAGATATTGTGAAGACGATGGGACAACTTGAATTCAAAATTGTCAAAAATAATCCAACTACTAATAGTCCGTGGATTGTACCAAAAGGGAGTAAGCCAGATCCTACTGAATTGCCAGAAGAGACCGAAGTTCGTCAGCACCACGAAGATGAAAGCTGGTTCGTGGTCGAAAAATTGGCCTCCGTCTCTGGTGACCGGATCCGAAACGCTTATCCCAGTCCCGGGCAAACAGGACTTGAGATCGTCGTATCGTTGGAATTGGATGGTGCAGGAGCAAGGAGTTTCGCTGAAGTCACAACCCAGCATACCGGAGAACTTCTGGCGATTATACTTGATAACAAAGTCCAATCCGCACCTCGGATTAACGAACCAATTCCCAGTGGTAACGCCCAGATTTCGGGTAAATTCTCCATTGATGAAGCCACCTATCTGGCTAATATCCTCAAGTCAGGAGCCTATCCAGTTCAGGTTCAGATTGCTGAGGAACGAACAGCCAGTCCGACACTGGGGCAAAAATCGATCGAAAACGGTATTAACGCAGGCGTAATCGGTATGGGGTTGGTTCTATTGTTCATGTTGGTCTACTATCGCGCTTCAGGGCTAATCGCCATTGCTGCCTTGGCCTTTAACATGTTGATCGTATTAGGTGGGTTAGCAGGTTTTGGCGCCACTCTAACCCTACCTGGCATTGCCGGTTTGGTGCTGACAATCGGCATGGCGGTAGATGCTAATGTTCTTATTTTTGAGCGGATTCGCGAGGAACTACGTCGTAATAAAGGTAGTGGTAAAACGGTTTGGTTGGCTATTGAAAACGGCTATAGTCGTGCATTTTGGACAATTTTGGATGCGAATCTGACCACCTTTGCCGTTGCCTTGATTTTGTACAATTTCGGTACCGGGCCGATTCGTGGTTTTGCCGTCACCTTGAGCATCGGTATTTTAGCCAGTTTCTTTACCGCCATTGTAGTGACAAAAGAGTTATACGGATGGTTTGTCGGTAATCGTCAGATTGAAAAATTGAGCATCTAACTTAACACCGGATTTGGCGGGAAACGACTTTTGTAAGGAGTGAATTGATTGGAACTACTACGGGACACAAACATCGACTTTGTCGGAAAACGAAAAACAGGTTACCTGATTTCGACTATCTTCATTGTAGCGGGCCTGGTTTCTCTGGTTTTTCATCAAGGACCAAATTTTGGGATCGATTTTAACGGTGGAGTTAAGATTAGGGCTAAGTTGCCAGCCGGAGCAACTAATCTGCAGGAGAGCAACGTCAAAACGGCTTTGGCTTCGGTCGGATTTTCCAATTCTAAAATCTTAGTTGAAGATCAAAGCATTACCATCTCTATCAGCGGTAAACAGGACGATGGCAGCGGTCAGAAAATTGCGCAAGCGTTGCAATCGAAATTTCAAGTTGATGCGGCGGACATTGAAATCAATGAAGTTGGCCCTAGTGTCGGTAAAGATTTGAAATGGACCGCCCTTTGGTCTATTCTGTGGTCGATTGTTATTTTGCTGATCTACATCTCTTTCCGATTTCATTTTCAGTTTGCCTTAGGTGCGATTGCAGCCCTAATCCACGACGTTCTGATTACGCTCGGCATTTTTTCGCTGTTGACGAAGGAAATTAACCTGCCAACTGTGGCCGCTTTTCTGACTATCATTGGTTATTCTCTAAACGATACTATTGTTGTTTTTGACCGCGTTCGCGAAAATCAAGGACTCCTCAAGAGTGCCACTTTCCCTGAAATTCTTAATCGCAGTATCAACCAATCGCTCAGTCGAACCTTAATCACCTCCTTAACAACCTTTGTAGTGGTTCTAACCATTTTTTTCTTTTCCAGTGTAGGCGAAGAGATCAACACCTTCGCCCTAGCTCTAATTGTCGGGGTCATTGCTGGAACTTACTCCTCCGTCTTTATCGCTACACCAATCGTCTATTTGCTAAACAGACGAGGTGTAACTACTGTCTAGCTTCAACCAGGGCGTTTTACACTTATAGCCTCTCAATCCGCCTTATCGCATTTACCAGATGCAAACAAAGGAATGTGACCAACTTTCGTTGGCATAGTCACACATCCACTCCCACCGAGAAAAGGCGTGATGCAATTCAAGTTAGAGACCATCATCGCTTTAATGCTACCTGGTATTGGTCAAATTCTAGGTCGTCGCTTCAGTCAGGGTGTGGATTTACTGTTAATCCTAACCTTTTTGATATTCCTGCTTCTGTGGGGAGTCGAACCTTTCGCTACAATTAGCCTATTCTTACTGCCCCTATTGTGGCTCTACAGCACAATTGATGTGGCCAGATACGTCCCACTAAATGCCGAACAAGGAATGGTTTATTTCCGTCGGTTTCTGACGGCTGTTGTCGGGCTTGGATTGGCCGCTGAACTGGTGATCTTTTTCTCGGTTCGAGGCGTTGAAACCGGCCAAACGAATATCGCTGGTCCAGATATCTCCACTACAGAAAACCCTTCTCTGCAGGATGTAGTGATGGAAACCGATGATACTGAAAAGGTACGGCAGGAGGATAGACGACCTCTACTGACCGCAGTTGAAGCACCAAAGTTAGCGGGCCTGGAGCAAGAAGTGGAGGCGTTAGTTTCGGGTCCAAAAAGTAGTACCATAGAGGAATCCAGCCCCCTACTAGAACTGAAATCGAGGACCTATACACTGGTACTAGGGGCATTTTTATCAGATCAGCGAGCAGAAGTTTTTAGACGGAAAATTATGCCTGTAGGAACGAGCAAAGGCAAGCGTGTAGTTATTAAGTCAATCCAGCGTAAAAACCTATGGTATGTAGTCCAGATCATTGGTTATCAAAGGAGAGAGGAGGCCTTTGTAGATTTACGCCGCTTGAAAGCTAACTATCCAACTATTAAAGCAAATCGACCTTATATTTTGCCATCCTCTCCCTAGACTATGCTACTACCGGCAGGCATTGTTGTAGCAACCTTAGTTGTCATCGGCTTAGGAATTACTTGGTTTAAGAGAAAGCCAAAAAGTCAAATCAGGTCTGATCATCAACCTACCATAGACCCAAATCCCACTACTAGAAAACTGATTCATGAGATTCGTAACCCGCTCAATAGTATGTCTCTAAATCTACAACTTTTGGCCGAAGACCTCAGCCAACCTTTGTTAAAAGACTTGGATTCCTCTTTGGACCGGGTCGAAAGAATCCAGATAGAAATTGAAAGATTAGATCAGATCTTAACTAATTTCCAGCGCTACGCTAATTTACCACCACTCCATTTTGAGTGGTCTAATCTAGGTCAAGTTCTGCAAGAGGTCATCGATTTCAACGCTCCTGAAGTCAATCAGTTGAAGATTGAAGTCGTTTGCCAAATCGCAGAACTGCCCGCTGTTATCCTCGATGCAGCACAAATTAAGCAGGCGATACTGAATCTGGTAATTAATGCTAACCAATCCATGCCCAATGGCGGTAAACTTACGGTTCGGGCCAGAGCGTTAAATAGGCAGGTTCAGGTCGAGATCGAGGATACCGGAGAAGGGATTGATCCGATCTACCAAGATAAAATTTTCGATCTGTTTTTCACAACCAAAGATGAAGGAACCGGTGTGGGTTTGGCGATTGCCAAACAGATTATTGAAGGACATCAAGGACAACTTAATATTGAAAGTCAGCTCAGACAAGGAACCAAAGTCATAATTTCCATTCCAACAGACTTGGAGGTCAGTCGGTGAGCACTCAAATTCTGGTGGTCGACGACGATCGCTCAAGTGTGGATGCCATCACCGAAGTTCTGAAACGAGAAGGGCATCAGCTTTTTGTCGCCGATGGGGGGCGGGCTGCTATCCAGATTCTAGAGCGAAAGCGAATTGACCTGGTGATCACAGATCTACAAATGCCAGATATGGACGGCATGTCTTTACTCAAGCATATCTCCAATCAACACACCCATACGCAAGTGATTATTCTAACCGGTTTTGGGACAATCGATAGTGCCGTTGAAGCGATGAGTGCAGGCGCATTTAACTATCTTCAAAAGCCAATAGATTTGAATGTGCTGAGATCCACTACCGCTGGTGCACTCGAACGGCGGGCCTTGTTATTACAGAATGTCAATCTGCGCCAACAGTTAGACGAGAAATTTGGGTTTGCTAATATGATTGGGCAGTCGAAACCTATGACCAATCTGTTTCAACTAATACGGCGCGTTGCACCAACCGACGCCACGGTTTTGATTACAGGTGAAAACGGGGTCGGCAAAGAGTATATAGCTAAAGCGATTCACAATCATAGCCGACGGAAAGACAAGCAGTTCAAACCAATTAACTGTGGTGCCATTACGCCAACGCTACTCGAAAGCGAGTTATTTGGTCATGAGCGGGGAGCCTTTACCGGTGCAACTGCCAGAAAAATAGGAATCTTTGAACAGTCCGACGGGGGAACTCTATTTCTGGACGAAATCGGTGAAATGGCACCGGAAGCTCAAGTTCGCCTATTGCGAGTACTGGAAGAAGGTGAGTTTACTCGGGTTGGTGGCAGCCAATCCATCAAGGGTGATGTGCGGGTTTTGACGGCGACTAATAAAGATCTGGAAAATGCGGTTAATAACAGAGAGTTCCGGGCTGATCTATTTCATCGGATTAATGTCTTTCGTTTACGAGTGCCACCATTGCGAGAGCGAGTAGAGGATATTCCACTGTTAGCCAATCACTTTGTGCAGGAGATCTCGCGTCGATACGGGAAAATAATTGCCAATATTAATCTGGAAGCGATGGAGTATCTAATCCAACAAGAATGGCACGGTAATGTGCGGGAATTAAGGAATATGATTGAAACGGCCGTTATTCTGTCTACCTCTGAAACCATCACTTTGGCCGATCTCTCAACAGATTTTTTTCAATCTCCAACTAGTATTCCAACCCAAACGACCAATGGTCACTCGAGTTTAGATTCAGAGAGGTTTGGTCATGTCGGCATGACGATGGAAGAACTAGAGAAAGAGGCCATTATTCGAGCCTTGAAAGAGACCGATGGAAACCGGGCTAAAGCCGCTGACATGCTGGGAATCGGGGTTCGGACACTATATCGAAAGCTGGAAAGCTACCAGATCGAAACATAGCCGTTTCATAACCTTAAGTACAACTGGAGGAGCAACAGATGCAAATTGTTTTTGAAAAGATTATCGACCTGTCGTATAATGTGGATGAAAATAGTCCCCGTGAGCTACCAATTGATCCGGTTAAGATCTACGATACCGCTACAATTGAAGCTGATGGTTACTTTGAGAGCCGCGTCGATCTATCGGGGCACTGTGCTACGCATATTGACGTTCCCTGCCTGATGTATGCCGACGGTTTTACGGTAGCCGAGATTCCTCAAGAAAAATTGTTTGGTAACACCGTCTTGATCGACCTTTCTGACTCCAAATGCCCAGGTGATGCCGTTACGGCGACCGATCTTGCAAACTGGATCAGTGATAACGGTGAAATACAAGCTGGCGACATCGTATTTTTACGGACCGGCATGGATCAACGCGTAGATCAGTCCAATTTCAACCAGAAATGGATCGGTTTCAGCGAGGACGGAGCCCAGTTTTTAACAGAGAAAGGGATTAAGACAGTCGGTACAGACGCATGTAGTATTGATTCCCTAGCTGGGCACGAATTCGCTCCGGCCGTTTTACCACCTGCACATTTAGTATTCCTTGGTGCCGGTATTCCTCAAGTTGAGGATTTAAAGAACCTAAGCCTGCTTCCACAGCAGTTTTATGTTACCATCGCTCCCCTCAAACTGGCACGAAGCTCTGGTGCACCTACCCGTGTTTTCGCCTTTGTTTAGAAATAGGGAAACGAGAGGTTAGAAGAATTGTTATGCAACGTACCTTAAGCCAAGTTCTCACTATTACTGTATTTACGTTCGCTACCTTATGTCTACCACAAGCTAATGCTGGCGCTTGGCGAGACGACTTTGAAGATAAGAGAATCAACGAATGGAAGATCTATAACGAAGACCGTGCGGTCGAAAAATGGTGGATCGATCAAGGAACTGCCATCGGTGAAATCTTTATGGATGGATTTATGAGTTTATGGCTAACTGGTAAGGAGAATTGGAGCAACTACTCGGTTTCTTGCCGGGCTAAACTACTCAAACAGAAGAACGCTGAACCCTATTTTGGACTAACCCTTTACGACACCGGCGACAAGAATACACGCTATCTGTTTTTCGTCTATTTCAACGGAGTGGCGATCATTTTCAAATCGACGCCCAAGGGAGGGGCGCCCATTGTTTTTCCTTTCGTAGCGGAAGCAGAAACTTGGTATAAACTTCAGGCGACGGTCAAAGACGATCTCCTAGAGTTTCGGATTAACGGACAGGTAGTCGGTGCTGCTCAAGATGCAGAGCCGTTCAAATCTGGTCAGGCAGGATTAGTAGTTTCAAACGCCCGTGTTCAGTTTGATGACGTCGCGATCAGCGGTGAGAAGATTCCAAACGGCGGCCCCGGCAAAGCGCGCCCTGTAGATGTCAAACACAGGTTGGTTACCACCTGGGCCAAGATTAAAAAAGTCGATTAAAAATGTCCGCCGACAGAATGTAAGTCAGCCTTCTGCTTTTAACATATCCTGTCGATTCAGCTACTCAACAGCGTGCTTAATACCAATTTCAAAAGAATTCTTTTTCGCTGTTCTGTAAATACCATCCTCGTCCGGTCGGAAACTAATTTCACGCATCATTGAAATCTCGACCGGATAACCGCCGGGGATTTCCAAAATTTCGTATCCCACCTTCATGATGAAAGCCGACTTTTCGTCCAATCGAATTAGATCCTCGATGAAAGATGGATCTTCCTTTTTGCCCGTTTTTATGTCTATGTAGGGTCGTCCAATCCTGGACTTGGTATAAAAGGCGCGGAAAGAGAGTTTGGGGATTAGGCCATCTTCTGTCACACCAAGGTACATTTTTGGCTCAGTACGGCTATAGTTCTCAATGGTCCCTAGCAGACTTACATTTTTCAGTGGTTGGAACAACAGCATCGAATAGAAACCTCGTAGAGCCTGCCCCTTCACCTCCTCTTCTTTGCCCTCGAAATCGGGGGGATTTGGCCCGGCCGGATCTAAAGCCTGCCCTTTTAGGGCTTCGTAGGTATAGTCGAAAATTGTCGGCACAAAGCCCTCAGTAAAGATCCGATACTCGGTTTTGAAAATTGTCCTGGGCAATAAAAAACGGATTCCTGCTGCATAGCCAGACGCTTGTTCTCCGAACTTACGCCGACCGTCAGCCTGCTGTTTCATGTTCAATAAAGCGATGTCGCTGTAAATATCGGTCCGGATCAGCTTATTCTCAAAGATCGGTATCCCGATATCAGCACCAATCGCCTGTAGCGGCTTTTCCGTATTTTCGCCCTTCACGGCTGCTGCTAAAGGCGCATCAGCAACGGACTTTTCTTCCGCTTCGGTCTTATCCTCTATATCCGGAATTGGATCAATATCTGTTAGATAAGTTAGGCCAACTTCCAACTTGCGCCAGAATGCACTACTATCTGCTGTCTGTAATGGGCGTGCATAAAGTCGTCCGCCAAAAATAGTTGGCTCGGCCAGATTATTGAGAACAGTTTCCAGACCCAGTTTTTTGTTGGCTAGACCCAGGTTCGACCTCAACCCGCGCCGGTCATGGTTGGAATAGCCCGACATAATGAAACCGTGTCCGATTGTCACCAGGTCTAGTTCACCGTAGCGAGCGTAAAGTGAATCACTAGGCTGTCCGTATCGTAGATAGCGGACAGCCCGCATAAAGGTGTTCAGATTATTCCACTGCTCCCCGTCTTCGGCTAAGATAGAGACTTCTTCGTCTTGATTTTGTCCGATTAGTAAGACGACGTCTAACCCTACGCCAAATTTACCCGGTAAGGGAATGTCAGGTTGTGCCTGTGTTCGGAAGTATGGCTGACCGTCGATTACAGTTAATCCTAATCCGCTTAGACCTGATTGTTGTAGTGCAACCTTCTCAAGGAGATCTGATTCGTTCAATTCTTGCGCACTGAGAACTGTCGGCAGGCAAATCAGCACCACTAATTGGACGATTATTAATAAAATAGAAATCAAGTAAGTCTGCCAACTACTCATTGGCTCGGACATTTTTGAGTACATAATCACTCCCGTTGTGTGAATGTTTGGTTGGATACTAACAGATAAAGTCAGGGGTATGGAAACAAATACTAATTAGTCGGTTAGAATTTTTCCGTCCTGCATATAAATAACTCGATCTGCATCTTTCTGCAGAGCTTGATAGTGCGTAACAATCACAATTGTTGTCTGTTGTTCCTGACGCAATTGACGGACCAGATTCATCAAGTTATCGCTTTGACGGCTATCCAAGTTAGCCGTTGGCTCATCCGCGAAAATGATTTTCGGGTTATTCGACAAAGCACGGGCAAAAGAGACACGCTGTTTCTCCCCCCCCGACAGTTGAGCCGGCCGATGGTCAAGTCGCCGGGCTAACCCTACCTGGGTCAGGAGATCTTTGGCTCTTTTTTCTGCCTCAAATCTACTGAAGCCACCAATTTGCATGGCAATTATCACGTTTTCCAGTGCGCTGAGATACGGAATCAGATTGAAGAGCTGGAATACGAAGCCGATTTTTTGACGACGGACCTGTGACAGATCTTGGCCCGCATAGTCAATGACTTGCCCATCGAGCGTTAACTGTCCGTTATCCGGAGTTAGAATACAGCCTAGAAGGCTAACCAAGGTGGTTTTTCCACACCCGCTATCACCCATAACGATAACCAGTTCACCTGTTTCAATAGTCAAACTGACATCATCTACAGCGACTATTTGAGCTAATCCCTCACCAAATCGCTTGGTTAAGCCTTTAGCCTGAACAATCACTAGAGCTCACCCCGGAAAGCAATCATTGGATCCACATCTAGTACTTTTCGCGAGGCCAAATAGCCACCGCTGCAACATACAACGAAACTAATTATAGCGACGACGCTGGTTTCGAGTAAGTCAATCTTGACAAAAATAGGGGCTAGATTAGCAGCCAAAAAGGCCAAGAAAACCCCTAAGGTGACGCCTGCACTAGACATCAAGATGACTTGTTTTAAAATCAACATCACAATATAATAGTCCGAGGCTCCTATGGCTTTCAATGTACCAATTTCGCGCGTTTTTTCTAGTGTGGTAACATAAGTAATCATAGTCACAATAATACCAGCCGCTAACCACAGCATAACACGTAAAAACTGAACAGCTTTCATCGGTTCGTCGACATAATTTTCAATAATACTGGTCAGCGTCTGATCTAGTGTTCTGGCTTCAATCATACCGTTTCGATCTAGCTCTTCTACTAACGCCTCGGCGGAATAGTCAGGCTCCGTTTTTGCGATCATCATATTGACGTGCAGGCTATTTTTTAGTAACACCTCCTGTGCTGTTCTCAGATCCATAAATAGCAGAGGCGTATCTAAGACAAACATTAGGCTCTTTGTTCGCCCAACAACGTTAAGTTCTTTTCCACCGATGTAGATCTTCCCTCCAATGGGAATTTTTCTACCCGAGGGAGTTCTCATTTTTTCATCGATTACCACTTCGGCTGGGGGTTGGTCTTCAGGTCGATAGTCGTCATATTGACTAGGTGTAAACATTCGGCCTTGATTGGGAATTGTCTGGGTGGGACCACCCAACTTTCCCTGCTTGTAACCGACTATAATTGATTTCGTGGCTTTGCCGTTGATCACAGGTCTGGCATGAGCAAAAATGAGGGGTGAAACCGAATTTCGTTTAACACCTTTGGTGTGATTGATAAAGACTAGGTATTCTGGCACTAACAGCGAAAAACCGGTAAATGCGCCTCCAGATCCTTCGGCCGAGATCCACAAGTTGGCCTCTGTCGACCGGATGTACTGTTGCACCTGAATTCGCATCCCGTTCATGATGCCACCCAACAGCAAAATCAGGGTGATTAAAACTACAATGCCGATTGTCGTCATCACCACGCGTGTACGACGATAAGCCATGTCTTTTAGAAAAATGTGGGTCATTGAACAAAAACGATTTACCGGTTAACGGCGACAAATAAGCACCCGTTACTAATCGGCGGTGCTATCCTCGGTGACGGGTGGTTCTGGCTGAGATTCTTCTGTCTTCGAGGTATCTATATTATCTTCGATAGGCTTTTGGATCCTGGGGGTAACGATGTAGTCTACTTGAAACTTACGGACGGACATGACCGGGTAAGGACCGTCGAAACCAGCCACAACCGCTTTCATTTTGACCATTTTTTCTACCTCTGACTCCGGACCAATCGGAACTTGTGGTGACTGTCCCAGTTTGTGGCGAAGTGCGTCGAACATCCTATTTCGATGAAAAACAAATTTTTGCCTCGCACCCGTAACCAGAACGTGATTAAAGGATGAGGTCTCCCCCTGCCAGTTACGCCAAAAGGGAACGTTACGAATGTAACTTCTGGCCCAGTTGGCATAGGTCGGCATCTCTCCAGAAACGGTAACCTCAGTTTTCAGTACACGTGTCTGGCTGACAGTACCGGCCCCCCGAAACCGTTGATCACGTAATTGTTGTATAATTTTGTAGATTCTAGGAGTTGTTTTTGGATCTACCTGGATTTGCACCTCTGTCGTAAAGAGATCCCGGCGACCATGTTCATCGACATAGTCCCGAAAACTAATATTTGCCGGCTTCACCCAGGGGCGAAGTAACCGGCGAATTTGCTGAGTGTCGTAGAAGTTGACTTTACCAAAAAGCAGAACTTGAATGGTTTCAACACCATATTGGTGGTTTGGTCTCATTTTGCTGTCGGCGATTAACAACTCCTCGTGACCGGCTGACATGGCGGAGGGCACAAGGAGGATAATAAGCAGAATTTCCCATAGAAGCATCTTTTTCCCAAAGATCATCAGCATACATACCCTCTGTGACAATTGCAACTGAACCTAACTAAATGACGGAATTTAGTCTAATTATACCGCAGAATGGTGTCTAATTCAATTGTTGGCCCGGAACGGCCAATGCCCTAAACAGTAACGAAAACCCCTTGACATTTTTCCGTTAGGTTTGTTATTATCTCCTCTGCCCTATTGAAAAAAAACCACTATCTATTTTCAGTGGAAGTATCAGCAGGTGCCAAGGTAGCTCAGTTGGCAGAGCAGCGGACTGAAAATCCGCGTGTCGGCAGTTCGATTCTGCCCCTTGGCATTTCACGCCGGTGTAGCTCAGTGGCCAGAGCAACTGATTCGTAATCAGTAGGTCGGCGGTTCAAATCCGCCCATCGGCTCTTCTCTCCCCCGTTTGATTTCAGTAGTTATTCCAATTCAATCGATTTCTTTAACCTCAGGCTTAAACTTTTTACTACACCGAAACGTCTAGTCGGTAGAGGGAATTTGATGTCAGATGAACCGGCGGACCAGATCCTAGTTGAACAGGCTCAATCCGGGAATTTTGAAGCTTTTGGCCAGCTAGTTGGAAGGTATCAAAAGCGCATCTATGACATCGCCTACAGTTTTACGCGAAATACCGAAGAAGCTTACGACCTCTCGCAGGAAATTTTCTTGAAGGCCTTCCGGGCACTCAGGCACTTCGAGTGTAAAGCCACTTTTTATACTTGGCTTTATCGGATTGCCCGCAATGCAGGTGTTGACTACACGCGGCGTAAAAACAATCGCCCGGAATACCTTTTCACGAAGGAATTTCCACCGGATGAGTCATTGCTTCATCCACGAGTAACAGATGATTTGGTTGTTCGATCCGCCGAAGCGGCTGAAATCGATAGAGAAATCAAAAAGGCAATTGCCGAACTTTCGCCCCGCCAGCAACAGGTCTTTGTACTTCGTTATTATGAAGATCTGTCTCTGAGTGAAATTGCTGATATCTTGGGACTGAGAGTTGGTAGCATTAAAGCGCATCTGTTTAACGCCATTCGGAATCTGAGAAAGTACCTTAAACCCTACGTGGAATAATAGATAGAGGGTATAATGAAATGTGATTTTTTTCAGCAATTGATTCCTGAATATCTCGCTGGAGACCTCGTCGGCGACCGGGCGCAGCAACTGGAAAGTCATCTTAACCAGTGCCGCTACTGTCAAGTCGAAAAGCAAAATATCCAATCGATTCTGGCTTTGTCAACATCGATTCAAGTCGAGTATCCAGCTGAAGAGATTTGGAATAATTTTTGGCCTGACCTCCATCAGCAGATTAAAAACTCCCAAGTGGCTGAATCTAAGAAAACGATCTGGTCGTTGGCTTGGCGTGTGGCGGCTTGTCTCCTCTTGGGAGCAAGTATTTTCATTTTGGCTAAAAACCAACTCACACCGTCACCTGATACAACCGACCAGTTGGCCGCGATGAGGCCTCATATTAATATCATCCTTGAGCAAGTTGAGAATGAACTGTCCGAAGTAGATGAGAACCTGGAGACTTTGGAAGAAAGTCACCGTGATTCCACTCAAGTTGACATCTCGATAGAAACACTTCCCGTAGGTAACTCACAGACCTTATCAGCCGATACCATTGACCGTATCCTTACTGCCCTCTCGTCCGAAATCGACGCTATCGATGGTGAAACTGAGGTAGATCTAGCCACTATCGAGGTAGCATCGCTATACTAATTCAGATCTATTGGAGGTGAAGATTGAGACGCCAAGCCTTGGTTGCCATTGCGATTGGAACTCTATCAGTTCTGTTTTTGTTGATCATTCCTCGTATTGTAGCGCAGGTTAATTCTTCCACTAAGCCCTCTATACAAGATGAGATTCGCCGACACACCAATATTCTTAAAGGCTGGCAACTGATCGATGCCATTGGACCAACGGCTGAACAAGCGGCCCTACTCCTGGCCAAATTCAAGAGACTTGAAGATCTAAAAGCCAAATCCCGTACTCAGAGGATCCAGACCTTCAATCTCCTGAAAGAACTGGCCGAAGAAGAAGGACGTACTGAAGACAAGAAACGGGCTCTGGCCGCATATAGAGAGAATTCACATCAGGCTGAACTCGCCGTGGCTTATAACGATATTTATACTATCTTGGATGTTGACCAGCAAGTCAAATTTGCAGTTTTTAATCGAACCTTCCGTCGCGATTTACACGACACCTTGAAAGTTCTAGCTTCTATTCGGGAACTTAAAGCACAGGAAAAGGTCGAGAAAAAGTAGTCGCTAAAAAGCGAGCGACCATAGAATCTCCGTGGTAAAAACCGCATATAGAGAAATAGTATATAGACACTATTTCTTGCTTCTCCCCTTTTCAAAGCGAAGAGAAAGCTATTGCTTCTTTCTTCTCTCCACTTGCCTGTACACTTGGCTTCATACCATTCATATCTTGCATTTTTAAATACTTTCCTCAACGCCTCTGATCACGTCCTGACGGTCTGTGCTTGGATACCTTCAACAAGATGCGCCCCCCTTTGCCCCATTGCCCTCCAAATACAACTGGAGTGCTAAGAGCTTTTTATCTAATCTATACCCATGCTGGTATGATTGAGTCTAATTACAGCCACATTGTTGGCATTTGTACCGTTGTCTCGGGTTTACTTTTCCGCTTTTTACTTTGTTATCAGATCCACATTTTGGACCGTACATGACAGGCTCCTTTTATTTTTCAGGTGGGTATCAAGTCCCAAGTGCAACAGTTAACGGATTCTGATGTACAGAGACAATCGTCTCATATCGCTTCCAGCCGCGTCTGGAAATCGAGACATGCTTCTTGGTCTGGTGTTGAGTGAGATGGCAATTTGGTTTAAATCTGTTGGTGAGAATTCAGAGAGATCAATCCCCTTGGGAAGGCAGTGTCGGATCAACCTCTTTGCCATGGACGGTATGGATCAGCCAAGTAGAGTTGGGTCTTAAGTATTTTAGCTAACTCCTCACCAAGCCTCATCTCTTTTCCACGATCATAAGTCATCGTCTTTCTTAGGCCTCAGGCAACATACCTCCGTCTTCTGCTAAAGGCCTGAAGTACAGGGTACCAATTGGGTGCTGACTTTCTGGCAGCTGCCGATTTTCCACTTCCGCTGGCTAGTCATGATTCTCGGGCTTGAGCTCTGTTTCCCTTGGCGGAGAGATTCAATTAACTCCCTGCGTCGTTCACCTTTTGGAAGCCATAGGGTGCGGCATAGATCGTCTCACGAGAGACCGGTTTGGAGAAATCATCCGCATTGATCTGCTTCAGTCGGCCCGCAATCCGCTCTGGAGAGCAGCCAACTCTGGTCAAGGGCTTGACTATCTGCCAGAAAACCGTTCCTGGAGCCAGCTGTCTAGCTTTGACTGGTTTTCTTGACATGATAATTGGATGGGTTCGAAAATCGCTTGATCTCCCTACTAACCGTGGAGGGAGAGCGAGCAAGAAAGGAAGAAACCTTGCATTAGAATACCTCATAATGCTCTTACTGCTTGGTGAGAGGTCAAAAAAAGCCGAACGGAGGTTATTTTAGCAATCCCCTCCGTTGGCTCTCTTTTCTACTTCCCTTCCTCGATCTTGTTCTCTTTCCAGATTCGTTTGGCTCTCCCCGGACTTTCCAATCCCCTTTCTTCATCAAGAACACTCTCATAAAGTCATGAGCGCTTGTCTGGTCAGGTTTGGCTTACATTGTGCTGCTTGGGAGCATCCCCCAGCTTAAGCCCGGATTGATAGCCAAACCCCAGGCTTGAGCCCTCGGTGGATGTAACGCTCCCACCCTTACCCAGCCATGTTGACTAGGTGCCTTTTGTGGACATGCTTCTGCTCCAAGTTACGGTGCCTCTGCCCCATGATGCCGGGCCTGAAAAGTTGGCTTGGCTGGACTTGACTCCGAGGCCTGTTCTGAGGCTTCCCTTGGACTCCTTCTTTTGGGTCGGACCAACTGCCCAACCGAGGACATGATGCGGTGTGGCACCACCTCACCCACCACCGGACTATCGACACCACAACAGCGGTTTCTAGACCATCATTAGTGGCTTTGTTGCCCAACGTCATGGCAAGAAGGTGTGGTGGTGCTAAACGGAGCAGCCACCGCTGCTCTCAACGCCACAATTTCTCACTGGAGCCACCGGTTATGATAGTGTCCCCGGCATCTATGCATACCGCCTTCTTCCCAACGTTTCCACCTCGACTACGCCTGTCTGGAGGCGGCTCACGATGCCACCGTCATCTACCAGAGGTCCATGGCAGATATCAACTCAGAAGGCATCCCTATGTGTCCGGCGCAGAACCGAGACCGCATTAAGTGGCGTTGCCCCAAGAAGGGAGCAGACCTTCCCTGTGATTAGCTGGACGTTGGTTCCACCTCCGACGATAGACGGATGGTCTACACCCACCCCGAGGACAATCTCAGGCTCGACCCAAAGACACCGCCTAACAGCCCGACTTTCAAGGTAAACTATGGTTAGCCTTCTTCCGCAGAATGACTACAAGCCGACACCGTTCCGAAGACCTTCCAAAGCCGGAACGGTGTTCTATGCCATGTGGACAGCCTTCGCTATTCACATTGATGCCTGGATGAGACCGGCCCTGGTCGAACAAGACTGCCCGATGGCCGCCTGAAGATTCACTGGCGACCCAACCAATAAATACTAACCGCCACCAGAGGAATGTAACCACAGCCAGACCAGCGGGTACCGCAAAAGCCGGAGAAGCCATTAGCCACTACCGAAATCAACTGACAAACCAAGCCAACTATTGTTGAGAGTGCTATACCCATAGCGGATCAAACCTGTGTGATGATGTCTGCTGGATTCCGCTGGAATCAGCAGGCTCTGTTTTGCTGATGGCCAGCATAACACTATTCGTACCCTTTAAGGATAGGAGCAACGTTGTCCGCTGGAGTATTGATCTGCGCTATCGAGATTTTGATGTGCGCAACATCGATGAGATACCTTAAGACTACACACCTAATTGGGATCCGGTAATAATGGCCTGCGATCCCGGAGAGCCCTACTTTCGTGATTCGAAACACCAAAAATCTCGAACGGGAAATGAACGGAGCCAGCCGAGTTTGTAGTCTTTCACCAACGTTGGGATCAATTAGATTTCATTAAATCACTCTTAACTTGGACTAGGGGAGCTTTAATGATCGATAACACCTTGACATTTAGACGCAAAAGCATATAATTGGCAGTAAAAGATTCTATATGTGTGTCAAAAGGCTTCAGTCTCAGGTAAAGGTAGCCGCTTTACCACTGAGGTTAGCAGAGACAATCGCCCCTCTGAGAAGGCGAGGTCAAATTAAATGAATAGTAGGCTAAAAGTTGGTATTATTGGATGTGGTATGATTTCAGCCTCCCATATTAGAGGCTACCTGGATCTGCCAGAAAAGGTGGAGATCGTAGCACTCTGTGATGCGGTTCAAGATAGTGCTGAACGCCGATTAGACAACGTTATAAAAGAGGCAAAAAATCGAGCTGACCAAACAGACAGTTCTCGTTTACAACAGTTGTGGCAAGCCTACGACCGTGAGCAGATTCAGGTTTTCGCTGATTATCGGCAGTTGCTGGACCTACCCGGTCTGGATGCAGTTAGTCTGTGTACGCCGCCGTTTGTACATCAGGAGATGACCACGGCCGCGGCCCAGGCGGGGAAACACGTCTTTTGCGAAAAGCCAATGTCAAGAATCGCTACCGAAGCAAAGGTAATGGCCAATGCCTGCCAAGCAGCCGGGGTCAAACTCGGCTACCAGAGTGGAGGCACACGATTAGGAGCCGTCAATACGGCTATCCGAGACTATATTAGTTCAGGACAGTTAGGGGACGTTTACTATGGCCGACAGACCAGCTTTCGCGTTCGAGGTCGGCCCGGCATCGATATGCCTAACTTTTCGCCCTGGTTCCTTAATTCCTCCTTCAGTGGTGGAGGGAGCATCTATGATATCGGTGTCTACCAGATTACCTGCTGGGCGATCCACAACCGAAGACTATTAGCGGCGTTGCTTATCGCGGGGTTGAACCCCATTACGATGGAGACGGGGTCTACGATGTCGATGAACAAGCGTCAGTTCTGATCCGTTTTTCCAACGGAATGTCCTTTACCTTTGAAGTGGGTTGGATCTCTAACCTAGACGATATTTCGGAAGGGTTCTCCATTTTCGGATCGAAGGGTGCCTTCCGCAACGAAAGGCTGTTTGTCGAAGCCGGCCAATGGGAAATGGATGACCGGGGCAATCGTCGCCGCTATCATGGAAAACTAATGGAAAAACCGCTGGAGATTCCGGACATACCGGCCCAGAGTAAGTTCGAAAACTTTATCGACGCTTGTATCGAAGATAAACAACCGATCTCCTGTGGCGAGGATGGCGCCAAGGTGATGGAGATCATGAGTGGCGCTCTGTTATCAGCCAAATTAGGACGGGAGATTTCGGTCGAGGAACTCTATCAGATTGAGGGACTTCGAGCCGAACCCGTTCCCGGTTGGCCAATTTAGGCGTAATGTTTGTTCTTCGACAGAGGCTTTATTAGATGCAACATCAGGATACTGTTCCGTTGGTTCAAACAACTCGAGGGGTACTGGTCGAAACGGTGCATCGAGGAGCGGTGGCAGTAGTAAACACCACCGGTCAGATCCTGTACGCTGCCGGCAATCCAGAGTTGAAGACCTTTATGCGCTCAGCCTCCAAGCCGTTTCAGCTTCTCCCGACGATAGAGGCCGGAGCTATTGAAAAATACGATCTGCAGGCCAATGAGATTTCGGTCATGTGTGCCTCACACAGTGGGGAGGACTACCATCTTCAAGCTGTGCGGAGCATTCTACGGAAAATCGGCTTGAGCGAAGAATCCCTACAGTCCGGCCCCCACCTGCCTGGTCATCTCCCAACGCAACGCGCAATGATCAAACAGGACCGACAACCGTGTGCTATCCATTCCAATTGTTCAGGCAAACACGTGGGTATGTTGGCCCTGTGCCAACTGAAAGGATTTCCCATAGACGGTTATCTGGAACTAGGCCATCCCGCCCAACAGTTGATCCTGAAGACCTTGGCTGAGATGGCAGACACCGACCCAAGCGAAATCGATATTGGCATCGACGGCTGCGGGGTGCCGACCTTTGCCCTGCCGATTTGGCGAATCGGAGTGCTGTTTGCCCGTTTAGCTGATGCCAATCCGGAACATCCTCATCGTCGCCAACAGGTGCTGGCTCAGATCCGAGACGCGATGATGACCGAACCAAAATACATGTCTGGATCAGGTCGTTTTTGTGCTGAAATGATGACGCAATTGCCGGGTGAAGTGGTGATGAAGTCAGGGGCAGCCGGTGTCTACGGATTAGGATTAGTGCGATCAGGCATCGGACTGGCGGTCAAGGTTGAAAATGGCCAGGGAGAACCTCGACAAACGACAGTATTGGAAACGCTTAGACAGCTAAAAACATTGGGATCGATATCGATCAGGGGCGAAACCGAAGCGCTGTGGCGGAAGTTTTGTCCATCTATTCGTAATTTTCACAGGCAGAAAGTTGGGAAAACGGAGCTTACATTCCAACTTCAACCGATTTCAGTCATATAAAAGAGGTGGCCATTATTTCAATGGCCTTCATAGGAGTCAGCGGAGTCATAATATAGTATGTCAAATGTAAAAGTTGGTTTTGTCGGTACAGGTGGAATGGCAAACGCCCATATTAGTCAAGTAGCCACCATAGAAGATGCTACTATCGTCGCTTTCTGCGATGTCATGGAGGAGCGGGCTCAAACCGCTGCCGACCACTACGGAGGTCAGTACTATACGGATGCGCAGCGAATGTTGGACGAAGCTGATATAGATGCAGTCTATTTCTGCCTTCCCCCGTTTGCACATTCAGATATCGAACGCATCGCTGCGGCGGGTGGTCATCATATCTTTGTAGAAAAGCCGGTTTCGATGACGGTTGATCACGGATTAGAGGTTCTGGAGGCCGTAAGAAGCACAGGTGTTATTTCTGGGGTCGGTTATCAAGGACGCTACCAAAACCCGGAGACAGCTTTGCGGAACTACATGCGGAACAAGACCATCGGCATGGTGGCTAGCCATCGTTGGGGCGGCATTGCCGGCGGCCCTGATCATTGGTGGCGAGTGATGGATAAATCTGGTGGGATGCTTCATGAGCAGGCGACCCATCAGATCGATATGATTCGGTACTTAGCAGGTGAAATTACCGAAGTCTATAAAATCGACGCTATGCGTATCAATGTAGATCAAGCCAACCATACAATTCCCGACGCGGAAGTAGTTACCCTTCAGTTTGAGTGCGGGGCGGTAGGCCAAATCACTACCACCTCTTCCCTAGTTAACGGTGGCGGTAGTATGCGCACCGATTTCATGCTGGAAGGTCATATTGTAGTGCGTCTTGGCTGGGGTAGTTTCGAGATCCTACCCAATAACGGGGAGGCGATTGAAATTTCTACCGAACCTCAACCCGGTATCGATCAGGCCTTTATTCAAGCCATCCAAACGGGTGATCAATCGCTGGTTCGATCTTCTTACGCAGACGGGCTGCAATCGGCGCTGGTTTCAATCTGCGCTAATCAATCAGCCAAAGAAAGTAAACCCGTATCAGTCCCGCAAGTAGCATCGTGACTCCGGATTACCAACTGAAAATTGGGACGGCCAGAATTGACATTACGCCCGACTATCCCATCCGTCTGTCCGGGTATGGGGCCAGAAAAGAAGAGACAAATGAAGTCGTCCAACCGATCTGGGCCAAATGCCTGACTATTAGCCATCAGGATCAGATACCATTTGTACTGGTCTGTGTTGATAACTGTGGTGTACCGGAGCATGTAACAGAAACCGTTGCTGAGCGGTTGAGAACGAAAGCCGGAATTCCACGTGAGCAGTTCGTCCTTAGCGTTACCCATACACATTCGGCGCCTTTCCTGAGTGGGGCATTGGAAACCCTGTTTGGTCAGTCAATTCCCGAAGATCACCAAGCCCGGATCAATCGCTATACCGGAGAACTGACCGATAAACTAGAACAGGTGGCCATCTCTGCTATATCGCACCCAGAATCCGGCACTCTTTCATGGTGCTGTGGCTCCGTTGACTTCGCCGGCAACCGCCGCACCGAAGAGGGTCCCGTCGATCACGATCTCCCTGTTTTACTGGCTCGTCATCTAAATGGAGAACTGATGGCCATCTGGTGTAACTACGCCTGTCATACTACTACCCTGTCATTTAATACTATCAACGGTGACTGGGCCGGTTATGCCATGGAGAAATTGGAGGAGAAATACCCCACAGCAGTCGCTATGGCCTCCCTCGGTTGTGCTGCAGATGCCAACCCTTACCCGCGTGGTGAGTATGCACACGCACAACAACACGGAGAAACACTGGCGGATGAAGTTAGCAGGTTAATCTCAGCAGATCCCAGGCAGATTCACCTCGGCGCCCAGAGTAAAAAGGGGTTGGCAGGGCAAATCAAGTGGATTCAACTCCCCTTCGATACCCATCCGACCAAGGCTGAATGGGAAGAACGACTGGAAAAAGGTGGTGCTATTGGTTACCATGCCCGGGTGCAGTTGGACCGGTTAGACCGAAGACAAGCACTCCAAACCGAACTCTCTTACGCGGTCCAAACATGGCAGCTTGGATCTAATCTATCGATAGTATTCCTAGCTGGCGAGGTAGTAGTCGATTTTGCCCTTCGGTTAAAGCGAGAGCTAAATATGGATAAGAACTGCTGCTTGTGGATTAACGCCTACTGCAACGATTTGCCCTGTTATATCCCCTCTGTTCGCATCCTGAACGAAGGAGGATACGAAGGGAAAGATGCTATGGTCTATTTTAACCGTCCAACACATTTTAAACCGGAAGTAGAAGAATTAGTGATAGAAGCCGTCCACAACCTCCTACCCTGAACTGGATTTATAGCCGGGGACCGACCTTAGTAAATATTATGACTACAGGTTAGTCTTGACAAAACGATGAGATCTTTCTGACTGCTCTTTTATACTTCTGGTCTATT
>Ga0208128_1000264_pt1 | contig 22505 bp, 13 predicted proteins | sample ETNtaG_35_FD_185758 | JGI IMG/M metagenome (GOLD analysis project Ga0208128, IMG submission 185758) | Marine microbial and viral communities from oxygen minimum zone, Eastern Pacific Ocean - ETNP201306PF51B (SPAdes) (version 2) | ecosystem: Environmental > Aquatic > Marine > Oceanic ... | reverse complement strand
CCTGGATAAACATTTGGAGCAGTTGTTCCAAAGTCAACAATTTCTACTGACTGATTAGTCCCTAGAGTAGTTCCCATTGTATTATCATCAGAGCAATGCACTCCTGAGATAATATATGAAGATTGAGCCTGGAAATAATATCCACGGGTCATAGTAGAAGAGTAATTTGACATATGAGGACCAGGTATAACTGTATCCGTTGTTATACATGCTGAACCAGAAACATTTGCTGAAACAGATCCATCACATGCCCCAGCACATGACTCATCAACAGATGTGCCAGATGCTGTTATAACACATCCAGAGGATACAATACCAACAGTAACAGAAGCAGAATCCACACATCCTTGACAATCGGTTGTATAAACCATATAATTTCCAGGAGATAAATTAGTGATTGCTGCCGTAGTTAATCCATTACTCCAAAGAAAAGTAGTAGCGCAAGTTGATGATGGGCCAACTAATGTAGCTGTAGCTGTGCCATCATTAGCTGTAGCTGATGTTGCATTAGTAGCAGTAGCAGTTACTCCAACAGTACATCCTACAGGAGCAGGAGGAGGACAAGGAAGAAAGCCTCCACTAATATTGGGTACAGCTGGGGTATATGCAACACCTTGACAATTAGCTAAACAAGAATTGCTGTACATAACTCCATCACAACCACATACTGGCATATAGATCATTGGGCAAATACACATAGCTCCACTTGCTGTACATTGAGCATTAACACTAACATTAAATGACAATACCATAACAAGAGCCATTAGATAACCTAAAAATGTCTTAGGATTTTTTTGGTAAGAATTTGTTTTCATAATAAACATTTTTTAATTAATTATTTAATTTTATAAAGAACTCATTGATTCTTACGAGTTTCTAAATCAATAACATTTCTAATGCACTAAAACAACAAATGCATAAACAAAATGTTGACACAATTTTTGTAACGTAACTTATCGAATTACTTGTTTTTTAAAAATAAATGCTATAACTCGTAAAAACTTATGGTGTAAATTTAAGAAAATTAAATGAAAAAACACATAATTTATTTTTATAAATGAGAGGATAACAGTTTACTAGATTAACCAAATCAAAAGGGACCCAAAAAAACCGAGCAAATGCTCGGCTTCTCTTTAAATATTTTCCTTTATTTTCTACCCACCAAAGTCATCAAACCTTACATTCTCATTTGGAATTCCCCAGTCATCTGCCATTTTGATAACAGCTTGATTCATCATTGGTGGACCACAAAAGTATAACTCTATATCTTCAGGAGATTCATGGTTAGTTAAGTATTGATCTATAACTACTTGATGTACAAAACCAACAAAACCATCCCCTTCTGTATCATTCATATCTTTCATCTCTTTCCAGTTATCACCTTCTTGTGCATCAGAAAGCACTAAATAGAATTTAAAGTTTGGATATTCTCTTTCCAAAGAACGGAAATGTTCAATGTAGAAAAGTTCAGCTTTTGATCTGCCACCATACCAATAAGTTACCTTTCTACCTGTTTTAAGAGTTTTAAATAATTCATATAAATGTGAACGCATTGGAGCCATACCAGCACCACCACCAACATAAAGCATTTCTGCATCCGAGTTATTAATAAAAAACTCTCCGTATGGACCAGATATTGTAACTTTATCTCCTTCTTTTAATCCGAATATATAAGAAGATGCAATACCTGGATTTATATCTGCCCATGTGTTTTTGTCTCTGTCAAATGGAGGAGCAGCAACCCTAACATTTAACATAATCTTTCTTCCTTCTGCAGGATAAGAAGCCATAGAATAAGCACGTGTTACATCATCCTCATTTTTCATTACTAAATGCCGTAAAGCATATGGTCCTTCTGCCCAGTCTTTTTCAAATTTATCTGGTTCACCTGGATGATCTTCAGGATGTGCTTTTATATCCATCTCAGAAAAAGGAACCTCACACTCAGGGATTTCAATCTGAATATATCCTCCTGCCTCATACGGCATATCTTCAGGAATTTCAACAACAAATTCCTTAATATAAGTTGCTAAATTGTAATTAGACACTACTACAGCTTCCCATTTCTTAACTCCAAATACTTCTTCTGGGATTGTAATTTCCATATCTTCTCTTACCTTTACCTGACAACCTAATCTCCAATTATCAGCAATTCTTTTACGACTAAAATGAGGTTCCTCAGTAGGAAGAATACCACCACCTCCACTATGAACTTGGCAAGTGCATTGAACGCAAGTACCACCTCCGCCACAAGCGGAAGGTAAAAAGATTCCCTCATTACTTAGAGTATTTAAAAGTGTACTTCCACCATCTACTTCAATTTCTTTCTCTCCATTTATTTTTATCTTAATCTTACCACTAGAAGACAATTTTGCTTTTACAAATAATAAAACTCCTACTAACGATAGGATTACTAGTAAAAATACTACTATACTACTTACAATTGTTGTTGTGCTTAATAATATCATTCTTTATTCTTCTTTCTGAATTATAATTTAATCCCCATAAAACTCATAAATGCTATTCCCATCAATCCTGTTATGATAAATGTGATTCCTAAACCTCTTAATGCTGGAGGTACATTTGAGTATCTAATTTTCTCACGGATAGCTGCAATACCTATAATTGCTAAGAACCAACCTACCCCAGAGCCTAATCCAAATACTGTTGCCTCCGTGATTGAGGTATAAGCTCTTTCTTGCATAAATAACGAACCTCCCAAAATAGCACAGTTTACAGCAATAAGAGGCAAAAAGATTCCTAGTGAACTATAAAGTGCAGGAGAGACTTTTTCTATTACCATCTCCACCAGTTGTACCATTGAAGCAATTACTGCAATAAACATAATAAAAGACAGAAAAGATAAATCAACTAAAGCTAAATCAGATGATAACCATACTAATGCCCCCTCTTTTAACACATAATTCTCTAATAAGTAATTTACAGGAACTGTAAAGCCTAATACAAAGATTACTGCAGCTCCCATACCTACTGATGTTTTTACTGTTTTTGATACAGCCAGATAGGAACACATACCTAAGAAATAGGCGAAAATCATATTGTCAATAAAAATTGACTTGATAAAAATATTTGCTAAATCTTGCATAATTTCGCTTATTTAGATTCTATTAATTTTTCGTTTTTTATGCGTTGAACCCAAATAACAATTCCAACGGTTATTAGTGCCATTGGTGGTAGAATCATCATTCCATTATTTTCATAACCGTAATTGTAAAGTTCCAATTTTTCCAAAACAGGATAGCCATACAAAGTGCCTGAACCCAAAAGCTCTCTGAAAAAAGCGACTACTATCAAAATCCAACCATAGCCAAAAGCATTTCCCAAGCCATCCAAAAAGGATTTCCAAGGACCATTCGCCATTCCGAAAGCTTCCAGTCTTCCCATAATAATACAATTGGTAATAATCAATCCTACAAAAACGGAAAGTTCTTTGCTCACATCATACACAAAAGCCTTGAGTACTTGATCGACCAAAATTACAAGAGCTGCAATTACTACTAACTGCACAATAATTCTGATTCTGTTAGGAATTAATTTACGCATTAAGGAAATCAGCACATTGGCTATCGAAAGCACGGCTAAAACCGATATTGCCATTACAATGGCGGATTTGAGCTGAACGGTAATTGCTAAAGCAGAACAAATTCCCAAAACTTGAACCGTTATTGGATTGTTATCATTAAGCGGATCGCTTATTAGCTTTCTGTTTTTCTTAGGAAATAAAGATCCTTTACTCATAATTCTAATCTAAAATAATTTCGTTTTCTACTTTTGTAGAGTCCATTTGCGACAGGATGGAATCCACCTCAACCTCTGGCCGTATTCTATCAAAATAAGGTAAGTACTTTTCCAGTCTTTCATTTAGCATCTCCGATACTCCATCAGAAGTAATAGTACCCCCTGAGATTGCATCTACTCTATGCATATGGCCCTCAGAGAAAGCTCCTTTTGTTACTGCAATTGAAGTAAATTCAGTCCCCTCAAAAATTGTTTTACCAGAAAATGGTTCTTGAAAAAATGCTTGATTAATCTCAGCACCTAGACCTGGAGTTTCTTTCTCATGATCAAATACTGCTCCAAACACTTTATTTAAATCATCCTCTAAAGATAGGAATCCCCAAATAGGGCCCCAGAGTCCTTTACCTCTAAGCGGAATGATATACCTAGTAGTTCCATCTACTTCACTAATAAAAAGTGGAAATAACTGTTTGTCAGATTGTTTTTTTAATTCAGCCCCTAAATCAATATTAAAAGCGGATCCCTCAACCTCTTCACCTTTATCATTAAGTACTAATTCACTTATAATATATTGTGAGTAAGCATCTTCAGCAGCATCTCTATCAACAGCAATACCAACTGAACTTAATATATTTTGTTTCTTTTCTAATTCTATATTCCTATCCTGATATGGCTTTAACTCAATAGCAGCAACCGACAGAAGAGCAGCCACAATAACTACCATAATTGCAGCAAAGCCAAAAGTGTAGGAATTTTTATTTACATCCATTTGTTATGATATTGAGATTTTAGTATTAAGAGTTTAGAACTTGTCTGTTGTCTAAATACTAATATCTATCTGTCTATTTTTTATTTACTCTGTTTAACCTTCTTTTAATGTTGCCACTAATTACATAATGATCCACCAATGGAGCAAATACATTCATCAATAGTATAGCCAACATCATCCCTTCAGGATATGCCGGATTAAATACCCGAATCAAAATGGCAAGCATGCCAATGAGAAATCCTACTATGTATTTTCCTCTGTTGGTTTGGGCTGCCGTAACAGGATCGGTTGCCATAAATACTGCACCAAAAGCAAAACCACCCAATATTAAATGTAAGTGTGCTGGAAGCATCATAAACTCATTTGCACCCCAAAAGTTGAATAATAAGCTCATTACATAACCACCAACAAAAACAGAAAGCATGATTCGCCATGATCCAATGCCAGTGAAAAGTAAAATAGCTGCACCAATTAAAATGGCTAAAGTGGAGGTTTCTCCCACCGAACCTGCAATAGTTCCATTAAAGAAAGACCCTATCAAACTCATGTCCACTGGAATATTTGCCGCCAAATTAGCCAGTGGTGTAGCGCCTGAAAACCCATCTATAACAGTGCCTCCATCTGTATTTGTCCAAACTTTATCTCCTGACATATAAGAAGGATAGGCAAAGAATAAAAAAGCCCTGGCTGTAAGTGCTGGATTCAAAATATTCATTCCTGTGCCACCAAATACTTCCTTGCCAATAATAACGGCAAATACTACAGAAACTACCAACATCCAAAGCGGAACATCAATAGGCATCACCATAGGAATTAACATTCCCGTAACCAAGTAACCCTCATTTACCGAATGCCCTCTGGAGATAGCAAAAGCAAATTCAATACTAAGGCCAACACCATAGGATATAGCAATAAGAGGTAACATTTTCAGTGCACCAAAGGTAAAAGCAGACATTAAAGTAAAGGATTCCCCAATAGCGGTAAAGTGCAACTGCCCTACATTCCACATGCCAAATAGCAGTGCAGGCATTAGTGCAATTAATACGGTAATCATTGTTCTTTTCAAATCTATTGCATCTCTGATATGTGAGCCTAATTTTGTGGTGTGATCTGGTACAAATAAGAAAGTTTCAAAGGCATTATAAGCCGGATACATTTTCTCTAATTTTCCTCCTTTCTCAAAATGAGGTTTTACCGTATTTAATATATTTCTGAATAGTTTCATCTATTAACTATTTTCTTTTCTTACTAAATCAAGCCCTTGGCGAATAATAGATTGCACCTCAATCTTAGATGTACAAACAAATTCACAAAGTGCTAAATCTTCAGGAGATACTTCATAAATTCCTAAGTTTTCCATTAGTTCCACATCTTCAATCATAATAGCTTTTATAAGGTGTGTGGGGTAAATATCCATTGGCAATACTTTTTCGTATTCGCCCGTCATTACATAAGCCCTTTCTTCTCCATGCATATTGGTATCCAAATTGTATTTTTTTGAAGGAGATAACCAAGAAAGAAAAGTTTTAGAAGTTGAAAATTTATGTAACCCTGGCAACATCCATCCTAAAAATTCTGCTTCATCTCCTTCCGGGACTACCGTAAGTTGTGAGTCGTAAAAACCCAAACAACCATCCGTATTTATCTGAGTACCCGAAAGGATATCCCCAGAAATTATTCTGCTTTTTCTATCTTTAGTATTCTCATTAAGTAGATTACTGATACAGGCACCTGCAATACTACGGTAATATCTTGGGTTTTGAATTAGTGAACCACAAAGCACCACAAATTTGGATACATCATACTTTCCTACAGTAAACAAACGAGCAATGGCATTTACATCCTGTGGCTGTAAATACCAAACTACATCCCCTTTATTGATGGGGTCGATATGATGGATTTGCACTCCTACATTCCCAGCAGGATGTGGTCCGCTCACTTTGTTAATTTGTACTCCTTTTGCAGCAGTAAATACTTTTGACGGATTTGTATTTCCATCTATATTCAAATGCGTTTTGCCACTACTTAATTTTACAATATAATCCAAACCTTTTTGAAAAAGTTCATCCATTCCGTAAAGTGCAAAATCATTATCAATGGCAAGAGGTGCAGTAGAGAAAGTAGAGATAAAAATTGCTTTTGGCATATCTGCAGGGTTTGCAATAATATCGTAAGGTTTTTGTCGAACACATGGCCAAATCCCAGCTTTTAACATGGTCTCAATTATTTGCTCACGTGACAAACTATCTGCAGAAGAAGTTGTAAATTGCTCGTATACTATTTCAGTATCAGCTTTAATTACCACTTCCATGATTTTCCTTTTTTCTCCCCTTACAATATCCGTAATCTCACCACTCACTGGAGAGCAAAAATTTATTTTCTCATTATATTTATCGTAAAAAAGTGGCGTTCCGGCTTTCACTTTATCCCCTACTTTTACGCAAAGTCTTGGTATCAAGCCATGGAAATCTGTTGGCTTTACTATATACTTTTCAGTAGGTTTTGTGGAGGCATAAACTTTATCGGCATCACCCAATAAATGGATCTTTAAGCCTTTTTTTAATCTGATTTCTTTGGACATTAAAAATAAATTAGATTTTTCGGCTGCAAAAGTATAAATTTGCATCAATTATTTACCACTTTATAATATAAATTGTAATGAGATCTTATAACTTTTTTATACTGCTTATTTTAGGTTCATTTTTACTTAGTGCTTGTTTTAGTCAAAAAGAAATAATAAGTAAGGCTCTTAGTGAAAATGACAGCATATTTACGGAAGAAATAGTAATTATAGAACCAATGATAATTTATAAAAATGAAACTTTTAATAGGCAAATCAAAACGGTTTTGTGCCATAATACAATTGATGAATTATCACTACCTATTATTAATTTAAACTCTGCTGAACAATTACTTATTAGCTTTGATGATTTGGATACGGACATAAAGGACTATTATTTCACCATCATCCATTGCAAATCAGATTGGACGGCTAGCGATTTAATGCAATCAGAATATATTAATGGTTTCACAGACAAGCCTATCACCAATTATGAGTTCTCCTTTAACACCATACAAAAATACAGCCACTACTCTTTTAACTTCCCAACAGAAGAATTAAAGCCAATACTCTCAGGAAATTATGTATTCAAGATTTATGAGCAAGGTGGTGAAACGATTGCTTTCAAACGCTTTATGGTTTTGGAAACTATGCTAACCATTAAAGCTGAAGTAAAGCGTGCTACATTGGTAGATGACAGGAAAACAAAACATGAAATTGATTTTATTATAAAACATCCTAACATAACAATTGCTGATCCGTTTTCTGATATAAAAGTAACCATTAAGCAAAACAACAGAGGGGATAATGCTATTACTGATTTGAAGCCCCTATTTGTAAATAATAATGAACTGATTTACGATTATCAAGAGGATAATACTTTTTGGGGTAATAATGAATTCCGTCACTTTGACATTAAAAGTTTACGCTATCAGTCAGAGAGAATAAAGAGTATTTATTTTGACAGCACTTACAATCATGTTTATTTGTTTAATGACAAAAAACGACCATTTGATCGCTACTCCATTGAACCAGATATAAACGGAAAGTTCCTTATCAAATCACAAGAAGGATGGAAATCCTCTATTGAAGCAGATTATGCTTTTGTGCATTTTACTTTGCCTGTTGAGAATATCAGTTATGGAGAAATATTTCTGCTTGGTGGTTTTTCTGACTGGCAATTAAATGATGATTTCAAAATGCAATATAATGCTGATAAAAAGCAATATGAAGCTTCAATTTATCTGAAACAAGGATATTATAATTATCATTATGCTCTTAAGGATAGTACTACTAACAGAGTTGATGTGTCATTTATTGAAGGAACTCACTACCAGACAAGGAACGACTATTATCTCTATGTGTACTATCGAGCAGTTGGCGATAGACATGATAGTTTTGTTGGTTTCTTGAAAACTTCAAGTAAAGAGTTGTTTTAGACATTGCATGCTATACTAATAAATAATACTCTATCTTAAAAGTAGAATTTTCTAGCATCTAACATCTATTATCTAACATCTATATTTTATCTTTGCACCTCATTTAAAAATAAAAAAATGTCAAACGGATTCTACAATGTGCCTATTGCGGTAAACGAACCAGTTAAATCATACGCACCAGGAACTCCTGAGCGTAAAGAACTTTTAGCAGAATACAAAAGAATGTATAATACTACTGTTGATGTGCCAATGTATATTGGAGATAAACAGATATTTACTAATGAAAAAAGAAATTTAACTCCACCCCATGAGCATGCTCATGTAATTGGAACTTCTAATTATGGAGGAGAAAAAGAAGTGCGTGAAGCTATTGATGCTGCTATGGCTGCTCGTCAAAAATGGGCAAATATGAGCTGGGAACACAGGGCTTCTATCTTTTTAAAAGCTGCAGATCTATTAGCAGGACCATTCCGAGCAAAACTGAATGCCGCTACTATGCTAGCACAAAGTAAAAATGTAATGCAAGCTGAGATTGATGCTGCTTGTGAACTTATTGATTTCTTTAAATTCAATGTGCAATACATGAGTCAGTTATATAAAGAACAGCCAGAATCACAAGCAGGAATGTGGAACCGTTTAGAGCATAGACCATTAGAAGGATTTGTTTTTGCGCTTACTCCATTTAACTTTACTTCTATTTGTGCTAACCTTTGTGCTGCACCAGCAATGCTTGGTAATGTAGTAGTTTGGAAACCAGCTGAAACTCAAATTTATTCTGCTAAAGTAATAATGGAATTATTCCAAGCTGCAGGATTACCCGATGGGGTTATCAATATGGTAACTGTTAGTGGTAGAGATATCTCAAAAGTTGTATTTGAAGATAAAGATTTTGCTGGATTACACTTTACGGGAAGTACTGAAGTATTCCGTACACTTTGGAAAGAAATTGGAAACAACATTGAAAAATATAAATCTTACCCAAGAATAGTTGGCGAAACAGGAGGAAAAGATTTTATTATTGCACACAAATCAGCAATAGCTTCAGAAGTTGCAACTGCAATTTCAAGAGGTGCTTTTGAGTATCAAGGACAAAAATGTTCAGCTGCTTCTCGTGCTTATTTACCTTCTAATTTATGGGGAGATGTAAAAACACAAATTGTTGCTGATTGTAAAAGTTTCAAAATGGGTTCTCCTGAGGATACTTCAAACTTCATTAATGCAGTAATTTCTGAAAAAGCATTTGACAGTATTGCTTCTTATATCGACTATGCAAAAACAGCTGATGATGCAGAGATTATTGCAGGAGGTAATTATGATAAATCTGTAGGTTACTTTATTGAGCCGACTCTTATCGTAACGACTAATCCTAAGTTCAAAACTATGGTGGAAGAAGTATTTGGTCCTGTAATGACTATTTATGTATATGATGCTGACAAGTGGGAAGAAACATTAGAGCTAGTGGATAACACTTCAGAATACGCTTTGACAGGAGCTATTTTATCTGTTGATAGATATGCTGCCGAATATGCAACTAAAGCTTTAGAAAATGCAGCAGGAAACTTCTATATTAATGATAAGCCAACTGGTGCTGTTGTTGGGCAACAACCGTTTGGTGGTGCAAGAGGATCAGGAACTAATGATAAGGCAGGTTCAATCTTAAACTTATTAAGATGGGTTTCTCCAAGAACAATTAAAGAAACATTTGTTCCTGCAACAGATTACAAATACCCTTTCTTGGGCGAATAGATTTATTAACAAATAAGAAAGTCCATTTATGATGGGCTTTTTTTATTTAATTTTGTTGCTGTGAAAAGAATAAAAGATTTATACCAAAAACTGCCTACCCCTTTGCGCAACAAATACCTAATTACATTTATTATTTTTTTGGTTTGGATTTTCTTTATCGACACTTTCGATATTATTACTCAGATAAAAATGAATAAAAATTTCAAAGATCTAAAAGAGCAACAAGAGTTTTATAAAGTTGAAATAGAAAAAGATAGCATAAAAATTTACAATTTGAATAACAATCCACAGGAGCAAGAACGATTTGCCAGAGAGCGTTTTTTGATGAAAAAAGACAATGAAGATTTATTTATTGTAAGAGAGAAAAAAGAAAATGAATAGTCTTTTTGAGGATTTCAAATCTCAAAGTGCAAAAGATTGGGAAGAGAAAATAATAGCAGATTTAAAAGGAAAAGATTTTAACTCTTTAATTAGTAAAGATGGGGTTCTTCCTTTTTACCATCAAGAGATAGTAAATCAAAATCCTCCAATCTCAAAAGAAACCACTTGGCATACTTGCCAATTTATTGATAGCACAAATACAAAAAAGGCAAATAAAAAAGCCCTTTTAGCCCTCAGCAATGATGTAAGTACCCTTTGTTTTAGTAATCCCAACAACTTGGAAATATTATTAAAAGATATTTCCATAGAACATATCCGTATTGATTTCAAAAATTATACGCCTAATTTTGTAAAAAAGTGGGAAGATTTTATTAAAAATAAAACAGTTAATGGTGCTTTTCATGGAATAGAAAATTTTTCTCATCCTACTTTTTGCTCTACTATTTTTGCAAAAGGGAAAACGGCCAAAGAGCAAATAAAAGATGCTTTTGACAAAGGAAAAAAGGAAAAAGGAAATATCCAATTTCACTTTTTTATTGGTGAGAATTACTTTCAGGAAATTGCCAAATTGAGGGCGTTCCGTATTCTTTGGAAAGAAAAAACAGGCAAAGCACCATTTATATTTGCAGAAACCGCTACAAAAAATCAACAAAAAGATAATCCTTACAATAATTTGATAGCAAGCACAACTGCTCTTATGTCCGCTATTTTTGGTGGCGCGGATAGTATCTTAGTAAATTCCTATAATGCAAACTTTGAAAAGTCCTCCAACTTTTGTGAGCGATTAGCCAGAAATCAGCAAACTATTTTAAGAAACGAAAGCTTTTTAGATAAAGCACAAGATCCAACGGCTGGTGCTTATTTTATGGAACACTTAACATCTGAACTTTTGAAAAATTTTGACATCAAACAAAAAGCTATTGCAAAACAAAAAAATATGGAAAGTTGGCTATCAGCCGAGCAGATTAATGTACCAAATTGTTTTACCAAACAAGAAGAAAAGCACAATAATTTTGTGGCTGGAATTCCACCATTCTTAAGAGGTCCTTATTCCACCATGTATGCAAGCAGGCCTTGGACCATTCGCCAATATGCAGGATTTTCCACAGCAGAAGAATCGAATGCTTTTTACAGAAAAAACTTAGCCGGAGGACAAAAGGGACTCTCAGTTGCTTTCGATTTAGCAACACATAGAGGGTATGATTCGGACAACAAAAGGGTGGAAGGAGATGTAGGAATGGCAGGAGTGGCGATTGATTCTGTTTTGGATATGAAAATTTTGTTTAATGAAATTCCATTGGACAAAATGTCCGTTTCCATGACCATGAATGGGGCGGTTTTACCAATTTTGGCTTTTTATATTGTAGCGGCTCAGGAACAAGGAGTGGATTTAGAAAAACTAAACGGCACCATACAAAATGATATTTTGAAAGAATTTATGGTGCGAAACACCTATATCTATCCACCAAAGTATTCCATGCGTATCGTTTCAGATATTTTCAAGTTTACTACTAAGAAGATGCCCAAATTTAATAGCATCTCTATTTCTGGCTACCACATGCAAGAAGCAGGCGCAACTGCCGATATTGAATTGGCTTACACCTTGGCGGATGGCTTGGAATATGTAAGAACGGGCATTGCATCTGGCTTAAAAATTGATGATTTTGCTCCCCGTCTTTCCTTCTTTTTGGGAATTGGGATGAACCATTTTATGGAAATTGCAAAGATGCGTGCTGCAAGAATGCTTTGGGCAAAACTCATCAAGCAATTCAATCCAAAAAATCCAAAATCCATGGCACTAAGAACGCACTGCCAAACCTCTGGGTGGAGTTTAACCAAACAAGACCCTTTCAATAATATTACAAGAACAACTGTGGAGGCAATGGCGGCCGCTATGGGAGGCACACAAAGCTTACACACCAACGCGCTTGATGAAGCAATTGCATTACCTACCGATTTTTCGGCAAAAATTGCAAGAGATACACAAATTTATTTACAAAATAATATTGGTATTTGCGATACAGTAGACCCTTGGGGCGGATCGTATTATGTAGAATATCTTACTGCTAAAATAGCGGAAAAAGCTTGGAAACATTTTGAGGAGATTGAAGAGTTAGGCGGAATGACAAAAGCTATTGAAACAGGAATTCCTAAAATAAGAATTGAGCAATCGGCTGCCAGAAAGCAAGCAAGAATTGATTCAGAGAAAGACATTATTGTTGGGGTAAATGCCAATAAGATTGAGGAAGAAGAAAATGATTTTGAAATACTAAAAGTAGATAATACGGCTGTACGAAAAGCACAGATTGATAGGATCAACCAACTAAAAAAAGATAGGGATAATACTAAAGTAACTGCTGCCCTTAATGCTTTAATAAAAGGATGCAAGAGGAAAGATGAAAATTTATTAAGTTTGGCGATAGAAGCGGCCAAGCAAAGAGCAACTTTGGGTGAAATTTCAGATTCTTTGGAAAAAGTATTTGGGAGATACAAAGCCCAAAACCAATTGATAACTGGCGTATATAAAATGGAAATACAGGATAATAAATACTTTAAAAAGGCAAAAGATCTAGCTGATCATTTTGCCACAGAAAAAGGCAGACGCCCAAGAATAATGGTGGCTAAAATGGGGCAAGATGGACACGATAGAGGAGCTAAAATTGTGGCCACTTCCTTTGTCGATTTGGGTTTTGATGTGGATATCAGTCCTCTTTTTCAAATACCAGAGGAAGTAGCCAAGCAGGCCATTGAAAATGATGTGCATATTTTGGGAATTTCATCCTTGGCAGCAGGACACAAAATCCTTCTACCAAAAGTAATTACTGCTTTGAAAGAAATGGGTAGAAGTGATATTTTAGTTATTGCTGGGGGCGTTATTCCTAAGCAAGATCACGATTTTTTGTATGAGGCAGGGGTAAGTGGTATTTTTGGCCCTGGAACCATTATCGCAAAATCAGCTATTGCTATATTGGAGAAGTTAAGCTAAATAACCTTTTTTCTACTTTAAGATAAAATTCGTTTCGTTTGCCGTAAAGGGGTTCTGAGCAAATATAGGGAAATATTCCACATAAATTAAAAGGTCTTTCTTTTCATTAGTGCAGAAAGCAAATTCATTTTAATTTATATCTTTGTATAATTCAGAAATATGAAGTTTTTAAGCAAAAAATATCTTTTTTTTCTTTTTGTTATTTTGTTAAGTCCAACTTTCATTTGGTCGCAAAATGCAATCCTTATTTTTAATGAAGATTTTGAAAGTGGAACAAACCTTTTTATTGCTGACTCATCTTTCGGGTTACCTCAAGGAGTGAATTCTTGGATTACCAATAATGAGTATAATGGAAACGGAATCTACCCAAACACTACTAGTCAAGCTAGTACTGTTTCTGGGACAATTGGAAATCCGAATGGCTATTATTTGCATATTACTGACACTACTCAAACTACAAATGTAGCTAATGCTAATTTTCAACCCAATTCAGCTTCCGATAATTTTTATGTGTTAGATAGGAGTTTCTGTACCCTTGGTTTTGACAGCATAGAATTTTCTTTTTTCTATTTATGTGAGGGTTCTACTAATGCTTATGCGGAGGTTTTTTACAGCATTGATGGAGGAAATTGGATTTCGACTGGAAATCAATACAATAGTCAAACGCTTTGGGAAAATGAAAGGATAATGAATCCGTCCTTTAACAATGTTTTTGATTTGCGCTTTGGTTTCAGGTGGGTAAATACCAGTTCAACATTGGCCAATTCCATATCATTTGGAGTAGATGATATTTTCTTAGTAGGAAATTTTAACCAAACTACTAATCCAATCGACATTAATGTTACTTACCTTTCTGATAGTGTTATTTGTCAGGGAACATATCTTATTTTCCGTTACGAAATTTCTGACACCCTTTGTGGTGGGCAATACCTTATTGAGCTTTCGGATGCCAATGGAAACTTTGCCAACCCCACAGCTCTTTGGACAACAACTATGTTTTATCCAAATACATCTTCCCTGCTAATGATTCAGATTCCAAATTGGGCAACAGCAAGTACTTGCTACAAACTAAGGGTAAACCGTATTTCACCTTCCCCTCAAATTACAGGTTTTGCTTCTGTTTGCTTTGAGGTAGCCGTTTGTCCAAATACTATTATTACAGGCCCAACACCTCCTGTTGTAACAATGGACACAGCTGATGTCTGTGTCGGGAGTGTTATTGATATTCCATTTTATGCTATTGGCGTTTATCTTTCTGGAAATACTTTTACTGCTTATCTTTCTGATTCCTCTGGAAGTTTTGCAAACCCAACACAAATAGGGCAATTAACATCTAATCAAACTTTCGACCCTGCTATTGCCCCATATTTACCTGGAAATGTAAGCGGTATAGTGCCTAATGTCCCGGAAGGATGCAATTATTATATCAGAGTAAGTTCAACTAATCCTATTGCCAATGACACTTCTGTTTGGGGACCATTTTGCATTAGAAATTGTGATATTGAAACCAATAATCGGCAAGATTTACAATTCTGCATTAGTGCAACTTCTGGCGATAGCACGCTTATCCCTATTGATGTGAATATACCACCTTGCAGTGTTATTTATTATCCTGGAAATCAGTTCCAAGTTGAACTATTGGATGCCATGAGTTTTGGTAGGGTTAATTTAGCGGGGTTGGGTAGTATTGCTGCAACTTCTGACACAAATATGTGGGTTGTCGTTCCAGATTATACAACCTTACTTTCAATAGGAATTCAGCCCGGAATGTATTATATGCGAATTGTAGCAACTAGTTCGAATACTCCTAGCAATCAGTTAGGCACTATTATTCGGCTCACTATTGGGCATCCGGCAGATAGTCCTGTTGATATTTATGCTACCGATTCCTTGATTTGCCAAGGGGATGCAGTTACCCTTTGGGTATCTCCAACACAAATGGGAAGCACTTATCTTTGGCGATTAAACGGACAAGTATGGCCAGCAATTTCAACTGGCTTAAATCCTGCAAATTCCGTAGGGGCACTTTTTAATGGGAATGCTGGAAATTATAATTTTACTGTTCAGGAAACTAACTATGGATGCATTGGGTCTGTTTCCCCTCCTTTTACTGTCCAACTTATAAATCCTCCTTCTATTTATGTAGTGCCAAATGCACCAGTTTGTTTTGGGGATACGGTAGGTTATTTTGTACAATTCTCACCAAATACTTATTACAGTTGGACAGCCCCCACTTGTGGCACAATGCTTGATACTACCAACAACCAAATGACTGTTGCATGGAACCAAACTACTGGGCAATGTAATTTGCAAGTAAATGCAATAAACAAATGTGGTTCTAATACTGGTTCAACTACTATAAATATAAATCCTTTACCCAATGCTTTTGCAGGAAATGACACCATAATGTGTGAGGGGGATAGCATACAACTTACAGCAAGTGGTGGAAACACTTATATCTGGACGCCAAACAGTACCTTGCAAAATGCAAATACAAGCATGCCAACTGCTTTTCCGCCTAATACTGAAACTTATATTGTACAAGTTACCGATAATCAGAATTGCAGAAATACCGACACAATTTTAGTTTCGGTTTCAGTCGTTCCATTTTTTGATGCTGGAATAGACATAAACATTATTTGTGGAGATAGCATGCAGCTAAATGCAACCCAAATTGCTAATGCTACTTACGCATGGCTACCAATGAACAATATTTCAGATTTTACTATTTATAACCCACTAGCCTTTCCTATAACAAGCGGTTATTATATTGCAAAATTAAGCACAATACATGGTTGTAATATAAAAGATTCTCTACTTATTACGGTAAATCCAATGCTTGTTGATGCTGGTGAAGACACTTCTATTTGTAAAGGAGCTTCACTAATTCTTGGAGGAAACATCATTATAACTCCTGGTACTATTTTTAATTGGACGCCTACTAATTCCTTAGATGATGCTTCAAAAGCAAGGCCTATAGCAACCCCAAATATTAGCACAGAATACATCCTGAATGTTTCCAATCTTTTGGGCTGTACAAATGCCGATACAATCAATATTGAAACAATTATTTACCCAAATATTGATACCTCATTTGAGATATGTCATGGCTTTAATTTAGTGTTAAATCCATCCAATGATAACGCAACTTATCTTTGGAATACTGGAGAAAATAGCAAGCAAATTGTAGTGACCGATATGGGATTTTATACAGTTGATATGCTTACTGGGGAGGGTTGCTTGATAACCGATAGTTTCCTTGTTACAATTGAAAATTGCGAATATTTCTTTTACACCCCAACCTCTTTCACACCAAATGATGATGGAACGAATGATGTATTTATTCCAATAACAGATGGAGTAGATAGTTTGCATTTTATGGTTTTTGATAGGTGGGGAGAAAAGATTTTTGAAAGTGATGATTTCACTCCTTGGGATGGAACTTACAATGAAAATGCAGTAATAAGTGGTATATATAGCTGGAAGGTTTATTATGTAGGAAAAGGTACATTTGGAAGAGAAGAAAAATCAGCAGTAGGAATAGTAACGCTTATCAAATGATGAAAAAATATTTTGTTTTTTTTCTCTTTTCTATTTTCTATCTCTCTTGTTTCTCAACCCATATTGTTGGTGGATATATCAGTATGAAATATCTAGGGGTTTCTGCCTCTGCAGTTAATAATCTGGATTATGAAGTAACCCTTATTATTTATCGAGACCAAGGTGGGGTGAGTTTGCCAAATCCTGTAAATGGTATTAAATTTTTTAATGGATTGAATGACACTATCGGATTTGGTTTCTCTTTAGATTTGGTATCTCAGCAATTCCTCAACTTTGGGGATTCTTGTTTTATGCCAAAAAATCTATCGGTAGAAGAATTTATTTATAAAGATACCATTGAGCTTTCCATTTTTAGTGAAGGTTATTATTTTGCTTGGGAAACTTGTTGCAGAAATGCTGGTATCATCAATATCGATAATCCTTTATCGGCAGGAACAACCTATAAATCGGAAATACTAGTTAGCGATCCTAATAATGGTTTTGCTAATTTGGAAAACTCAAGTCCTACTTTTGGTTTTGATTCCTTGATGAATCAATATTACCCACATAATGCTTATTTATGCAAAGAACAAGAACACACTTTTAATTTTAGTTCAGTGGATCCAGATGGAGATTCTTTGGTTTATTCTTTAGCTAGTCCTTTAAATTGCCATCCTTTTACTTGGCCAACTGGCCCAGTTACTAATCCAGCACCTTACGATACAATTACTTGGGCAAATAGTAGTTATAGCACCAACAATCCTTTAGGTACTGGAAGCTATATGTATATTGATGCTGTTACTGGCGATCTAACTTCCTTTGCTACTATAGTTGGGGTTTATGTTTTTTCTGTTCGAATTGAGGAATGGAGAGAGCTAAATGGAGTTTGGCGAAAAATTGGTGAAGTGGTGCAAGATATTCAGTATGAAACCATAGATTGCGAACAAAATAATGCCCCAACCATTACAATTGATGAGCATTTGGAAAATGGTATTTTTATTGATTCCAATTATAGTGCACTAATACAACTGCCTTATTATGACACTCTGAAACTTTCTTATGATGCTTATATTGAAAAGGAAATATGCCTAAAGATTGCTTCCCAAGATTTGGATTCAAATGTGAATATTTTTCAGCAAATGCTCAAAGATTCTGTGTCGGTTTATTGTGAGTTAAGTTTATTTAACTCTGGATTGGATAGCACTTCCAATATGGCTTTTTTTAGTAATGATAGCGCCCTTTCCAATGTAAATTCTAATTTTTGTTGGACTCCTATTTGTCAAGATATGAGTAGTAGTCCGTACTATGTGTATTTTTATTCCAAAGATATTTCTTGCTTTGCATACCATACTTCTGTTTTGGAATTGGAAATAAACCTAAAACAACCCAATAACAATCCGCCAAGTATAACAGAAATGACGGATAACCCTGCACTATTGGATTCTTCATATTCTGATACCATCAAACTAAAATATACAGCAGAAGTGGGTAAAGAAATTTGCTATCCAATAAGCACGAAAGATGAGGATATTTACAATGGAATTAGCGATTATTTATCGCTTAGTATTCTATCTTTTAAAAATGAAAGTAGCGTAAATGTGCAAGAATATAATTTTACAAATACTGCTTATTTCACCCAAGTGAATTCTGATTTATGTTGGAAACCAACTTGTATTGATATGGAGCATACGCCTTTCACTGTAACTTTTTTAGCTTTTGATGATGCTTGTATAAATGATACTGCCGTTTTACAAATTGAGTTTGAAATAATTGAACCTACAGAATTTGAAATTGATTCTTCAATACACAATGTTTTTACTCCTAATGGAGATGGAGTAAACGATTATTTTGAAATAAAAGATGTAGAACTAAACTATTGTTTTGACACCGAATTTTCTGTCCAAATTTTTACAAGATGGGGTAAAAAAGTATTTGAAGATGATAAAGTAAATTTTAAATGGAGTGGTAAAATGAAAAATGGGGCAGAATGTGCTGATGGCGTATATTTTTACATAATAGAAAGCCCTTTACCTGTTGTTCCCCAAAAAGGAACAATTACCATAATTAGATAGTTTTGTTTTTATAGTTTCACCAAATCAATGGATACCAAAACAATCATAAAAAATATAAAAACAGGCGATACTATTGCTTTAAGCAAAGCCATTACTTTGTGTGAAAGCACTTTGGAAAGGGAGCAAAATATTGCACAAAACATTATTGCAACTTTTAATAATGAGAAAAATAATTCCATTAGAATTGGAATCACAGGTGTGCCTGGAGTAGGTAAAAGCACTTTCATTAATAGTTTTGGGAAAATGCTTACAAATTTGGGGAAGAAAGTGGCTGTTTTGGCTATTGATCCTACATCTGAAAAATCGCAAGGGAGCATTTTAGGAGATAAAAGTAGGATGGACGAGTTGGCTACCGACAAAAACGCTTTTATTCGACCCTCTCCGGCTGGAAGAACTTTGGGAGGAGTAGCTGATAAAACAAGAGAAAGCATAATCCTTTGTGAGGCATCCGGCTTTGATGTGATACTTATTGAAACCGTTGGCGTTGGACAAAGTGAAACTACCGTTAGCAATTTGGTTGATTTCTTTTTACTGTTGATGCTCTCAGGGGCAGGTGATGAACTGCAAGGAATTAAAAGAGGTATTATGGAAATGGCGGATGCTATCCTTATTAACAAAGCAGATGGAGATAATGTGCAAAATGCAAACAATGCCATGCTGCAATACAAAAGTGCTTTACATCTATTTCCAGCAAATGCAAATAGATGGAAAGTAGAAGTTAACACTTGCTCTGGCTTAGAAGAAATTGGTTTGGAAGAAATTTGGGAAACAATTGAAAAACACAACTCCCAAATGAAAGAGAATAGCTTTTTTACTAAAAACAGAGAAGAGCAAAATATTTATTGGCTACACAGCCAAATAAAAGAGGAGTTAGGAAATAAGAAATATTCTCAACTGAAAACGAATGGTGAATTAAAGAAGTTAGAAGAAAAACTTCAAAATAAAGGAACTACAATTTATCAGTTATTAGAAACACTATAGTTATTCTATTGTTTAATATATAATAGAAATTATGCTGACTTGTTTTGTTGGGATTTTGTGTCGGGATGAGAGGATTACCTATAGTCCCTTTTTACATGATTACAGTAAAATTAGATTATTTATTCTTCACATATTTCTCCAGCCACTGATCCTGTTCCCAAAGTATATGTAAGATACTTTCCTTAGCTCGATATCCATGGCTTTCATTAGGTAACATAACTAGTCTTACTTTAGCTCCTAATCCTTTAAGTGCATTAAAATATCTAGTGCTTTGCATAGGATAGGTTCCTGAATTATTATCCGCTTCACCATGGATAATAAGCAATGGTGTCTTCATTTTATCTGCATGCATAAACGGAGACATATTGTAATACACGTCAGGTGCCTCCCAATAATTTCTTTCCTCACTCTGGAACCCAAAAGGGGTCAATGTTCTATTGTAGGCGCCACTTCTAGCAATTCCCGCAGAAAAAAGATTAGAATGAGAAAGTAAATTTGCCACCATAAATGCTCCATAGCTATGTCCCCCAACACCTATGCGTTTTCTATCGATATATCCCAGTTCATCCACAGCATCAATAGCAGCTTTTGCATTAGATACCAATTGCTTTCGAAAAGAATCATTTGGTTCATCATCACCCTCACCAACTATAGGAAATGTTGCTTTATCTAAGACAACATATCCTTTAGTAACCCAATAAATTGGAGAACCATAATGAGGATAAGTGAATTTGTTTGGATTAGAAGTCTTTTGTGCAGCACTCGCTTGATCTTTAAACTCCCTAGGATATGCCCATAAGATCATTGGCATTTTTTCTTTTTTGTCCATGTCATATCCTAACGGTAAATATAAAATACCTGAAAGATTTAATCCATCCTCTCTTTTATAATCTATTACTTCTTTATGAATACCCTGAATACTTTTAAAAGGATTAGGAAAATTTGTTAATTGAGAAAGAGTTTTTTTATTTAAATCTCTAATAAAGTAGTTAGGATATTCATTAGGAGATTCTATTCTCACCAACAGTTGATTCTTTTCAGCATCATAATTATTAATATTTTCGAGTTTATCAGTATATTCGGATTGATACAACCTACTTACTTTCTTTGAAGAAAGATTCATTTGATCAATAAACGGAAACTGTCCTTTTTCAGAATGTCCTGCTCCATTCAAAAAAGCATTACCTTCCTCAAGAACTAGAACATAACTTCCCATTTTGTTTCTTGTAGTAACAAAATTTCCAGGTTCAGTATATCTATTCTGATAATTTCTATCAAAAAGTATTTCTGGTTCAAAAGTAATTTCAGATGGATTAAACAGATATGTTTTTGTATTCCTCGTGTTCCACCAATAATCATAAACAAGTGCTGCACTATCATTCCCCCAAATAGCAAATCTAAATCTATTAATGGTTTTTATCAAACTCTTAGCTTTCCCATTGAATGGAGGATCCAGTTGAAAAACTTCATCTCTATATACAACTTCTTTTTCTGGATTACCTCCATCAAGTGCTTGAATGAATATTAAACTTGCTGGCTTATCATTCCTCCAATTAAACTTTCTCTTTCCTTTACGAACAGACATAAATCCTTTTGGTAAATCTTCTATCAATGGCACCTCAACAACTGTTTCTATTTTTTTGCCATACTTAGTGTAAATAACTGCTTTAGAAGGAAATCTATAATAAGGAACAAGATATGAGAATGGTTTCTCAATAGTTGTCACCATTACATATTCCCCATCTGGAGAAAAGTCTATCCTATTGTACATTGCTTTTGATAACCATTTTGTACTTTTCCCATTTAATGAAACCTTGTATAAATCTGAAATAGCAAGGTTCTCAAAGTTATGCTCATCATTTTTGTTTTTTAACAAATCTTGATATGTTCTATTTTGTGCTTTCTTTCCATCATTTATAGAGACAATAGGACCGACAGGAATAGATTTCTCTATGTTAATAATATCCTGTTTTGTATTAGGAATCATTTTTACTAAAATCGATTTACTATCCTCAAACCAATTTATTACATCCCTCAAATTAGCATTCACTTTTGATTCAGTTAGTTTTTTTGATAAATTACTATTTAAGTCAAGTACCCAAACTTCAACTCCATAAGACGTTGTGTTAGTAAATGCCAACTTTTTTTGATCAGGAGAAAACCTAAAATTAGACAACTTTGGGTTCAGTGGTAATCCACTCACCTGAAACAAATTAGAGTGGTTAACAAGGTTCTTAGTTTTTAAGTTATTATAATAAGTTACTCTACTTCC